>Ga0196901_1001230_pt1 | contig 13022 bp, 20 predicted proteins | sample CB_VirMetaG_FD_169099 | JGI IMG/M metagenome (GOLD analysis project Ga0196901, IMG submission 169099) | Freshwater to marine saline gradient viral communities from Chesapeake Bay - CB_1504_1 Viral MetaG (v3) (version 3) | ecosystem: Environmental > Aquatic > Marine > Coastal | place: USA... | reverse complement strand
TTAGCGAGGTTGTGAGACTCGACCTCATCGAAGTCAATGAATGTGAGTTTGGTAAGACCAAGTTCTACAAGCGCCATACCGACTCTTGAGCCGATAGCGCCAACGCCGATTACCGTAACTGGATAATCATATTTATGGACGGGGAAAACCTCGTCATGTCTAATGGTACTGATGCCCATGTTCTTCACTCCCGACATTAATGTCTTTCAATGTGTAAATTGTATTTCCTACTGTCCACTCAGTAGGTCCGACCCATGTGGGCCTTACCCAAACTTTACTTCCATATTTGGGATGATTACTAAAACGTGGATTAGTTAATCTTCTCCAATGGCCACGACGGTTATGACCGCGATGAGTCTTGTGAGACCCTTTTACTGGTTCCCCACTACGCTCAACCACAACGCGTGGAGCATCAAGGTACACATAATGAGGTAAATCTTCACGATGAGGTAATGGTTTACCTTTACGTTTTGATTTGGCATTAGCTGCTTTCTGTGCAGGTGTAAGTACACGTCTTACTTCAACCAGATGTTTATCTCGCGCTTTTTGTAAAGTCTTCAGAATGAATAACAGCTTGTTCATCATTAATTGCATAAACAGTACTGATGTTTCGTCCTGAATTTCTGCAAAATCTATACTATGTAGTAATTCTTGCTCTACTAAAATAGCATTTTCCAGATGACCAATTGTAATTTTGTTATCAGTGTCTACGTTAAACGTAGCTAAAGACATGAATACACCAGATCTTAAACCACTTATTTCAGTTAAAGTCCAACGGCGTTTCTCTTTTTGATAACTGATAATAAATGCAATTTCAGAAGTTCTTTCACGAAATAATGTGTGAGGATTTACGTGTAGAGCTTTAGCAACTTTTTCTACCGTATCATCATCTTGCATCATCGAATCAGCAACTAAATCAGCTGCCGAGATATTCTTGTCATACACAGTGAACTCACTGAATGGAAGAATAGCTTCGATTTCATCAGGATCATTAAGAAGCTCATACATCAACTCGTCAGTCATGTCGTCTTTATACAAAATATCCATTTTTCCAAGATATAAAAATGGAATAGTCATATAGTTACGAATAATTTTGCTCTCTACATGCCTTTTCAAATATTTACGCAACAAGTCATCGTGTCGCATATACCCCCCTAGTCTGAATAAAACTCAATCCTTACTTTCATTCCAAAAGATTCAGCCTGCTTAATCAACTCACGAGTTGCTGTAGCAAGTGGATCAGCACCACTGGTTCGCGTAGTTGTTTCAGTTTCATATACACCATCCGCATTACGGAAAATGTATTTAACCTCAGCGTTCTTCTTTGGTTTATTTTTCAATGCTGCTTGTTTTTTCAAATGGTAACGCACGTTATACACATCCTGTCGTGTACAACTTGCTTCACGCATAATTGTTTCAATATCCAAACCATTTTTAATCATACGTTCAATAGCTATTGCTTTGGTACGTACTTTTGGATTAATTGGTCTCGCCATCATAGCCTCCTACCATTATGTCTTTAACTTGTTTCAGTTGTTGTCTTACTTCCAGATATGCTTTGAAGATTTCCTGCTTGACCATAATTTCTTTTTCAAGCGTCTCCAATTTATCTGTATATTCATCAATAAGATGTTCAATCATTCCCAGATTCGGGATTTCACTCGTCATAAATAATTACTCCCATTTCAAGTGCTTTTCCGACAAGATGTGTATGGTTCTTTTCAAGGTGAGTATATACAGCGTCATAGCAGAGTTGGTTCTTCTCCTCGATTGTGTACTCTTTGACTATTTCCTCCGCAACGTAATCCAACGCATCCAAGTAATCCATATAACGCATGTCTTCTACATTCATTTTGAAAAAACTCCAAATAGATATATACATAGTGCTACTGAAATAACTACTAGCAGCGTGATAATTTCCATAACTTACTCCTTATCTTCAGCCCACATTTCTTCCCACTCACTGTGGGTACTTCCGGTCATGATAAATTCGCGCTGATCTGCGCTTAAGGTAGGGAACGCATCCTGTATCAGCATACCGTCCTGCCACTTGGCAAACGCTTCTTCAAACTCTTCGTTTGTCAGTGGCAGATCGATAGCGTTGGTATTGCCAGAATATATGGACGCTTTGGTTAGTTTCACTGGCATGGTTGCCTCCGCTAATTAAAGAATAGGGTGCTACACCCGGCTTGCTTTCAAACTGTTTCAGGGTTTAGTCCTATGTGGACACCGGATGTAGCGTATTTGGATGATCCGTTTTGCTCACAGGTGGATCAGGCCTGCTCTTAGCCACCAATAGGGGTCAGTGGAGAGCCGTAGAAAAAGGGCAAGAGAGTCAGGTAAGTTCTCTCTTGCCAACGCAACCCCTACTAGGTGGAGTAAGACCTGTAGGGCTTTCTGGTCGTTTCAGTGAGTCAAAGCCATATTTGAATTTAAGTAATCTTTTAAACACCGACATCGCAATCTCCGGTTGGTACAACCCACTTGTTCTCTGCTCCTCCATAAGGGCAGAACATGCAGGAGGATTTATTTGGTTTTGCTTTGAACTCGGTGTCTTCGTTGAGAGTGAGTGCTCGCATATTGAATGATTTCAGAAACGCTAATGCCTGATCTTTCAAATAGCGCTGATATGCTAACTCATTCAAGTCAAGATACCAAAGTTCTGTGTGGATAACCTCCACTTCCGGGTATTTCATCGCTACGGCCAGAGCGTACAGGGTCATTTGCTGGCCATGTTTAATCTCATTACCGTATCTTTTACCCGTCTTGAAGTCGATAACGACTACTTCAGTTGGAGAAAGCCAAACAAGGGAGTCAATAATGACTCGTAGCCACACATTATTATAATCGTCAGGGTTAACAGACTCCCATGTGTCATCGAAGCACCAGAGTCCTTCGCATTGTACCCTTGATTGATCCTCTTCAGCGAGATTTCGCAAGTGCTCGAACTCATGTTTGAAGTTGAGTAGTTCTTCAAGCAGGTCGTCTCTTTGCAGGGATAAGTAGTGTTCTGCTGCTTCATGTATTCTCGATCCTCGTTCATTAGCGTGTTCTGTTTTACCTGCCGGGAGTGGTCTCTCCGGTTCAGGGATTTTGTCTATGTATTGCAATTTCGCCCGATATGGACAAGACTCATACAGGCTTAACCGCGAGAAAGACCACGCTTTTATGTTCACTAAGGACCACCATTCTTGTTCGTTATAAGTGAACAAAGTATAGCACCTCGTTTAACAAAAAATAAAATGTTGACAGCCTTGGTCTCTTAACTTACTCTCTGCGTCTCATTCACGACAAAACAGGAGATCAAATGCTTTTAACTACGAAGCAGGCGGCTGATACTCTCCAAATCAGCGAACGCACTTTACGTACTTCAAGAATGACTGGAACGCTTATGGGCGTCGGCACGCCACCATTTGTTAAATTTGGTAATCGTGTCCGCTATAAGCAGTCAGAACTTTCACAATGGATAGAAAGCTTGGAGTCCGTAACAAATGTTTAAAAATTATAAAAACACTATATTCGAGAAGAACATTCTTCCGATCATCCCACCAAAGGCTGAACTATCCCCACTTTCCAAGATCGTTTCTGACCAACTCGGCAAGATCCCGGGTCGTCGCAACGATCAAGGGCTTTGGACTGGTTTCCCCGACTGGACTAATCACCAGACTCGTCAGCTCGAACTCGACCAGTGGTCTGGATGGAATGCCAATGTGGGTATTCGTGCAGGCGAGGAGTTCTTCTTCGTTGACGTGGATATAGAAGACCCGGCCATAGTTACTCAATTGCACGAGTTTGCTGTCAATATGCTCGGCGCCGCCCCTGTACGTGGTCGATCCGACTCCAACCGCGTAACCATGCTTTTCATGCAGGCCGATCACATCGGCAAGCAAGCGCTTAAGTTCGTCAACACCGAAACAGGCGAAGTGGTTGGTCTCGACATCATTGGTTCTGGCGGTCATAGTGCAGTACACGGAGACCACACCAAAGGCGGCAAGTATCTCTGGGATATTAACCCTTACGAATACGGTGCGCTTACTCAAGTCAGTTCCTCGCGTGTTGAGGCATTTTTACGTGCTTCGATCTCTTACCTTGAAACCCAAGGATACAAGCTAACCAGTGGCGGTTCATCTGCTTCCGGCGGCATCAAAGGTGACGTTCAGGAGCGTCATGAAGGCTCGTTCAACGTCGAGTTACTCCAAGGTATCCTGCCTCGTGACCTCTACAGCCTTATTAAAGACGGCCCAAGTGGTGATATGGATCGCTCCACAGCACTAGCCAAGGTCATGAACCGTCTTATTTCTCTCGATATGGATGACAATAAGATCGCTGACATCCTACTCGATCCCACTAATGCCATATCTGCCAAGCCCATCGAGAAGGGTGTTGACTGGGTTATGGCTGACATTGCGAGGTTCCGTGCCAAGGGAAAGTCTCAAAGCGCGGATGGCAACAGCTCAAGCGCAGGCTCCGAGGAGACTGTTGAAACTGACCTTCTGCGCGATGTCCAGAATCTCACGATCGACTCAGATAGAGACACGATCGCGGTAATTATCGACAAGATCATAGAAATTAAAGACATTATTTTCAAGGAACAACTCCTTCAGCAAGTTGCTGTAAACACAGGGTTAGGTAAGCGTAACGTCAACCGGATCGTCAAACAGCGCAAAGCGGATAGTGGCTCAAGCGATGAGGCTGACGAAGATGTGGTCAAGTCCCATCGCCAGATCACTGACGAGTTCCGTATGAAATTACTAAACGAGTCAATCCACGTCGTCTGTAGTCAGGGATTGACGTATTTTTATGACCCTGAAACCTCAATGTGGGAGGCCAAGGACATGACCGCTCTGGTTTCATTAGTGTCCAGAGAGATCATCGCGCAGCCCAATTTCATGCGCGGTGGTGACTACAACACGGTAGCGAAGCTACTTTCAGGTGATGTGGTCGATGAACAGTTCTTCACCAACAAGCGTCATGGCTTTGTCGGTGATGACGGTTTGTACTACGAACCGGGTAAAGAGCCCAGAGCGCTTCAGATGGACGATCGTGCTACCAGTTGTATGAACGCACATCCGGAAGGAGATCGTCTGCCAAGTGAGTTCCTAGCGTTCCTAGAGCGGGCTTTCGAGGGTCAGCACAAGGAAACTCAGCTTAAACTGGTTCAAGAGGTATTTGGAGCCGTCCTGTGTGGGATGATGCCCTCCATGCAGGTAGCTACCATGATCCTCGGTCCGGGTCGCACAGGTAAGAGTACGCTTATAGAGATACTCCAAGCGTTCTTCCCAAGACACGTAATTACTTCCATTGCGCCCTACGATTGGACGAATGAGTACTACCTTGCGGCTATGAGTCAGTCTTGGATCAATTTCATCTCTGATCTGGACTCCGAGCGCAAGATCAATGGGGGTGTATTCAAGCAGGTCATGGATCGCAGTCCTTTGACTGCCCGATTCCCTGCGGGTGTCCCATTTCAATTCGTCAACCACGCTGCACAGGTGTTTATCGGTAATGAAACACCTTTTACAAACGACCAATCTGCTGCTTTTACGCGTAGATGGGTGGTGCTTGAGATGAACAACGTCATTGCTGAAGCTGATGTTGACTACCATTTTGCTGATCGCCTCATCCAAGAGGAACTAGGGGCAATCATGATGTGGGCAATGAAAGGGGCAGAAAGAGTGATAGAGAATAATGGTTTTACCCACTGTCCTCTGTCTGACGCTCTCAAGACCAAATGGATGTCTGACTCCAACTCAGCTCTCATGTTTGTTAATGACGATGAAGTGTTCAACTTCAACCCACTGCTCAAAACCCAGTTTGGCGATATGTTCACACTGTACAAAGCATGGTGCAAACAGTCTGGTTATCGTCCTTTTGGGAAGAAAAAGTTCTACGAGATCTTACGATCAACTGGACGAATTTACATGAGAGATAGGGTCGAATTTTTCATCGGAACAGGTGTGAATCCTTCAGTTTTTTCATCCCTCGGGTTATACGCCACTGAAATGTATGGTGACACAGCATGGGACGCATTGAAGGGTACAGGCCCACTTAAGGATAAAAAATGAAGAAATGAAGCCTGAAAATGAAGCGAAATGAGCAAACTCAGCTCATTCCTTCATTCAGGTAAGTTGTTGATTCACAACACAATCGTATTCCCCAAAGGGTTAATAAATGAATAAAATGAATAATAAATAGTTCTTTAACATGAGAATAAATAATATTTGTATTTAAATTATATACTGTATATAATATATGAAATAATATTTTCCTTATAAAGCCCCCGAGCTGTTTTTTCTTCCGTTTTTTCATTTTTATCTATTTTGAGGAGACAATTGTGACATCTTGCTATCTAAAATCACCAGAGTCCAAAGTACTGTATGAACATACAGAAGACATGGAATGTGGTGATGTTCGTAAATTTCCGTTTGCATTTAGCGATCGCCAAGGCGATCTTATTAATGACCCTGTGCTTATGCGGAGATTTATCTCCAAACTTACGCACGTTGGTAAGAAGCAATCACGTCGTTATGTTGTAAAAGCTGCGTATGGTCATTTTTATGTAATCAGAACTCATTAGAAGTCCCACTCATCTTTGTTTCTGGAATACTCTCGTCTTAGTGAGTCATATCGTTTTCTATAGGATGTTTGTTCCTGTTTTGTTTGTACGAACCTGTGTATTCCATGAACCACTAAACCGAGTAAAGCTAGCCCCACTCCACCACCTGCTGCATATCTGATTGGATATGACAGGTTGAACAGTGTGAAGTTGAAGTACACATGAAATGATTTCATTAATTTTACCTGTTAAAGCCCTCACCCCCACTCTGACCCGGGCCCCGGCAAACCGCCGCAACGCAGTTGCTTGGCGGTTTGCCATGAGCAAAACCGATCGGAAGATCGGTTTTTGCGAATTCCGGATGAACGAAGTGAATCCAGTCATAGGCTGAACTCCGTGAAGCCAAATAGGAGCGTAGGGTAATTCGAGCTTGCGAGAATTAACCAAGCGGATGAAATAAGACCAAGCGAGCTTGCGAAGCCTGGTCTTATTGAATTCATTAGACAACAAAAAAACCCTCGTACCATACGGTACGAGGGTTGGAACGATTAACTACGCATCACGACCAGTGACCGGAAATGCAGCAGCGTTTTTCTTGCCAAAATCCATCGCGCTCTCGCGTTCCTCGGCAATTTTAGCTTTCACCTCATCAGCGATTAGCGGCATAAGCTGATACCAAGAGCGATACGCACGTCCGATGGGTTCGATTTTATCGAATTCAACGAGCTGCGCTTGCACAATCTGATTGTGCTCGCGTTTCATAATGTCCCAATCGTCATACGATTCAACATTACCTGCTTCGGTAGCATGATCTACCTCGTAGGGATCGACACCTTCATCGGCATCGACAGCTCTCACTTCCGCGTCAAAAAGACGCTGAAGATCATCAAAATGCCACCGGGATTTTGGATTAAACGCCAAAGGCGCAACACCGCGTAGAGCGGAAGTGTATAGCGATGCAAGAAAGACCAGATGGTCTGCTGCTTCCTTCCGCATTACACGATCCATTGCTACTGATTCGAGATCAATTTCCTCAAGTTCAGCAAACTCATGCGAAGTTTTATCCTTTTCGAGCAGAATTGCTGTTGCTGCGCGTGCCAGTTCTTTGGGGCTATTCTCCTCAGCCAATGCGAGAGCCGTATTCGAAAGCTCGAAAAGGTTCTCATAGCGACCACGAGCCAGCCCTTTTTTACCAGCGGGTACGGTAGTCCATTTCAGCTTTCCCGACGAATCTTCGTCAACTGGTACAAACCAGAAGGAAAAATCTGAAACTAACCGCGTAATTCCGACCTGAATATCGGACTTCGTCGGAATTTTACCGTAAGGTAGCATTGCACCTGACAGTTTATAACCGACTACGGCGGTAAAATACTCGTTCAAAGATACTTTCATAATAAATCTCCAATTTTAATAAAGTGCTCTATTGCACTGTGGGGTTATTCACCATGAATAACTCCACGGTTTAAACGCAAAAAAGCCACCCAGAGTGGGTGGCTTTCGGTTTTAATTTTCTCCCGGGAAAGATCCGTAGGGGTAAATGGGTTCGGAATCAAAATCTTCTTCCTCTTCGCCACCGAAGAGATCTTCCCAATCCTCATCAGTTGCACCTGAAATGAGGAATTCACGTTCAGACGGGGTAAGATCGGGCATTACGGTCTGAATCAGTTCACCCTGATACCAACGTTCCAGTTGTTCCTTAGTAACGTTGACTTCACGGATATTGAATTTACCTGTTACTGGGCTTTTGCGTACGATTTCCATTTTCATTCTCCAAGTTAAAGAAAGTACACGGAATAAACGTAAAAAAGCCGCCCAGAATGGGCGGCTTAAATTTAGAACTGATATTCGGTTGCATCCAAGATTCTGGCAGCTTCAAACCGTTCTATTTTCCTGATCCAGAACCAACTTCCTTCAGTTCCTGCGGAGTCGGTATCTCGTTCGTATTCCTTCCAGAGCTGTCTGGCAATGTGGTCGCCAGCCAGATCAACTACGATTTCATCTGGAAGGTAGAACTCTCCCGGTACGTCGAGTTTATAAAACTCGACGAAATCTTTTGCTTCTTTCAGCGCAAAGCCGAAAGTGTTACGCACGGTTTTGATTGCCAAGACTTTGTCATTAACAAAGCCATGTTTTAAGCCGATTGTCAGTCTGTATTTGATTTGATTCATGATATTACTCCGTTATTTGTAGTATGGATTTGTTCGCCTGGTCGAAAGCGCTTTATCTTCGACCAAGCGAACTGGGGTGCAGCGCCCATGCGCTGCGCGTGATGCAACGGCAAGACGTTGCGCTTTTTACCAATTAGCCATAAGACTAAGATAAAATGCGTACCCAACCAACGCACCAGTTGCTACCAACGTAATTACGTCAGTTATAACTTTGATGAATGCTAAGAATTTCATAATTGACTCCCTTCGCCACCTCGGTAGAGGTGGCGAGATTTTTTAGGATTTAGGAACGGGATCGAACTCTACACGCTCCAAGCGACGCTTTTTATGCGTGAAGAAGCCGATCTTTTCCTCGCCCTCGACAATTATGCGAAAGCGAGAGAAGCCGTTGGTTCTCCGATACCAACGAAGGTACAGAGAGAGGAACAAGCCAGTGATCGCACCGATCATCAAGCCAGAGATCGTACCGGCTGTGAAGATCAGTACTAAGAAAGATATGGCTATATCAGCGACAGCCATATAGCCGGCTATTAATCTCATGTCCAATTCATGAAGCAACATCAAGATTGCTACTGTGGATAAGAGAGCAAGGAAAAGGATGCCACCGATGTCCATGATTTACTCCTTATGCCCAAGCGAAGGCATAGTCTGATTTTACGGTTGAATAATTGCGATATTTCCACAGGTCAACCAACGCAATTACACCTGTGATAATGGCTGAAGATAAAGCCTCGGTTTTAATAGAGAACCAAAGCAAGCTAGGAACGTAAGCGGCATAGCTAACTACGGTATAACCCATACCCATAAGCGCAAAATGAGTGATGAATGCAAGAATCAAGCTAGAGAAGATCAAGATGCCTGTATAGGTCATCAGATATTCCTTAGCAACCTGCTGATTGCGTGGATTAGCTGCTGCTACACCAAGGTTATAGAAAAAACGATTAACCTTAGCAGTAAGAACCTGAAGAGCAGCCAAAACAACCATCTTTACGATGTACAGGTAAGCACGTGCTACGATCATTGAATTGCGGATTTTTAAAGTGAGTGAGTTCATAGTATTCTCCTAAGTTAGAATTGAAAGGAAACTCATTAAGACAACGCAAAAAAGGGCTACCGAAGGTAGCCCTTTCATTTATGGACAAGCAATCGTGAAGAATTTAACTACATCAACCACCTGATACAGCATGGCGATGTACGCTTCTTCCTGCTCTTTTGTTTCGTCCAGTTCACGCCAATCCGAAACAAGACCAAGTTCTTCCATTTTGGTATAGACTTGATTGCCTGCAAAGGCTTCTACGTCTGCCAACCAAGTGGCATCTTGGTAGCGATCCAGATTAAACGCGTTCATCAAGTTTTGCGTGTGTTTGTTCATATTGTGTCTCCTTAATTAGACAATTAGATACACAAGAACAATGCAAAAAGCCCTACACCAAGGTGTAGGGCTTTGTTGCTAGAAGCGATAGCGATACGCTTCTGTGGCAGAGATCTGCCATGCGTACCCGCGTACGCTGTTGCGTTCCTTCAGGAACGCAACCAAACGGCGCAGCTCGGTAGCTGCGACGTAGCTGTTGGTGATTTCGAAATATTCCATGATATATCTCCTTGTTAATGTCCGTGAGAAGCCCTTTTGTACTCCTCGTCATATAACGCAACACGGATCTTTGCTTCAGCAAGTGCTCCGTTCTTAGGAAAGCGCGAATTAGACCAACCTTTATGCACCTTGTAAGTGCTGCTATCGTAGGTTACGACAGCAAGTGTGTCTTTTCTCCAAGCTTTATCTTGGTAATGACCTGCTGCTACAGCTCTGGACATGGTCAGAACTGAACCGTCTTTTCTAGCTACTTGTGCCATTAATTTGCTCATGATGTTCTCCTCAATTAAGCAAGTGAATTTGTAAGAACAACGCAAAAAAGGGCTACCCGAAGGTAGCCCTTATGTTTAGAAGATGATTTCCATGTCTTCATCCATCATCTCGTACTTATAAGTATAATCTGATGGAAGAACGTCACGATCTGTGACTTCAACCTCGAAATATTCATCGACTCTCCAGATCTCAACGCTATCACCAACCTGTGACTGAAGTTCAAGGAACTCGGAAGCGTGCTTCCAAGTATTAAACTCAACTAAGGTCTGAAGAGAATCGTTACGGTAAATTTTAGCGATGTAGTAAGCCATGATATGTCTCCAAGTAAGAAAAGAAAGAAAAACACAAGAGCAACGCAAAAAGGCGAGGAGGAACGACGAGCATACCTAAAAATTGAAACTAATAAGAATGTAAGCACTTACTAACAACAGAACACCGGCGTACCCGTGAATTCTGAGCGTCAACTGGCCTCGTCCGGCCCATTTGTCAAGAACAAAATGCAATCTTTTTCGAGGCCAAAGGCCGAGAAAAAGTGGGATCAAACGTCACCGTTTGTCGTGGTGCAGCGGCGAAACGCTGCGCTTGTAGTTAGCACTTACTACGCCGCGAAGTACGTAGCCTGCTGTACGCAGAAAATCCGAACCGGGTGCTTGTAAGGCCTACGCCTTGTGATCTGCGATCACAAGGCGTATAGGCCGTAGTAGCGAAGTCGCTGCGAGCAGCAAGACTGAGCAATAATAGCGCCCGTAGCGGAGCTAGGGCTCATTGGGTCCTCTGAATCCGAATACGAATCCGGAATCCGAACAGGGGTAGGTCTTTCCACAGTGGGCCACCCCCCTATCCCACACCCGCGTAACATTTTTGTACTTTTTTACTAAAAAGCCTTTAACAGCGGGTCCCCTTTTGATAGTGAGTACTAACAAACCCAAAGGGGGGTGGGGGGTTTTTGTATTGAAATTGTGCAAAAATTTGCAAAAAATTATAAAAGGTTTCTATAATCGACGGATATGGGACGACTAGCTATAGCAAAAATCGAGAAAGTTGCGGAATTTGTAGCGCAGGGCATGACTGAGACTCAGGCGTGCAGGAAAGTGGGGTACTCTTCGCCTAAAGAAACTGCACATCTTTTGCGATCGAATGTGCAATACCAGACTATTTTGGCTGAATTGCAGCAGCAAAATGCTGAAATGAGCAAAATGAAGCGGCAGGATGTTCAGGATATAGTGATGGAGGCCATTCAGATGGCGAGGATCGGTAGTGACCCGATGACTATGATCCGTGGCGCACAAGAATTGAATAAAATGTGTGGTTTCTACGCTCCGGAAGAGAAGAAATACAGTCTCAATATCTCTCAACGAAGGATTCAGGAGCGTTTTGACGAATTAAGTGACCACGAACTCCTCGAATTAGCTTCACGAACTGAAGAAATCGTCATCGAGGATGCAGAAATCATAGAACTTGATGATGAACGACCAGACGAAGACGGCTAATACTTTTCTATGTACTACCTGCGGTAACGAGTTTAGTCTCAGGGAAGCCTTAAACAATTATAAAGCCAAAACCTGCCGAAAGTGTGTGCAAGAGAAGGAACACGCACGGTGGGAAAAGGCTAAAGCCGAGCGCCAGAAGCGGCTAGACAAGAAAGATCCCGCCCAGATTAAGAAAGCTAGGAATGAAAGAGACCGTGCGCGACGGGAAGCCGCTAATTTGCAGCGGTTAGAGACCTTTTTGCGCGAAGGAAAGTTTAGTCCAAAGGACATTACTCTTCTAAATATCTTGGTGAGGGTAAAGGACGATCCGGAGTTCAAGCCCGAGCTGCGTGAGTTGTACTATGCGAACAAGGCAGCGTACGAGGAGAAGATGAACGCCACGGCCAAGCGTATGTCTGTGGCTGAGAAGGAGTTGCTCAAGCGTGAGCTGATGCGGCGCAAATTGCTGCCGTTTATTAAGAAATTTAATCGCGGATACGATGCGGGTTGGGTTCATGAGGACATTTGTGAGCGGTTGGAACGGTTTGTTAAGGCGGTTGAGGACAAACAGGCTCCAAGGCTGATGCTGTTCATGCCGCCTCGTCACGGTAAGAGCGAAATTGCTTCAAAGAACTTCCCTTCATGGGTATTAGGCAAGCACCCTGAGTGGGAAATAATAGCGAGTTCCTATGCTGTGAGCCTACCGATCGGGTTCAGTCGCAAAGTGCAGGCAAATATTGCGGATGACTATTACCAGAAGTTGTTCCCGCAGACTAAGTTACATCCCAAGGCGCAAAGTGCCGAGGCATGGATGACCACCAAGGAAGGGGGTTACGTTGCGGCGGGTGTGGGCGGCGGTATTACGGGTAAGGGCGCGCATATATTTATTATTGACGACCCGGTTAAGGATGCAGAGGAAGCGGACTCGGACACACAGAGGGAAAAGGTGTGGGACTGGTGGGGTT
>Ga0196901_1001225_pt1 | contig 13061 bp, 17 predicted proteins | sample CB_VirMetaG_FD_169099 | JGI IMG/M metagenome (GOLD analysis project Ga0196901, IMG submission 169099) | Freshwater to marine saline gradient viral communities from Chesapeake Bay - CB_1504_1 Viral MetaG (v3) (version 3) | ecosystem: Environmental > Aquatic > Marine > Coastal | place: USA... | reverse complement strand
GTTTACAAAGTAAATGGCATTTAAACCACCTACTGAATCTTTACAAGGCTCAATTCTTCCTAATGATAAATCGCAGGCCATATGTTTTTATGTTTTATAGATTAATTAAAAAAGGGTAGGCAGGCTTTACGGCTTACCTACCCCTTTATTTTTATTTATGAATTAATTATGCAGGAGTGTAAAGAACGATGTCAGAACCGATTCCGTATTGTACACCAGCTGTCAGCCTCATTACGATTCTAACGTTCTGAGATCCGTCAATATCCGCCATATCAATAACTTTTACTTCGTTGTGGTCAGATAATAAACCTGTACCAAAGTATAAGTTAGATTTTTCAGCAGCTACGATGTAGTTGCTTCCAAGTCCGTTAGCAACAAAGATTTTAACTCCATCAAAAGATAAAGAACCATTGTTCCACCATTGAGTACCTTGTGCGTTTGTACCAGCAGCACCTAATCCAGAAGCTCCAAATCCACCTAATGCTCTAACGTAAGCTCTTGCTACGTTTTGAGATACATAAAGGTAAAGGTCTTCTTTTCCGTATAATGTTGCAGGAATAGCATCAACAACTTTACCTAACTCAGCGATTACGTTAGCAGCAGTAACAGTAGTTCCTACTACGTCAGTTACATCTCCGTCAGCAGTCATCAAAGTAACTAATCCGTCAAACTCACCAGCAGTAGCGTTAGTACCAGACCAGATGTTAGTTTCGTTCTTTTGTGCTACTTTAGCAGCAACGTGAGCGATTAAGAAATCAGCAAATGATGGAGGTAAGCTATCAAAAGCAGATACTCCCATTTGTACAGCCTCCCAGTCAGAACGGAAGTCTTTCTTACATAATTGTAAGTTAACTTGGAACTCCTCTGGTTGGATGATTCTTTCAGTTAATGTAACAGTTGATGTAGGATCAAAGTCACAAGTTGCGTTTTTAAGTACATCGTCAGTAGCAATCTTTTTGATTACTTCTTTGTACTTGATGTTTGGTTTTACTTCAATTCCACCATTTTCAATGGTAGAAGCAGATAATAATGCAGCAGAAATATATTTCCCAGCAAATTCACCAGCATAAGAAGTTGTGATAGATGTGTTAGTTGCCATTTTGTTTATTTAGAGATTTTAGATAATACTAAGTCAAATGTAGTAGCGGCTCTTTTTTGAGCATACAAGTTTAAATTTCTTGAACCAACCACTTCCTCTGGAGAGTGAGTTAATTCTTTTACTTCTTCTTGAGCAGATAACTCAGTAGCATCAGCTAACTCAGCAGGAGCATCTTTAGGCTCCTCCGTACTCATAGATTCCATAATTTGGTCATACATAGCTTTCATTTCAGCCATTGCTTGAGCCAACTCTTCTTTAGTAGCATACTTGTCTTCGCTTTCAACAACATCTTCTACGATGTCTTCTGCCGCACCTTCTGGCATATCTTCAGCTAAAACCTCTTGCTCCTGCTCGGATAAAACTACTTCTTCTTGAACCTCAATAGCTTCAGTAGCTACTTCTTCAGGCTTAGAAAGCAGAATCTCCTTGAATTTGTCAACGATTTCTTTTGCGTTCATATTAATTGGGTTATTTATTTACTAAATATGTTATGATAACTGAAATACAACGAACTGTTATATTTTTAACTATCCGTTGCTTCTTGTGATGACTCTTACTCCATCATCTTTTTTAGTTTCTTGCACTTCTACTTTTTCAATCAGAGGCTTTGGAGCCTCTTCTTTCTTTGCTTTACTCTTCTTACTTTTAAACATTATTCTGAGATTTTGGTTATACTTCCTATTCCTTGATTAATCATATTGCCTTTACAGCATTTAGTTGAGTAGGTTCCATTCTTACAAAGGCATCCTCTCTTGGATGACTTTGGACTCGTTCTACTTGGTGTTTCTTTCATCTTAGGCATAGCTTTGTGTTTTTTGTATAAAGTATATTATGTCCCATATTTTACAAGTACTACCATCGGCAGTAACTTTCCAACTTGAACCATTGTCAATAAAATCTTGGTCTACATAATATTGGAATACTCCGTGAAACTCGTGTGTTTCATTATTACCTTTTGGGAATAGAATATCAGTCTTTAATCTATCGTATGGAGTAGTGCCTGTGTTCTCCAAATTAAGGTGCATAAAAGCCTGTGATGCGTTTGAAGCTGAATAATTAAATATTACTGTCGTAATGTAAACATCGTTTGGTGTAGTAGCAATTAATTTACTTGTAGCGGTATTGTAATAATCTATCCCCTCTTGGCTTCTTATTGTATTAGCACCATTATTTGTTAGAGTAGTTTCAACTCCGCTTGATAGACTTAATTTGTTTTCAGATGTATATAATCCATCATCATACCTTGTCCAACCTAAACCACTACCTATTCCAGATTGTGGGTATATCTTTCTCCAAGCACCATTATAGACTTGCCATATACCACTTTCAGTAGTAACCATAGCTCCTTCTTCTATATTAAAAGTTAATCTTTTAGCATCAGTAGTTTGGTGTGCGTGTACTTTATATGATGTGTTATTACTCGTCATCTTCGTCTCTGTATATTGTTAAACATAAATCTACAAAAGGCAAATACAAAACGTGGTCGGTTGTATTTGTCTCATTATAATCGTAGCTTCTTATTCCAAATAATATTCCAGGGTAGAACCCTACACTAATTTCCCATCCGTTAATCATTATCCTTGTCCTTTATATAGTTTCTTATAATTCTTAGAAGACTTCAACTGAGAAGTCTTACTCTTAGCGTGAACACCTTTTCTATTTACAGATGGTTTTTCATAAACCGATACCGCAGATTGTTTTTTAGCCATCTATCTTTTTTAATTTAGATATAGCCCATTCAACTCCAGAAGTTCCGCCCCAAGCATCCCACATAATTCCTCCACAGCCTTCTGAGTAAGGAACATCTTTGTTTTGTTGGTGTCTCTTGAATGATGCCATTCTTGCTATTGTTGATCGGCTTAGTGGTTGTCTGTTCGCCAGTTGACTGGCTCTCCTCCAACCTACTGAAGTTCCGCAAGAAGTCCCATTCTCTTCCTTCCATTTTAAAGCTCTTTTAGCGTTGTTTGATGCACTTTCTGGGTAGTCAGCATATGATTCAAGTTCTTCTCCATAAGAAGATAACATAGCATCTTCTAAGTCATATAAAGTAGCTATAGCATCTAACTCATCTGACGAGAAATCCTCTTCTACAGATTCATTTGGGCCATCTAACTTATCAGCAAAGAATCCTTCTATAGAGAAGCCCTTAACCTTACCTTCTTTTACATAGTTATTCCAAATATCATCATTGTTTACTTTTACAGAAACCATCCAAGTTCCTTTAGGTAAGCTAAGACCATACTTCTTAGATTTATCCATATTAGAATCTTCTATAATCCAAGATTCTACTACAGATAGACCTTGCAAATCTACTTGATGCTCCAATGTTGAATTGTTTTGTTTACCTCTTGATAAAAACAACTCTGAAGCCTTCTTAACAGTATCTTCGCTAAAGAAAATGTTGTATTCTTCTTCTCCATTAGTTCTATATATTTGTTTGTTAGGTATAAGAGCAGGCCCCATAAGGATTCTCTTTTCAGCATCTACCTCAGCTAATTGGACTTCGTGCTTCTTTAAAGCAATGAAGTCCTCTTCTATAGCAGGATTCTCAACAACAGAGATAGCTTCTATTCCGCTAAACTCGTTCTCTTCGTCTATATAAAGTTCAATTGTTTTCATACTATGTTAACTAATTAGTTTCCTTTTTGTTTTAATTACCCTAAACTTGCAGAGCCTATAATGTTTCTATCCATCTCTTGAGCAGTAGATACATCTTTAGACACTACATAAGCTTTTACTGGCTGTTGGAATTGACCTTTAACAGCAGCGGCTAATTGATTACTTGGTGATTGCCCTACTATATTGAAGTCTGGTGGTTGAATTCCTCCGCCAGAACCTAAAGCAGATCCATTTCCTCCAGCACCAGCAGAATTAGCACTCCCTACAAATTGCTGTCTTGCTATAGTCGCTACGTTTAATAGACCAGATGCTATTACAGCAGCCATAGCTAAGCCTTTTGATATAGCTCCACCAGGTTGCTGTGCAAGAACAGAGTTTGCCGCAAGAAAAGTATCTATTGTTGCTTTAGCTATATTGGCAGCTTTTTGCATAATAAATCTTTTCTTTTCTATCTTTTCTTGCTTAACTCTTAAAGCTTCATCGTTTGCCGCTATCTGATTTTGAATATTCTTCCTCTCATCCTTAGATAAATTCTCATCATCTAATCTTTTTCTAAGTTCGTTGTTTAAAGCATTAGTTTTATTTTGCTCTATATCAAGTTGCCTTTGGAATTCAGAGTCTACAAAGTCAGTTATGTTACTTAGATTCTCTAATGCAAATTTTGCTATCTCAGCTTCTCTACTAAGTTTTAACTGTCTATATTCTTCCTCAAGTTGAGCTACTTTAAATAGATGATCTGCTTGTAATTTTGAACCATCATCAGCTATGGAAGCAAGTTTTTTCTGCAAGTCAAGTTCAACTTGAATATCGTCAAGACTTCTTTGTCTTTTAATTAAAGTTATCTGTCTTTCTATTTCAATAACCGCTTCAGCCTCTCCTCTTGCTATTTCAGCTCTCTTCCTTGCTAATAACTTGTAATCAGCTTCTACTTTAGCGTTTAAAGCTATTTTAACAGATGCAACTTGTTCTTCAGCTCTGATTACCTCTTCATTGAATTTTCTTTGAGCATCTAATTTTGATTTATCTGTTGCATTAGATTGTAAAAACTCCTCAAGCTTGAGCCTTCTTTTTTCTATATAGGTATTGTAAGTTATCTCAAGCTCTTTTATTGCATTTTGCTTAGCCCTTTCAATTCTCTCTTCTTCTGTAATTAAATCTGCCTTTAAAGATTCTTGCCTATATTTCTCTTCAAGCTTAGCTAAATCTAAAAATATTTGTTTAAATACTCTTTCTCTTGTTTTGGCACCAGATTTCTTATCCTTAAATAACTCGTCAACTAAATTTTCAGTTTTAAGCATTTCTGTTAACTTCTTAACAGTATCTTCTGATGTTTTTATAACGTTTTTTTGCTCATCTAAACCATAAACTTCTTTAAGGCCTTTAATTGTTTTAGAAGCTGATGCTATACCAACTACAGTTGCTTTTATTGTGTCCCAAGTTCCAAGAAATTCATCTGCATCTTTAGCAGAAGCTTCTGCTTGAGTAGCATATTCCTTCTCTATAAGCATAAGAATCGCTCTTGCCTTAGCCTCTCTGGCCATAGCCTCAATCTTAGCATCAATAGCTCTTGTAGAAGCTTCAGTAAGCTTTCCATTTTCATCAAGTACCAAATTTAAATCTTCGTACTCGCTGTTAGCTTTTTTAAGTGCTCTTTGTTTTTCATCAAGAGAAAGATTGTTGTCGTCAATAACATCTCTTAAAACTCTTAAGTTAGAGGCGGCTTTAGCTGAAGCTTTCTCTGCATCATACATAGCTTTTGTAGCTTCCCTCTGTGCTTTATCATAACCCTCCCATAAAGCTAATAATGTTTGGATTATAATTATAATACCTAAAGGCCCCATTAAAGCTGCTCCTAAAGCCTTAACTCCATTTATAACTCCTCCAGTAGTACTTATCAATGTAGCCATTAATGTACTCAACTGAGACAAGTTGTTTGCCATACCTTGTATTCCATAATTGGAATCAGATATAGTCCTACCAAGTTCAGTAACCGTAGCTCCTGCTAAACCAGTTTTATTTATATTCTTATCTAAACCAGTATTTAGTTTGTTTGTGGTATTTATTAAAGCTTTGGCGGCTGTTTCAGCCTTTACAAAACCTTTAGTTAAACCATCAATAGCAACCTTGCCACTTTCTGCGTCTATTTGAATCTTATAAGTTACTATATTATCCGCCATTTCCCTTGTATGTATTACGTTTTACGCTTGTTATTAGTTGCTTGAGGCTCTTAGGAGCCTCATATTTCCCTTTTGCTATGTCTATGTCCTCATCTCCAACATACCAGTCAGAAGTATTAAGCAAGTCTATTATATTCTTAATCATAGGTCTTCTATTAATTCTATTTCACTATTACCATTCATTAAGTTTGATGTCAATGAATTTATTTTAAAGCTCTTACCGTTTATAATAAACCTGTCGTTTAGTTTGTATTTAGATAAAACTTTAATTGGCAATAAAGCATTAACTTTAGTTATTCTGTTATATTGATTAAATACAGACTCTATATATGTCTTATAATAATTCTTAAATAACGACTCTTCATTGTACAATAAATTAAATTCGTCATTCTCTGTGTCAAAATTCAATGTTTGAGATTGATCTGAAGTAACATTGCTTGGCCTATTATAAGTAGCTAAACTTGAATTTGTAATTCCATCAGCACTCCTAAAATACATATTTTCATCAGGCACATCTTCGTTTACATTGAAAAATAAAAGGGTATTTCCCTTTATTTTTTCTTCATTATCACTAACAAAATAACCATAACAAGCTGGTGTTTGAGAGTCGTCAAAAGAATCAGTTAGTCTTTCATATATTACTTTTTCAAATGGTAGTTTTATTTTATAATTACTTCCGTCAATATATTCTCCATTTATAATAACATTGAATTCTTCGTAGCCAAACCTCTGTCCGTTTCTTTCCTCAAACTCAGCAGCAAGAAAAGTAACTGGATCAGCAAAATCAAATTCTATGTTTCCATAAAGAGGAACTCTTTCAACGGTAGATTCATCTACTTTAACATATTTAGATATATCGTGTTTAACAGCTGAATCAAATGTTCCATAATAATTATCCAAAGTGTCTACAACTATAGTGCCTGAGTCATTAACATAAGATGTTAGGTTAAACATCTTAAACAATCCTGTCAATAGGTCTATTACTTTTATATCTGGTGTTTGATTCTGAAATACAACATCACCAACCATATTTTGACCTAATGATTGATAAGTTTGTCCGTTAAAACATCTTGCATACTCGTTAGGCTGTATAAATATTGTTCTTATATACCATTCAGCATCATATAATAAGAACCCGCTACTTCCTTCTGTAGATATTTGAACCTGTATTTCGTATTCTCTACTTGGTTCTCCTTCGGCTGGAAGCATACCTATGCCTTGCTCAGATACTCCAGAAACATTTGTGACTTCTTTTAGTACGGTGTCAGAAACTAAATCTATTATCTTATAACTATACTCCGCACTTAAGTTTGCTGGAGTTATAGTTAAGTCAGCAATAATATGTATGCTATCATCAATGTTAGAGTTTGTAGTAGTGCAAGAGAAATAGTTGTCAGAAAATGTAATTCTATTCTCAAACACATCACACTCTGTGGTTGTATTGGTTAAAGACCAATTAGAAACATTCATTGTAGATAAACCTTCAGAGTAGCTTATTTGACCCGCTCCTCTGTGCATCCACATATATAAATCGTTAAATACTGAGCTTCCAAAGAAATCCCTTGAGAAAGTTAGTGGATAACTACTTTCTATTGCTTCTATAATTCTAATTAATCTTATTGCTGGCTTAAGATCTTGAGGTAGTATTCCTCCATTAACACCTGCACCTCCTATGTTTGCGTAATTATCTATAGGTGAATACAAAGGGTCTGAGTCAAATATAAATCTTCTTTGTGGGCTAATAAGCGGGTATATTACAGCAGCAGAATCTCCATTAAACTCTAATCCCGTCTGTAATCCTTGCAACACATTTTCATACGTCCACTCGTGACTATAATCTGATAAATCTAAGTTCATTATTTTATCATCTCCTAATATCCTTGAAAGAGACACTATAGAGCCAAAGAAAGTCAACTCATAAGAGTATGCTTTGTTATTCTTCATTTTAACCCTATTGAGTCTAATAGTTCCCTTTCTAAAAGGAGAGTGATTTATTTCAATGATTGCTTCGCTTCTAAACCTTGCGTCATAACCATTCTGTATAGCATTATTGTAGTAATGCTTAAATATCTTGTTATTAGTCTTTGATGCAGGTACGTTAAATGTTTGTGAGTAGTCTGTAAATATTTTAGAAATATCTCTGACTTCTTGTATAGATGAGGTTAACTGAATACTCTCATCATCAAACATCTCCACTCTCTGCCCACCTATATAGAGTTGTATAGTCTGCATCTATCTTATGTTGTTTATAGTTTCAAAAGCATAATCAAATTCAACCGTGAAGTTTATAAGCTTTTCATCTGTTGTTGTTTTGTATTTGAAAGACGTTGTTTTAGGAACTATAGGTGTAACCAATCCATTTTCGTGAATCCAAGCGGACTCTGTAAGCATTAGCTGTTGTATAACCTCGTTATAATCTTCAGTAACAAAACCAGTATTCATTATAAGATTTTTATTACCTATAACGTTATGAGGAAACATTGATGCTGTGTTGGTAGAATAAGTAACTCCAGCAGCACTTATGTTCAGTATATTCCTCTTATAAGAATCTTTGCTTACATCTAAGTTATCTATTCTTTTCTTATCAAACCAAATGTCTTGCACTACTCCAAACTTGTTAACAAACGAAACCTTATAAGGTTCATATTTAGAACAATCTATACATTTAACATATAGAGTCTTGTAAGATCCATCTGATAATAATATTCTTATTGTTCTCGTTCCAAATGGAACTTCTACATCTGTAGTAATCTCACTTGAAGATTCTTTAACGTATGTCATATCAGCCGTTAAGAAATCTCCATCAGCTTTATAGTCTATGTTATCTACAGTTAAAGGAGTGAAACTATCTCCACCTACGGTTTCTGTTCTTATAATAGAGCCTGCTGCATCTAAGTATGTTACCTCTGTAGCTCCTTCTTCTCCTGTCAGTAATGGTATATATAAGCCAAACTCTTCTGTTTCTGCTGAAGAAGTGGAAACATTGTCTGCGGTTATAAAAGTATTATCTGCTCTATAAAGCGTGCTATCAGCGGTTACTGCAATAGAAGATATTGATTTAGGACAATTATGAAATATGTTAGTATTGCTTATAAGTACATCATTACTTAATTGAGGATTTACTCCATCCTCAAAATAACCATAACCATTAAAAGCTATTGCAGAACCTACTAATGTTTCATCTGTAGTTGTATCATCATAAGCTCTAATCATTTTCCATTCAACCCAAGCAGATTGTTGAATATCAGTATAACTTCCTGTAAATAATACCTCTGTATAATCCCTTACAAGCTCACCTATCTCAAAGAATATTATATCTTCAGACGACTTCTTTTCCTTATATATAATATAATCAGGTTTTGTTTCATCTCTGTTTCCAAAGTCCCCTGTATATATCCAAAGATTTAATGTTGCGTTTACTATATTTGCCATTTTATTTTTTTATGATATTAAGTCGGATAAATCTAATGGACAACAAGCTGTGTAATCAAAAGATAATGTAAAGCTTACACCTGAAGGAGAAAGTCCATAATCCATATCGGCAACAACGCAAGGTGAGCTTAATTCATCTCCATCTACTAAGTAATTTCTGACGCTTATTGTTCCTTTATTTCCTGCTCCATTGTTTTGAGCATTTCTCATCTCTAAAATGTTAGTGCCATAAACAAGGAATGAAGGGTCAAATCTATATGTGTCCATCAATCCTAATGGACAAGCAAAATCTCCTGATATTACATTTGCGTTTACATTTGTTGTAGCTATAAATATTCCTCCAACCTGTGCATTTTGATTTAAGTCCAAATAACCTATATAGTTATTGTTTAAGTATATGTCAAAGTTATCATCTTTATATGAGTTCTCATTACAGACTTGGAATACTAAAGCTCTATCAGGACAAGTAGGTGCAGCAGAAGGAGATTCATCAGGGCAAGTAAATGTTAGGTTTAAAGTATCATTTACAAGTGGACTTTGAACAGTTATTGTTGCTGTTAATGGGTCTGTAGTTGATTTTGGCAATGTTAAGCTACCTGATTTTGTTGATGTTGAGCCTGTGTTTATATCTGAAGGGTCAATACCCGCTTCAATTAATTTATCATCGTAAGCATCTAAACCTACATAACCTGTACTTACTAAAGCACCATCATAAGCTAATGTTATTTTAACGGGTATATTACCACCCGAGTAGTCTATTACAATATCACCTGTATCACCTGTCATTACGAAAACATATACTCTCTTACCTATAAATGCGTCAGAAATTTTTATATCACCACATTCAGCACCAATGTACTCTATTGGTAAAACAGGGGATGGTACTGGAGCATCAGATGATGTTATGTAGTAGGGGCTTCTTGAATGTATTCTTTTAATTGCCATTATTCTGTTTTTATACCTTTATCTAATTCTTTTTTAAGATCTTGCTCATATGCTTTAAGTATTGTTAATACCCCAGGGCCTCCATACTGTTCAGCTACTATGTTTAAATAATTAGTCCCTTTATATCCAAATCTCTTTATTGTTCCTCTTTCTCCTATGAACTTAGCAATTGAACTTGCAGCTTCTTTATAATCCTTAGCCTTTGTTCCTCTATTGGGCTTTATGCCCTTTGCCTTCATCCATTCTATTATAGGTCTAACACCTGGGTTTCTCTTCCCAGGCTTCCTACCTTCGTCTATAATCTTAGCATACTTAGCTGCTAATATCTCAAGACCAAGTATGTTGGTGTCAAAGCCAGTCATTTTATATCTAAAACTGTCTTTTAACTTACCAGTAGCAACAGTCTCATCAGCTTCTAAACGCTCCTTGTATTTTGATACAAGTAACTTCCCAAGCCTCAACATAGCTTTTTTGGTTAATTCATAATTCATTAGCAGATGCTTATTCCATTAGGCATACTAATATTAATATTAACTCCCCAACCAGCCAATTCATTCTCAAATCTATCCTTAAATGGCGTGGCTGAAGGTGCATCAAGCAACTGAAGCCTTTCACTAAACATATCACCCCTTCTAAGCTGCTCAATTACATCATTAACAACTTGCAACTGACTATTATAAACGTCTTGTAAGTTATCATTGCCATTTATTACATCCTTAGTAGGAGCATCTTTATTATAATCTACTAAATCAATAGCAAGTAATTGAATAGTAAAATTCATTACTGGGCCATCAAATGTAACATTTGTGATATTTAAGTGGCTTAATGGAAATATAGTGGTCTTGTTTAGGTCTACTTCAGTAATATCCCCATAACTAACAGTAAACACATTAGGATTCGTCCTAAGACGATCCTTCAACTTGTCTACTATGTCATATACTTGTGTCATTATGTATTTTTATTATAAGATTGTTTTATCATCTTCGCTTCTATATCATTTTTCTCTTTCTCAAAACTAAGCCACATTAAGCAGGTGTGTAATGAAATCTTGGTGACTGACTCAAGTTTGTGGACATCGCCTCCAGCAAGTCCATATATTGATTGATACCACCCCCATTTTCTCCCAAAGCCTCCCGAAAGGCTGTAGTCCCCTTCTTCTGCTCCTCCTCCAGTAAAGAGTTCATCGTATATCTTGACAATTTGCTCCCTAAACGATAAAAAAAAACCAAAGCTCCTAAAGCAGCATTAACAGGAGCATCCTTCATCACATCTGCCCATCTCTCTGAGCCTTCATAAGGCTCTATCTCGTATAGGTGTTTTTTGCCTCCTATTATAGGTCTATACATAACAGCCATAGCCTTATGCATATTATCCCAATCAGTAATATAAGACTCTAAGTCAATGTACTCACCAAAGGACATCTTATCAAGGTTCGGTATAAAACCGAACTCTACAGTCACACCATCAGAACCAGTCATCTTAAACCTCTGGACTAAGTCTGTCTTTTCCTCAAAGCAAGCACTAAGCTGTTTAAGAACAGATTCAAAAGCGTTAACGGGTAAATTGTAACTATCCTTTAGTGACAAACCACAGAATATCTCAAGTGCCTTAAGATTCAAGAACTCATTGTTCTTGTCTCCTTCATCTACTCCTTTAGCAACAGATAAATACTTCTGATACTGATGCAACTTAATTGCACTTAAGTCTTGTGGTATGCTTACTTCTAATTCTACTACTGCCATATAATTTACATATAGTATGATAACTGATTTGTATGCTTTTTGTTTTTATCTATAATTTTTGTATATTGCAGTATGAAAACTTGTACGAAATGCAATATAGCAAAGCCATATAGTGGTTTTTACAAAACCAAGAGATCTAATGATGGTTGTCACGCAAGATGTAAGGAATGTCAAAAGCAATATAAAGCAGAAAACAAGCACAAGTGGATAGAATACAGGGATAAAAACAAACAAAAAAGCATAGAATATAGAAAAACCAGAAGGGATATAAAGAAAGAGTATGATAGTAAATATAGGCAAGAGAATAGGGAAAGATTAAATAAAACAAAAAGAGAGTATAGAAGAAAGAAAAGGGTAGAAAATCCATTATTCAGACTAAAGGGAAGAATTAGATCAAGGTTGCTTTGTGCTATTAAAAATAAAAACTATGATAAGAAACACTCTACAATAGATTATTTAGGGTGTTCATATGAATCGTATAAAGACTATCTACAAAATAAATTCAAAGAAGGTATGTCCTGGGACAATCACGGAGAATGGCATATAGATCACATAATTCCTTTAGCATCTGCTAATACAGAAAAAGAGCTAATAAAGCTCTTCCATTACAAAAACACTCAGCCGCTATGGGCTTCAGAGAATCAAAGCAAGGGAAGTAAGATGCTATAAAGAAAACTTATAGTAAACATCTAAACCATAAGAAAATAATATAGTAAATAACCCAAAATAGCAAAACAGTTTAGGTACTTTTTAGTTATCTTAGTATAACAGTTGAAGATCTGTATAAGCTTCTACACTTTAGGCACACCACCTATTGGATCGTGTACCCTAAGTCTGCTTAAGAATTGCATTACTGACTCTTTCATAACCTTTGTAGCACCCCAGTAATATTCAACTTAACCAGCATATCATTTATTTATTCTAAGGTTATAGGGGGTGCATATCTCCATCATATATATGTTAAGGCAAGCCTTTAGGGCTTGCTACTGTCTGCAAGTACAAACCCAATTTCTATAAAATTTCCTAACCCACCTAACCGATTTAAAG
>Ga0196901_1001221_pt1 | contig 13090 bp, 18 predicted proteins | sample CB_VirMetaG_FD_169099 | JGI IMG/M metagenome (GOLD analysis project Ga0196901, IMG submission 169099) | Freshwater to marine saline gradient viral communities from Chesapeake Bay - CB_1504_1 Viral MetaG (v3) (version 3) | ecosystem: Environmental > Aquatic > Marine > Coastal | place: USA... | reverse complement strand
CCCTTTGACCTTGGCCTAGCTGCATTACATAGGTACTTTCACATCCTGACTCCGAATGACCCATACTTCTATCAGATGGAACAGGAACAATTTACTAACTTCTCTTTACAGGCATGATTACTTTTGTACCAGGGTATTTTGGTTGGCTAGGGAACCAGATGTTTCAGTATGCTGCTACCTATGCAGCGAGCAAACGCTTGAACACCACTTGCGGATTTCCTCAAAATAAACCAAACTTGTTTGAGTTGTTTAACATAACGAGTCAACCAATCGACTTCTACCAAGAACTCGTTTATTATGAGCCTCACTTCCACTATGCGCCTATTCCAGAGCAGGATCATGTAACTCTGCATGGCTACTTTCAATCTGAAAAGTATTTCGCAGACTACAAAGAGGACATCAAAAGAGAGTTCAGTCTGAAAGATCCAAAGCACCCAGACAAGTTAGATCAAGAATATATTGGTCTGCATGTTCGCAGAGGTGATTACCTAAAGTATCCTGATGTCCACCCAACTTGCTCGCTGGAATATTATCAGCAAGCTCTAGATATGCTGCCACAGAAACCTGTGAAGATCTTTACTGATGATCCTGAGTGGTGTAGACAGAGTTTTGTAGGGGATAGGTTTGAGGTTTCTGATAAGGACTTTATAGAAGACTTTGAACTTCTAACGAAATGCAGCTATCATATCATAGCCAATAGCAGCTTTAGTTGGTGGGGCGCTTGGTTAGCTGACAGCAAGAAGGTGATTGCGCCTAAACAATGGTTTGGTCCTAAAGCTCCAAGGCTAACAAAAGACATTATACCAGAAGAATGGACACTCCTATGAAGAAGCCTAGTTTCTTTACTACAGATCCAAGCATACAAAATAAACTAAAAGAACGCGAGGAGTCTATTAGCATAACCTTGGATTGTCAAGTCCTAGATAACTCGGCAAACAAGAAGGTGTTCATCCAACTCGAACCTCCCTCCATCAAGGACTTTCGACAAGACATTATAAATAATTACCACTTGTTTGATTTGATTCTAGCATGGCATACTGATATCTTAGAAGCGTGCCCCAACGCAAAGCGATTCATCTTTGGTGACTGCTGGATTGATATACCAAACTTCAAGGCTGACAAAAAGAATCAAGTTAGCTTCTTGATGTCTAGCAAAGCTATGACTGAGGGGCACAAGCTTCGCCATGAAGTATATGATTTCATGTTGAAGTATCGTAATCAAAACTATACGGTAGCAGCGTACAAGACACCACCACGGCTTCCATCTAAGGATGTTGTGTTTGAGCAAGCTAAGTTTTCTATCATCATTGAAAACGAGCAACACGATAACTGGATTACAGAAAAGCTGATTGATTGTTTTGTAACCAAGACGATCCCAATTTATTGGGGCGCTCCTAATGTGGGCGAGTTCTTCGATGAGTCTGGTATGATAACCTTCTCTACTCTTGAAGAGTTGGAGACTATCCTAAATGAGTTAGACATGGATGATTACGAGCGACTTAGTTCTGTTATTGATGTGAACTATAATAAGGCAGTAAAGTACATTAATTTTTATGAGCGTGTAGACAAGGAGCTAGACTTATTATTAAAGAATAACAAATGAATAAACTAATTTCAATTCTAGTCCCAACTTACAATTTGGGAGAGAACTCTCTTCTATACCTAGAAGAAAACTTATCTTCTATCAATTCACAAACTTATGATAACATAGAGATTGTCATTTCTGATAATTCAACTGATAATGAAGTTAAAAACTTTGTAGAGAACTTTCCATTCAGAAAGGACATCAAAGTAATCTACAGTAAAAGTGATAGAGGTCGCGGCTGGGGTGCTTCACCCAATACTAATAATACGATTGATCTAAGCACGGGAGATTATCTCAAAGTCCTGCTTCAGGATGATAAGTTCTGCAATAATAAGGCCGTCGAAATAATTGTATCTGCTTTACAGGAGTGTGATTGGTGCGCCTTTAATTCAGTTACTCAAGAAGATATTTCCTCAAACTACTATCAATACGCAGGAAATTTTCCAAGGATTGATGTCTCTTACCCCCAGGCCCTGTTGAAAGGTGAAAACTATATAGGTGGTCCAACATCAGTTGCGTTTAAGAAGACTGAAATTAGGATGGATGAATCATTAAGGTGGTTAAACGATACTGATTTATACTACCGTTTTTGGAAGTCTTGGGGACCTCCTACTATAATAGAAGGACCAGAACCCCTAGTCTGCTTTAGGGTTAGGAACCAAGCTTTGAGTAACACTATTCCGAGAGAGGATCAACTAAAGGAAATTGCTTATCTTTCTACAAAGGTTTATACACAATGATTCCATTATTTAAAGTTTCGATGAGTGAAGATGTCCTTGAGCCTCTTAACGAGGTTCTGATGTCTGGTTTTATTGGAGAGGGTGAGCGGGTTAAGGAGTTTGAGCTACTTCTTAAGAGACATTTTCAAAACCTGATGCTTGTAACAACTAACTCAGCAACTTCAGCAGATCACCTAGCTTTACGATTATTAAAGAAAGCATTTAGTGATTGGCCTGGAGTAAATGAAGGCGATGAAGTTCTAGTTACGCCTTTAACATGCACGGCTACTAACTGGCCCGTCTTAGCAAATAACTATAAAATAAAGTGGGTTGATGTTGATCCAGAGACTTGCAACATGGATCTAGATGATCTTGAGAGAAAGATTTCTAAAAAAACAAAGGTTATTGTAGTTGTTCATTGGGGAGGCAATCCTGTAGACTTGGATCGTCTAAAGCGGATCCAAAGTAGAGCAAAAGAATTGTACGGCTTCAAGCCAGCGATCATTGAGGACTGCGCTCACTCTTTTGGAAGCAAGTTTAATGGGGAGTTTTTGGGGAACCACGGCAACCTAGCATTCTACAGTTTCCAAGCAATTAAACACTTTACTACTGGAGATGGGGGAATGTTGATGCTCCCTCACCAAGAATTGTTTAAAAGGGCAAAGCTGCTGCGATGGTACGGGATTGATCGAGAGACTAACTCTAAAGATTTCCGATGTGAGGAAGATATTCCTGAGTGGGGGTATAAATTTCATATGAATGACATCAATGCTACCATAGGAATACATAACTTCCCCCATGCCTTAAAAGTTGTTGAGAGACATCATGATAATGCTGAGTATTATCAGAAAGAATTGCAGGGCGTTGATGGGGTCACTCTTTTGAAGAGAAATCCTAAAGCTTATTCTGCTGATTGGATTTACACCATCAGAGTTAAGAATAGAGATGCTTTTATGCGTCATATGAACAATCGTGGTATCATGGTGAGCAGAGTTCATGAAAGGAATGATAAGCATAGCTGTGTCGCAGAGTATAAAACACTACTACCCAATCTTGAAAAGTTAACTCAAGATATGATTTGCATCCCTAATGGTTGGTGGGTCACAGACGAGGATAGAAAGTACATCGTTGATTCCATCAAGGAGGGTTGGTAATGTTAATTAAAAAAATACTAATTTACGGATCATCTTCTTTAACTAGAGATACTGTAGAATTGCTAAAGCAACACTATGATTTAGTAGGGTATATTCCCTCAGATAATCCAACGGTGACTGGTAAAATAAATCTACCTGTTGTAGATGATAGTATTGAACATGACATCAAACTTTCCATACAGTATGACAAAAAGTTACATGATATAGATAATGCTTTTAATGTTCATACTGGGCTATTACCTATGTGGGGTGGGACTGATATACTTTATCACACCTTAAAAGAAGGAGTGGTGGAGCAGGGTCTTACCTTTCACAAGATGTCAAGAGACTACGATTATGGACCCATTATTTCAAAGCAATCATACCCAGTCACATCAGAGGACACGATAGTAGATTTATTTGATAGGATGCACAGGTGTTGTCCTGAGTTTACTTTGGCATCCCTTAAATTACTAGAGTCATTAACAGAGGAACAGGTTAAACAGTTGCCTAAGATTAGACCTCGCCTGTTTAAACGAGGTATGGTTGAACCAGAAGATTTAGAACTATATAAGAAAACCCTTCCAAAACTAAGAGAGAGACATGCCAATTAAACTAGCAGAAGCAACAATTGATGAGCAAGACATGGACGCTCTTGCAGACTGGATAAAAACCTATCCACGGCTAACTAAGGGGAAGTTTACTTTAGAGTATGAAAAGAAGTGGTCTGAGTGGTTGGGAACTAAGCATTCAACCTTTGTGAACTCAGGATCCTCCGCTAACCTCTTGATGCTTGCTACGCTGCTGGAGGCAGGCGATCTTGAGCCAGGGGACGCAGTAGTAGTTCCTGCGCTTTCTTGGGCAACCGACTTGTCCCCCGTCATGCAACTAGGACTAGAACCTATTCTTTGTGATTGCAACCTAGAGGATTACTCGTATGATTTAGATCACTTTATATCAATTATTACTGATGGTGTAGTTCGTAAACTTGGAGAACATAAAGTAAGGCTAAGGCCCAAAGCTGCTATTCTCGTATCTGTCCTTGGTCTTATTCCTGACATGCATAAGATTGTAGAGATGTGTGACAGAAATAACGTAATCCTTCTTGAGGATTGCTGTGAGTCTCTAGGCTCCGCAGTAGAGGGTGGGCAGAAGCTAGGAACCTTTGGTGCCATGTCAACCTTTTCTACATACTTTGGGCATCATATTTCGACTATAGAGGGCGGTATGGTATGCACTAATGATACACGATACGACATGATTATGAAATCTGTGCGTAGTCATGGCTGGTGTAGAGATTGGAGTGAAGACCAGCAAAAAGCTTACTGTGATGAGTGGGGCGTATCTGAGTTTGATGCCTTCTATACCTTCTTCCATGCGGGCTTCAACATAAGGTCTACAGACCTACAAGCTTTCTTGGGGATTAGGCAGCTTGACAAGCTCGATATGATCTGTAAGCGTAGGTCTGAGAACTTCGCTATGTATCAGAATAAGGTTAAGGAAGAGTTCAAAGTTCCTGTTAATAGTGGCTTTGTTTCTAACTTTGCCTTCCCTATCATATCTAAGAATAGAAATAAAATTGCCAATGCGCTGATGAAGAAAAATGTTGAGTGTAGACCTCTTATTTGTGGTTCAATGGGAAAACAACCATTCTTCGTAAAGAAGTATGGAGAGCAGGTACTACCTAATGCTGAAAAAGTTAGAGAGCATGGAATGTACCTACCAAATCACCATCTTCTGAGTGAGCAAGAGATTGACACTATTTGCGAGGTCGTCAATAGATGAAGGTTATAGTAACTGGAGGATCTGGGTTTGTTGGCAGAAGACTTCAACTAATCAGACCTGATTGGATTTACTTGTCTTCTAAAGATTTAGATTTATTAGACGCTGACGGGGTGGTTTCTTATTTTAGCAAGGAGAAGCCTGATGCAGTAGTTCATTTAGCAGCTAAGGTAGGAGGTATAAAAGATAACGCTGAACACCCAGCAGACTTCTTCTATCAAAATGCTAAGATGAACATAAATGTTGTAGACGCTTGTAGGGCAGTAGGAGTGCCTAGATTATTAGCTTCTTTAAGCACTTGTGCATTCCCAAATGTACTGCCAATGTACCCTTATGATGAGTCTGCGCTCTTAGAAGGCCCCCCTGCTGAAACTAACCTTGCTTATGGTTATACAAAGAGACTAATGTGGGTACATATTAACTCACTAAGAAAGCAGTTTGGGTTAGATTACTCATGCTTCTCCCCAAGTAACTTATATGGGCCTGAAGACAACTTTGATTTAGAAACATCACATTTTGTTGCGGCTGCAATTCGTAAGCTACATGAGTCCACGAATACAGTAGAGTTTTGGGGCACAGGCAAGCCACTACGACAGCAGTTATATGTAGACGATTTATGTAGAGCTATTCCAATGCTTTTAGATCGCCATCATACTTGTGATCCTGTTATCGTTGCTCCTAATGAAAATTTAAGTATTGAAGAGATGGTAAATGCCGTTTCAACTATAATAAATAAAGACCTTATTATCAAGTATACAGGTGAGCTTGATGGACAATATAGAAAAGACGGGGATAATGCCAAATTCTTAGAGTTGTGCCCAGAGTTCAAGTTTACTTCGTTTACTGATGGAATTGTAAAAACATATGAATGGTATGAAAAGAGCACTTATAACAGGAATTAGTGGACAGGATGGTTCTTATTTAGCAGAATTACTATTAAATAAGGGATATGAAGTTTGGGGCGTAGTAAGAAGACATTCCATTCCAGAGAACCAAACATCTAGACTAGAAACCTTTAGAATATCCACTAATGAAAGGTTTCATTTAGTGTACGGTGACATGACGGATATGCCCTCTCTCATGTCAGCTATTTCTAAATGTAGACCTCATGAGATTTATAATTTAGCTGCACAGTCACATGTTAGAATTAGTTTTGATCAACCAGCATTTACTACAATGGCAGACGCTAACGGGGTTCTAAATCTCCTAGAAGCAGCAAGGATGCTTTGTCCTTCAGCTAAAATATATCAAGCGTGCTCCTCTGAAATGTTTGGTAATGAGCAAGATTCTGATGGCTTTAGAAGAGAGACAACTCTTATGCGTCCTGTGAGTCCTTACGCTTGTGCAAAACTTTATGGTTATAACTTGGCTAGAACTTATCGTTCTTCCTATGGAATGTTTATTAGTAATGGCATTTTATTTAATCACGAATCACCTAGAAGAGGTATAAACTTTGTTACTAACAAAATCGTTGACGGTGCCTGTAAAATTAAGCGAGGAGAGGTTGATAAACTAGCTCTAGGTAATCTTGATGCTACAAGAGATTGGGGACACGCTAAGGATTATGTAAAAGCTATGTGGTTAATGTTGCAACACGATAAAGCTGATGATTTTGTTTGTGCTATGGGAGAATCGCATTCTGTTCGTGAGCTTTGTGATATGGTCTTTAGTAAGCTAGGACTCAACTATAAAGATTACATTACTATTGATCCAAAGTATTACAGACCTACAGAGCTTACTGATCTCAAGGGGGATTGCTCTAAGCTAAAAGAGGTTCTAGGCTGGGAGCCTGAGTATACTTTTGAGAGTTTGGTTGAAGAAATGATTCAAGCTAAACTATGATAATTCATGGAATATCATGAAGATGATCAAAGTGGAGATGAGTTTGATGCCTACTTATATGGAGTAGGACCAGAGTATCAAAAAAAAAGGAAAGTCATGAACTTCAACGAGTATCAAGCAGAAGCGAATAAGACCGCGATCTACCCGAATAAAGGCAACAACCCCTACTACCCCACTCTAGGACTTTGTGGTGAGGCAGGAGAGGTAGCCGAGAAGATCAAGAAGGTTATGCGTGATGATGGTGGGGAAATCTCCATTGAAAAATCAGCAGAGATCATGAAAGAGATTGGTGATGTTCTTTGGTACATCGCTGCTCTTTGTGAGGAGTTAGGTGTTGATATGGAAACCTGTGCTATTTTAAATATCGAGAAACTTCGAGATCGTCAGGCTCGCGGGACTATAATGGGTTCAGGAGACAATCGCTGATGCCTACTTACGATTACGGATGTTCTGCTTGCGAAACCAAGTTTAGTACGTTTCAAAGCATTCAAGAGAATATAGATAACCCGCCCACTCATTGTCCTGATTGCGACCCCGAGATGGAGAAGGGTGGAACTTTGTATAGGTATTTTGGATATGCTAGACCTGGATTTAAGGTCAACGGCGAAGGTGCATACGATAATAGGATGAAATGATGGAAGCACCGCCGACCGCGCCGCCGATGAGGGCGGCAATAAAAGAATCCAGAAGATCGACTCACCGTTTCAAAATGGGAGCAGCTATAGCCAAAAAGAATAAAGTTTTGGTTTCTGCTCCTAATAGTCGTAAGACTCACCCTAAGTTTGGATCAGGATCGTATAATACCTTACACGCTGAAAGCCACGCGATTTATAAGGCTATCAGACAAGGTATTGATATTCGTGGCACTACGATCTATGTCTATAGAGCTAACAATAATCTAGCTAAACCCTGCTCATGCTGTATGGGTTTGATTCACAAATACGGAATCAAAGAAGTAATATACAGCGGAAAAATACAATGACCAAAAAGTCAAATCTTTTTGGAAACTATGATAAGGTATGAATAAAGAAGTATTAGATCGTTTAAAAAATGCTGGCCTTCTCTCAGAACAAGTACCTGATATGGGTTTTGTTTCTACTGGTAGCTTCGCTCTTAACAAGGTGATCTCTGGTGATTATACAAAAGGTATTCCTATTGGTATGATCACACAGTTTCACGGAGAAGCGTCTACAGCTAAAACTGTGTTCGCTACTCACATTTTGAAAGAGGCACAAGCTAAAGGCTACTACACAATGTTAGTAGATTCTGAAAATGCTTACAATGCTGAATTTGCAAGACATCTTGGAATTGATCCTGATAAACTAATTTATGCTGCGCCTGAAACTTTAGAAGATTGTTTTAAAGTTATTGAGGACACAATTATTGCTATCAGGGAAACAGATCAGGACACACCTATTGTTGTTGCTTACGACAGTATTGCAGTCTCTCCATCAAAAGCTGAGTATGAAGCAGATAGTTATGATGGAAATAACATGCAAGGTGCAGTAAGAGCTAAAGCAACAGGAGCTTGTTTGAGAAAGATAAATCCTCTCATGCGAAAGTATAAGGTTGGCCTCATAGTTATCAACCAAATCAGAAATAAGGTTGGTGTTATGTATGGCAGTCCCGATACCATGGCCGCAGGAGGAAAGTCGTTAGAGTATTACTTAGGCGTAAATTTGAAGACAATCTCGAATAAGACTAGCGACTTGGTAAGAGATGAGTTCAAGACCGTGATAGGTATCAAAGGTTCAGTACGCAACACAAAAAATAAGGTTTCTGTACCTTTTAGAGAGTGTGAGTTTGAGCTGATGTACAACGAAGGTTTGAACCCATATGCAGGTGTATTGAAGCAGCTAGAGGCAGAAGGTTTGGTAAAAAGATCAGGAGCGTGGTACTCTGTTGATGGTACTGATAAGAAGTTCCAATCAAAGGAGTTCCAAGAGCTTCTTTTGGACCCAGAGACTGAGGGTTTCGAGCCACTTCACAAACTTTTTGGAATTTGTTCTCGTAAATCCTCCACAGCCTGATATAATAGAGCACTATGAACGACAAGAACTCTACTGGCTACCGCTGGATGGAACGCTACAATTTAGAGGAGATGGTCTCCCAAGCGGTTGATCTAGCTTTTAGCCGTAAAAAAGAAACTTATAATACTATGAACAACGAAGCTACTCAAATGGAACTTATTAACGACAACTACGAAATGTCTGCGGACGCTGCTGAAATCCTGCGTGTGATTCAAGAAAGCAACGAGCCTGTTGGTCGTGCAAACATTCTTGCTCGCGCTAATATTGAACAGACTAACTGGACTGCTGCTATTCAAGAACTGAAAGAGCAAGATTTTATTGTCCAGCACGGAACCCGTCGAGGGGCAAAGTACACTGTAAGCTGATGGAAGTTATTACCTACGCAATTGCAGACTCAGCGCAGCCGATGGCTATGATCGGATTCTTTGTAGCCATCTTCTGCGGGGTTCTTTCGACCTTCGATAATGATAACATGGGTCTACGAAAAATTTCCAAGAGATTGGTCTTGACTCTGTTCGTCGTATCTGCTATGATGTACTTCTCAGGCTCAGTAGCCAAGAGCGTCATGCGCTACGAGCAACAGAACCAACATACTACTAAACGATAAAATGGTACTACATAACGAAGAACTACTGCGTCAACTTTGCCCCTCTGTCTTTGCCGAAGGGCCTGACACTACTTGCGTCTCGGATCGGTATTCTTTCCTTCCGACGACTGATATGCTTAGTATGCTAGAAAACGAGGGTTGGCGTTGGCATAAAGCCGTGCAAGTTCAACCTCGGATCCGTAGTACGGAACATGCCAAGCATATGATTCGATTGCGTCACGTTGATCTTGGTGAACAAAACTACGCAATTGGAGATTCTTTCCCTGAGATTCTTCTTACCAATGCTCACAATGGTACGGGAACTTACACTTTGCGCTGTGGTGTCTTCCGTCTAGTGTGTTCAAACGGTATGGTGACCGCTGATAAAGAGTTTGGCGGAATCAAAATGCGCCATGTTGGTCTTGATCAGAGTGAGGTTAATCGAATTTCTCAAGAAGTTATTGAAAACTCGAATGAAATCATGAATCGAGTTGATAGATGGTCTGGTATTCAATTGGATTCTTGGACTCGGAAGAATTTTGCTGAAGAAGCTGCTAATCTTCGATTCAAAGAGATTAACGATCAATTGGTTTACAATCTTCTTAGTTCTCGGAGATCTGAGGATGAAAGTGTCGATCTTTGGACCACTTTCAACCGTGTTCAGGAGAACCTTCTTCGAGGCGGATACCAAGGGCCTTCCAACAGGATCGTTAAACCGATCACCTCAATCGAGAAAGATATGAAAATTAACTCGGAATTGTGGGAGCTGGCTACTAAATATAGTGAGGGAATTTCCCTTAACTAATTCTCAGGGAGAGGAAGGTTTCCCCCGTCCCTTCCTCTCCCACTTATCATGGACGATATGCCAAGTTTTAGAGAACCACTAATGATGGACGAGTCTGGGTTGTATATTACAACAGCCCAGATGAGTTTCTTTTTGAATAGGCAGGACGGTCAAGAGCTTTTTAAAAAAGCTGATCCTAAATTTTTAAGGTATTATAATAACTGCTGTCTCTATAACTTGATCTATGATATGATGGAAGACGACCCCAATTGCGCTACTATGTATTGGGATCCTAAACTACAAGCGGTAGCTTTTTCTTTTCCTTTGGATGGTCCTGTAGCTAAAACTCTTTTAGATATTAGCTCTGGTATGTGGGAAGAAGATGATGATGATGGGGATTTGAATATTTTTTGATATGGGTAGAACTAGAAGATTTGATAAAGATTTCGGTCGTCCTGAGTCTTTTGGGCGTGGCAAAAAACAAAAGAATAAAAAAACGCGCAAAACATTCGGGTCAACCTCCTATGATAACGTAGGAGATTTCTCATTCATGTTTGGAGATGATTTAGACATTGATGATGATACAGACTTCGAGAAAATCAAGAGAAAGAAATGACTGAAACAGAAAACGAACAGTGGTTCAGTGATCTAGTATCTGATACGGATCTTTATTTTGGAATGAAGGAAGTTCCTAATCTGTGGTTGAAGAATGTCAACCTAGATACTGGAGAGTTAGAGCCACTTACATTCTGGGAGTATGAGGATCTAGTTTCAACTTATTGTCAAACTAGAACGGCTTACTACCTAGATATTAGTAAGGAGAATAGTTATGGTCACAACATACGTTCCAAAAAACGCAATACTCGGTCCAACAAGGATTCAGAGGATAGCTAAAAAACTCATCGAAGAAGCTACAGAAGATCGTAAGTTAGCTTTAGAAGCACACAGATTTTTCCGCCGAATGGTTGACGAAAACCCTACAGATGCTTCTGCCAAAGCTCTTATGGTTGAAACATTAAAAGTTGCACAGAACTCAAAGGTCAATGTAATCAAAATTTTAGATCTTGTATCAAAATTAGAAGTTAATAACGAAAACAAAACTAAGGCTTCAAAAGGCACAGAGAATTCTGTGTTTAGTGAGTTAGATAATTTAGTAAATGACTGAAAAGAAAACATACCGTGTTGTTTCGCCTTCTCTAAATCTAGTACTTTTTGTAAAAGCGTTCTCACCTGATGAGGAGAGGGATGTTTATAATAAGATTCGCGGCAAGGTTGAAGCCGCTGAGGGTCTTATTAACATCACGGAATATAAAGAGTTCATCGTAAAACATTTCCTCGTAGATCATCAAGGTTTCTTGAATGATCTTCCAGAGGATTACGAAGATGATTTGGTTGAGGCTTATGATTCTGCGTATGACGCTATCGTAGAACTTTATCCCCCATTCTCTATTGATTTCATTTGTACGGATCTCAACACCACTACCTTCATGTCAGGCGTTGGTGGAAAGATTCTTGAGCAATTAAGAAAAAAAGCAGAGAAAAATCAAACACCTCCACCTGCGAATGGTTTGTCCTCTATTGAACAGATTGAGGACGCAAAGCAGTTTTTTGAAGACAATATTGTAGGGCAGTCAAAAGCTATTGATACTGTGATAAGGGGTTTGAAACTAACCGCTGCTGGTTTGGCAGACCATAACTCGTTTCTTTTTGTTGGTCCAACGGGGGTAGGCAAGACTCAGCTAGGCAAACTGCTTGGAGAGGTTTATGGTGGCAATTTTTACAAGGTAAATTGCGCTGAGTTCGCAGGAGGGCACGAATACGCCAAGTTGATCGGATCCCCTCCTGGTTACGTTGGGCACACAGAAAAGAGCCTTTTAGCGGAAAAAGCTGAAAAATCAAACCAATGGGTTTTCCTATTCGACGAAATAGAGAAAGCTCACCATAAACTTTACGATTTTCTTTTGTCTTTGTTAGACGATGGTACTTGCACGGATAATATGGGTGCAGTTTTAGATTTTAGTAAGTCTATCTTTATTTTTACATCGAACAAAGGTATGGATGAAGTAAAGACTGAAAACTTGGGGTTTGCTTCTCTTAGGACACAAACTGCTCAAGAAACTAATAAGCAAACAGAACATACTTTGAGAAAGTCTGTTAAAAATCATTTTAGTCCTGAATTCTTGAACAGGATTGATGATATAGTTGTGTTCAACAGTCTTACTAAACAAAACATTAAAGATATTGCTGAATTGCAACTAGATGAACTTCCTATAGAGAAGACTAAGAGTTTGGTTGATTTTGTTGTGGAGAACGCTTACTCTAAAGAGTATGGAGCTAGAAATATCGCTAGATTTATCAAGAATAATATTTCTGTGAAAGTAGCGGATGCTATCCTAAACAAAGAAGTTCCTATGAAGGATGGGACATACTACACACCTAGAATCGTCAAAGGCGAAGTTAAGATTATCAACACAAAAAAATATCAAGAACTTTGTGATTGATTTTCTGTGTGGGCTGTGGTATAATAGAGCGTTAGATGAGCCTGAGGAGACAACGGCTGAACAGTACAAGAACCTGCATCTAACGAAAAGCCCGATTAGCTCAGTAGGTTAGAGCGCCGTTCTTATAA
>Ga0196901_1001220_pt1 | contig 13099 bp, 14 predicted proteins | sample CB_VirMetaG_FD_169099 | JGI IMG/M metagenome (GOLD analysis project Ga0196901, IMG submission 169099) | Freshwater to marine saline gradient viral communities from Chesapeake Bay - CB_1504_1 Viral MetaG (v3) (version 3) | ecosystem: Environmental > Aquatic > Marine > Coastal | place: USA... | reverse complement strand
CGCGGAATTCCGGATCTGTTCTATAACGCTTTTGCCAAGAACTTTCATATCCAGCTTCATCAACATACCCAGTATATGCCTTGTTTGAAATATCAACAGATTTTTCGAACTTAGACAGTTTTTTACTGCGTTTTGAATCGTGTGGGCTTTCTTTAGATAGTTTACGCTTTAATGCTAGACGAATATTTTCCACACGTTCTATATCAGCAGGATCATCACTATTGTATGTTTTTTCGCCAACTAACTGTAATACACGTTGTTCTAAATTATCAAATCCTACACGGTCGGCTTTGGTTCTGTTTAAGATTTTTTTGTTTGCTATATCAGCACCGGTTGCTCTACGTATATCATGCTGTCGTTGGATATATTTTCTAATAGCATCTCTACCAGGATGCTCTTTGTCTGATTCAGCAATACTTTCTAGTGTGTCCAGCGGAACTTTTTCAATATCTTTATCTGAGAACCCACCTCTGTTATAAGCATCAGCAAGTACTTTTGCTAATTCTAGTCTTGCTACAGAAGTTAATACTCGCATTCCGTCTCGAGTAATGCCAAGTATTCTACCATTAACTCCTGATACACTTGGTTGTACTTCAAAGTGATCAAATGGTTCTAGGTTTTCTGGATGACGATGCGACTCAATGTATTTTGGCAATACAGCATTGTGTGTGCCGCGATCGTATACAGGAATATCGTCTTTGATTTCTTGATAAAAACGATATTTGGTTTTATTCTTTTGTTGTTGCTTTAGACCAAACTTGTGTTTAACAACGTCGCCTTCTTGTAAGTCAACATAATGACTATCTAACCATTTGGCAATAATACGTTCTACGTTGCTGCCGTATGCTTTTTGTGGAGGATAACCAGTGACTTGAAACACAATATTTTTGTTCTTGCGTATAGCACGGCCGATAGGTTTTTCGCCTGCTAGAATAGCATAGGTTCTTACTCCATTATCGTTGCTTAATGCTAATACGTGAAAGTCTTTCATTGTTTTTCTAATATATCTAAAACTGCTCGCATACCACTTTTACGGTCACGAACTTTACCAGAAGCAATAGCAGCATCAACAGCTTTCATAATATCTTCAATCTCATACTCGGTAGCGGTGCTTATTGACATTAGTAAGTCAACTGCTAACGATTCTTCAGCACGCTGTAGCTCGCGAGATTTTTTTGGCATAAAGTCTGATAGTTTCATTTCTGCTAATACCTGATGTAATTCTAATTCACGTGTTGCCGCTTCTACAATAGATTCAGCATGTTCTAAACTTAATTCACGATCTTCTAGTTCACTACGATGTTTCCAAAGTCTTTCAATATAACCTTGAGTGCGTAACATTTTAAACGCTAGATTTTCAGGGCTAAACTCACCGCCCTCTGCTAGTCCAGCACGACGATAACGTTTAACAATGTCAGTGACATCTTCAACTAACTCGAGCTTTTTACTAACCAATGCTGCCATAACTAAACCTTTGAGCTTGTCGTACTTTTGACGTGTTGCGAAGTCGTCTAGGTTGGCACGCTGCTTTGTTGGAATGCGAGTCCATTCATCACGTGCTACACTATATTCACCTAAACTGGCATGTGGTTGGTTTACGTCTTGAACATACAATTCTACATCATAACCGCGAACCTTAATATTATGCTCTTGGTTATATTGAAACTTTTTTGCGTTGAATAATTCTTGATACACTTCGTCATTGTTGATTTGTTCCATGTCAACAATTAAGTGTAAGTCAATGTCTGAGTGTGGTGTGTATGAATATGCTGCGTTACTTCCAGAAACGCGAACATCTTCGATTGCTAAATCTTGTACACCTAAGAACTCTTGGAAATCGGCAGCAATGCGCAATAGTGCTTTGCGCACATCTGAACGCATTGTTTCGTTTTCCCATAGGGCAGGATTTAACTCCTCATGGAAGTTAACAGCATCGCCTAATTTGAAACTGTCTAGCTCTTTAAGATTCATAAGTCTCTCTAACAATTGTTTCAAGTTGACGAATTTCTTGCATAATGCGATTAAACGAAGATCCAAACGCACTTTCAAATAACGGCGCATATTTTTGCACACGCATAATGCGTTCTGCTAGCTGCAATTCAGTATCAAAAATCTTTTTAATTTTTTCATCAGGTCTGCCGTATAATTCGCTAATAATATTCATACGTCCTGTATCATCGCTATTCATGTACATTGTACGAATTTGCGAAGCACTATTAATGTCATTGCCGTTGATACTAAATGTAGCAGTAGGAACAAGTTCTACATAACCGTGTGTGTTCATTGGTTCAAGTTTTTTGCCCAATGGTTGCATATAACTCGGAGAGCCATCTTTCTTAGGTTTGAAATTAAAACGCTCAGAATCCTTTTCGCTTACAGCAAAAATAACTGCGGTAGTTTCTGAATCAAATTGCTCAGTGACTTCGCGTGGCTGATATGGACTTTTAACTTGTACGATTTGAGATCCTGGCACACCGAGTGCTTTCATCATTACCTTTTTGTCAGCGAATGAGAAAGGGCTAGTCATCGGTGCTTGTGTACCTGAACTTACAACGTACACATTTGATGCACCATATTTCTTCACTAGATAGTCATAAACACTTTTATGACCTTTGTGAAACGGGTGAAAACGTCCTGGATAAATTACAACTTTACGCATAATGTTGTATTTATGCGTTACATGTTTTCAAGTATCCAGAGATATATAGGAGTAGAGAATTTAAGCTCAACGGTTCCGTTGCATCCGGCAATGTCATAAAATTTATCTTCTACATTGTCGCCGTTACCATTGAAATTATGTTCATATTTTAGTGGATTAACCATTATAATACTACTAATATCAATATCGTCAAATGCAATATTAGTAATTGAAATTTCTGTACTATCTAAAATTTTTCCATCGTCATCTCTTATGTTATGGTCATCAGTCTTTCCAGATATAACAAAATTTAAAATATGATCTTGGTTATCTTCATTGAACTCAAAATGCACTTCTTCTTCCGACTCGATATTTCTATCGAACATAATTTTATCATCTAATAGAATTTTTAAATTTATTGGATTTGTTGGAATATTAGTATTAACAATACAGGAAAATTTAACAGTATCCATTATTCCCCCTTATAAATTTCAACTAGAACCCCTAGACCAACTAATTCTTGTAATACCATTTCAAGTTGAGCAATAGTATCGTCGGTTAAAATTGGTGTTTCGTTATCGGTATCTTTTAATAATTTGCTTAATTTAATAGCAATTGTATTTTCTTGCAACTTAGCCATTGTTTAAATCCTGTTTAATAATTTCTACTCGTTCTTTAATAAGACCCGGGGCCATCATTTCAAAAATTAATTCTAATCCTGCGTCATTGAAATCAAAGAAGAAATAATCTCTGCAATACTTATATTCTTTTTCTAACCATTCGTTAAAAGTTTTACTAATATGAACAGAATCGGAATATACGTCAAAAAACTTACGAATGCTACTATACATCTCGCTTGTTATTACTGAATTTTTCAAGTAACAACGATAACGATATTTGCTTGACTTTTTAACAATAGTGTTGGGTGGATGCGATATAACAGTTTCTGTGACCAATGGGTCAAGAACACCATTGGCTGCTAATACATCTTTAATAACATTTACCTGATTAGTATAAACATAAAAGTTATGCCAAGATAATACAATCTTGCATTGATTCTCAATGCTGTGTAATGTAGTTAAAAAATTATGTAGGTTTTCGTATACTTTGTTATTAATTTTGTGACGAGCAAAATTGTACTGGTATCCAAAATAATTTCCAAATATTCCAGCGGATTTTTCGAGGCTTTGTTGCGCTCTAATTCTATAGTCTAGGGTTTCTCTATCAAACCCTCGCAGGAGTTTTGCAAAATCTAATTCGCCCGAAGCACAATACTTATACTCGCCATAAAATAACTTATTGGTATGTTTGTAATTATGCTTTAGGTTTAAACTGGTCCAGTACAATGAGTCCATCTTTATTCACTGCGGCTTCCTGACCGCCGCTATTTTTATTTACGAATTCTATGGTATTTTCTGTGGTTAAGCGAATAGTAATCTCGGCATCTCGCAGGCTTTCAAACAAGATTTTCTCAGATAACGGAACCTTCAGTAATTCATCAATTTTACGTGAAAGAGGACGTGCGCCCATCTTCTTATCGTATCCAACTTCTGCTAGATATTCAACAACTGGCTCAGTAACGTTAATCGAAATTCCCTTTTTAGCCAAGTTTTTCTTAAGTTGATTAAGGAACTTAGTAACAATTTTCTTAATGCTTAGAGTGTCAAGTTTGTTAAATTTAACAATAGCATCTAAACGATTACGTAATTCAGGTTTAAAATACTCTTTGAGTGCTTTATCTTCGGATCCGGTACGCTCTAAGTTAGTACCAAAGCCAATATTGTTGTTTTCGTTATCGCGAGCGCCTAAGTTAGAAGTAAGAATAATAATAGCATTAGTACAATTTACAGTTTTTCCTGAGCTTGAAGTAATCTTACCTTCGTCAAGCATGGACAACAATACGTTACTTACGTCTGGATGCGCCTTTTCAATTTCATCAAACAGAATAATACTGAACGGATCCTTAGATAAGTCATTGATTAATTTGCCACCGCCTAGATTGCTATCATCATATCCAACATAGCCCGGAGGTGCACCAATTAATGTTGCTACTGTATGCTTTTCTTGATATTCACTCATATCGTAACGCAACAATTCCATATCCAAGTTTTCACTTAATAGTTTAGCAAGTTCAGTTTTACCAGTACCAGTCGGGCCTAAGAACAAGAAACTTGCTACAGGTTTGTTTTCTGTATTCAGACCAGCAAATGAAACGTTGATGCGCTTTAGTACAGTATCAACAACTTCATCTTGTCCATATAGTCGTTCTTTAACACGTGATTCAAGGTTGCGTACTTTGTCGCAGTCTTCGTTCTTTAAGCGTTCTTGAGGGATACCTGTTAACTTATTTGCTTCTGCATAGATTAAATCAGCAGTAATAATTACCCCTGAGTTATCTTTAGCACGTTGTTTAGCACAAGCGGCGTCAAGCAAATCAATTGACTTGTCGGGATTCTTGCGATCGTGAATATAGCGTGTTCCTAAGTCAACTGCGGTAGCAACAGCAGCTGGATCAATTTCAACGTCATGATATTCTTCAAGACGTGCGCTGAGTCCTTGAAGAATTTTAATAGTGGTGTCGTGATCTGGCTCATCAATGCTTAGGTTATAGAATCTACGCATCATTGCACGATCTTTTTCAAATGTTTCGTAGTATTCTTCCCAGGTTGTTGAAGCGATTACCTTTAGCTTACCTTTAGTGATTGCTGGTTTAAGCATGTTAGCCATGTCCAAACTTGAGTTTGAACCAGCACCAGCGCCATGCATAGTGTGTGCTTCATCAATGAACAAAATAGCGTTATCAGTTGCTTCTAGTGCTTTAATAACGTCCTTAAACTTTTCTTCAAACTCGCCGCGATACTTAGACCCAGCAAGCAACGAGCCAACTTCCAGACTCCAAATCTCATGATCTCTAAGAAATTCAGGAACATCGTCATTTTCAATCTTTTGTGCAAGGCCTTCTACAATAGCAGTTTTACCAACACCCGGATCACCAATCATTAATACATTAGATTTAAACTTCTTGGCTAAGATCTCAATAGCATCCTGAAGTTCATCAGAACGGCCAATTAATGGTTCAAGATCGCCTTCGCGAGCAAGTTGATTTAAGTTAATGCAATGTTCTTCGAGCACTTCTTTAATTTGTTCGTCGTTAAGTTTAACTTTGCCTTGCTTGTAATTTTTATTCCAGAAATCAGTAAAATCTTCTTTCTCAATTCCGTACTTGAGTAGAAAATAATGTGCGTGGCTGTTAGTCTCTGAAGTAATTGAAAGATACAAATCAATAGTAGCAATAAATCGTCTACCAGTGAACAATACTTGTGTACCAGCACGATTAAAAACACGCTCTAAACCGTTAGTGCGTTTTGGATGACCGTCATAATCTTTGTTTGTTAGATTTACTAAACTGTCTAGATAATAATCTAATTCTTGTTCTAATAAGTCAGCCTGGGCACCATATTTAACTAGCACATCTCTAAATGGTTCAAAACGAATTAAACTGAGCAGTAAATGCTCGATCATTACATAGTGATGTTCTTTCTTTTTCGCAATAGTAATTGCGTAATCGGTAATCTGTTCAATTTCTGGATTAATTTGCATTGTATTCCTAGTTGTTATAATACTCGTGTATTATACATAAAAATATTTAGTTCCGCAACCTTTTGATAGCATCAATTAATTCATCTGGCAAATCTTTTGGCAACTTAGCTGATAATTTAACAAACATATCGCCTTGTTGGCCTGCGTATTTGCCGCGCATACCTTTTCCTTTAATGCGCATCAATGTTCCAGGTTGTGTTTTAGGTGGTACGGTCAACATTATACGATCACCATATAATGTTTCTACTTCAGTTTTAGTACCAATTATAAAGTCCCAGAAGTCAACTTCAACTTCGCGTGTTAAATTGTTACCTTGACGTGCCCAGGTTTTGTCTGGGTGAATCCGAAACGTAACCTGTAAATCACTGTTTCCTAATAATTGTGGATAGCGTACAGTATCCCCATCATTAATTCCTTCGGGAATTTCAATTTCAATAGCTTGCATGCCATGGCCTGTTTGTAGGCTTACTAGCTTCTCACCGCCAATGGCCGCTGTCTTTAGGTCAATGTGTAATGTTAATCTGACCGTTGCAGTACGTTGTTGTCTCTGATGTCTAAAAAATTCATCAAACACGTCGTGGAAATTTCCACTAGGATTACTTCTATAATGAAACCCTGGGTTATCATGCTGTTGCTTACGTTCAGGATCACTTAATATAGCATATGCTTCATTAATTTTTTTGAACTCGGCTTCGTCACCGCCGCGGTCAGGATGGTGCTTCATAGCTAATTGCTTAAAAGCCTTTTTAATTTGCTCCGGTGATGCATTTGGCGAAACACCTAATACGTGGTATGGATTATTCATTAACCAAGCTCATTGCGTATTCAACCCATATATTTCCTGCTTTAGGACCACCGTTACATGTCCCATCACTTTCTGTTGGTGGTTTGATCCATAAAAATGCATCGACATATTCATACCCTGTATTAAAAGTAGGTGCAATTCCTAATTTACGTCCCGAAGGGTTACACCAACTGTCTTTATCTAAGTGACCAACGCCGTTACGGCTGGTGTCTATAACAAAATTCTTGTTAATCATTTCTGCTATTTGTGTGCCATACTCAACACATTGTTCTGTGCTGAAGAAGTTGGACACATTTAAAGAAAATCCATTTGTATTTGCAACGCCTGCTTCTAACAGCAGCTCGCCTGCTTCAAATGTATCTAGTATCCAAAGAGGATTACCAATGTCTATGTATATATGTGGATTTGAAATATTACGATTAAGAATATCTACTGCTTGACTTAATAGTAGTGTACGCTCTTCTCTTAATAGTTCACTTTTATGCCACACCGCTGGCAATGCGTCAGGTTCTAGTATAATAATAGGATCAGCACCCTGGGCTAATTCTATCGATACAATGTTTATAAATTGTAAATAATCTTCTGCTGTTTCACATCCGCCTATTGAATGTATACCCGAGAAGTCTCTATTTGGAATAGAATACAATACAACAATAGGATTATGTACGCCGTGGTGTTTTACAACCTGTTTGGCTCGTATATGTATTTTATCCAGTGGCCCATTATCTGGTATACCAATCCAATATCCAACAGGATATTGAAAAAAATATCTTAGGGACGGATGATATCTTGCATATCTTCGTAACCTAGTACTAGGCTCGCACAATAAATTCATTGATCTCACTAGGCAACCAGGGTTGCTCCATCTGTTCTGGGTGCCATACAACTCCTGCTATACCATCCCCAACAAATCCTTCGCAGTCGCCATCTGGATCGGTTACAATAACTGAAGTTTTTTCCGGTGGAGATGAGATTATATTTGTATGATATGAATTTACCTCATGTATTTCGTTTTTATAGAAAACTTGATGATTAAATCCTTTATGATGTTTTTTTGCTTTTAATATTAAGTTGCCACCAAACAATGTAGTCAACAAAAATGCTCCATTGCATACGCCTAACACCGGTTTATCTAACTTGCGGACAGACATTATCATTTGTGTTTCAATCTGCTTACGCAGCGTGTGGTCAGGACCTCCGGTTATTATCAATAAATCAATACTATCAGCAATTTTATTAAAATTTTGATTGATGTCATTGGGAATAAATGTGAGAGTATGATCTTTTAAAAATGAATACCACCCATGATCAATTGTATCATACAGGCGACCTTTTATTTCAAAAATTCGTTGTGTTAACCCAATATTCATATTAGACATTATAACATATTATTACAAGAATTGTCAATTTATTTAAGCGGTATTCTAATCAGATCTTTTTCAAAGTTTTGATTTCGAATACTATCAAGTAATTGGTTGTGTGTTAAAAAATTTTCCCAATCTGTTGAATCAAATAGTGCAGTATTAATATTTTGGATTAATCTTTCTAAAGTCTGTTTTTGAGAATCTTGGTCTGCAACAGGACGTGTTTGTTCTAACTGTTCTATTACAAATGGACGTACAGACTCCGGCCAATTATATGGCGAAAAGTGTTTTGGAAAATTACATATACTAATCAGATGTGTGCCACCATTATCTTTTTTTGCATGATATTTTCTCATATGATTTGTAAAAATAAACAATTCTTTAAGATGCAATATGTTTAAATTAGTAATAACCGTTCCAATATTAATAGAATTTGCAACGCTGAACAATCGTTCAACATTGTTGGCAACTAAATTCCAGTCGGTTCCATCTCGAATAATTTCTGCTTCTGTACCGCATGCATCAATACTTAACGCCCAATTTATATTAGGCATAGAATTAGTAATATCAATCCAAAATTCGTCTGTAAAACTAGCATTAGATATAATTTGTATATTAATATCTAACTTTTGACGTTGCACTTCTGATAGAATTTCTTTAACTTCTGGAATCTGAGTTGGTTCGCCTCCGGTGAACATTAAACGTTTAATCTGTGAGAGGTTATTTAATACCCAATTAAAGTTATCTTCTTGTGGTAATTTATTGTTACTTGTATAAAATTTTTCTAATGACGGGTTGCGTCTAACTTCAGCTTGAATACGACTTGAGTAGGATGGTTCGCACGAACGACATTTAAAATTACAGATATTGCTTGATCGTACATCAATGAATTCAATTTCAGTTTTGCTGTATGCTGTATCTCCATAATCCTTGAACGCTGTTTGTCTGGTGCTTATTTTATCCACAGCATCGCCGTGTAAACAAGCGATACAACCATCATTGTAACGGTTGTTAAGTACATCGTCTTGTAACTGTTTTAATTCGTTGGACGTTAACCAATCCTGAATAGATCCAGGAAATACGTTGGTATAAGAACAACAGGGTTTTATACCTTTGCGTTCTACAAATACGTGTTTAAAGGGTAAAGGACAATAAGTGCTCACACACTTATGTATTACAAACCTGCTAGACTAGCAAACTTTTTAATATCAGAATCGTTATCGCGAATTGATTTTGTTTTCATTCCAGCAGCAATACGCATTTCATTTAATCCCGCTTCTTTCATTTCACGATATTTAATAGGACTTAGGATAACACGACTGCGTACATCTTCTAGAGTAAATGGAAACTCTTCGCCTTTGTAACCTACAGTCCATGCGCTTTCTGATTCGTGTTCAGTTAGCGTGTTTAAGTCATAGAGCAATTCTTGAATCCATTCTGGCAATGAACTACGGCGTTTCATTTCAACATAAACTAAGTAACGGTTTGGTTTAACTTCGCCTGGGCTGCGGTCAGCATCAAGTACAAAGTCGTATCCTTTTTCAAACCAGTTAACTAAATCGTCTGCTGCTTTGTTATTACGAACATAAAACGATACAACAGAAACTTCATCGTCCGAACCCATTTTAGAAGCGAATTCGTCGATAAACACAGTAGGTTTTACAATACCTTCTAAGTCTTTAAATTCTAAACCTTCGTTGAGTTGCTTGTTATACATTATTAATTTCCGTTGTTTATACTATTTATATAAAACTGTATCAGCATGTATGATAACACTTTCGTGATTGTCTGCTGTAGGGCACTGACCGCAAATAGTAGCTGGTTGTCCAAAGTTAGCGATAAACATGTCTAATTCTACATCACTGGAATTTGGTTCAATACCATCATGTAAATAATCTTGCCATTCTGCCAATGGATGATTAAAACGTTCTAGTGTTTCTCGTAATAATCCAGCAGTTGAACATTTGTAAATGCGACCTTTATATAATAATGGACAAGTTTGTTGGCAGCAATTATCAAACGCTAACTCAGGAACAGAATAATGTGGTCGCATCGTTTCATATGTGCCACGGTATGTTTTTACAAAATGTTCAGGTCTGTTAACTTGAAAACGCATATTGTTTTTGCCTTTCCAACGCATTATCCCATATTCCTTAACTTGTTCAAATTGATGAGTTGCTAATGTTTTCCCTATAAACTGATTAGCATCAGTGGTATGTGCTGTGATTTTAAACACTACATTACCAACTTCAATCATTTCATCTACGATGTCTGGGTATTTTCGTAATAATACTCCATTGGTAGTAAATCGTATTTGACTATCAGGCAGTAATTCTCTAACACCATACAACCAACGTCGCCATTGCGGGTTAATAAGAGGCTCACCGCCCATAATGCCAAAGTCTGGAATGTTTATACGTTCAAGCCAACTTTCAAGTTGCTGCTTACCATCTTCCCATGTGACATACCCTTTGTGATCTAAGTCTGAATAATTAGTACAACCTGCGCAATTTAAATTGCACACCTGTGTTATCATTGTTTCTAAGAATGGTAATACTGGTTTCACTGTTTTGAATCAAAAGATGGGAACCAAATGGTTTTTGTGTGTTGAATATAATTAGCAATATTACTTGGTAATTTTTCTGCTTCAGTTTTTATAACATGATTTAGATGCCCACTTAACAAAAGTTCTCTATTGTTTATGAGTCTGCTTTTGTGTTTATCTCTTAAATTTGTTGCTAACGTAAGGTCATCAAGAATGTGTCTATTATCAAACAATGCATAATAACAACGCTCTAGTAGAGTATTTTTATATTGATACGAATGATTTATTACATCATTGAAAACATCAAACCCTAAATCTCGCCAACGATCTGCTTGACCAAAACCTCCAACCCAAATTGGAAAATTTAAACCTAAAATGCTAAACAATGTTTTTTCAGAAAAATGTATGCAGTGGTCACTTGCTTGTTTATCATTGACTACGCTTTCGGAAATAAGAGCAACTGCGGTTGATTCAAAGTTTTGTTTTAAATATCGATGATAATTGGTACGATTGTAATTAGGACTAGAATCACCAGACGTTGTAACAAGTGTATTGGTAACAATAGAGTTCTCATCAGTATAAAACTTTGGCAAAGTGTTAATCGGATTAACTAATTCTCCGACGATTTCGTTTGGTAGATTCGTTAACTGATGTATATAATACTTTCCAAGTACTTTTAGTTGGCTGGTATAAAAATCTTCAACTCCACTAAAAGTATAGAATTCAGTAGTAAAGTTCATTGCTTCGAGCAATTTAATCAACACATAGCGATGTATGGTCGATTTATTAATCATAAAATTAAAGGTTGATTTGGTTTCTACAACGTCGCTAAACTTATCGTTGTAATAATATGAAGCATCGTTTTCAATCCATCGCGGAACTAAAAATAGTGCTGGATTATAAACTTCTTCTCTATAGTAAGTTGGCCCAATGTCAACAATGATTGCTGGATCGCGAACGGACATAAATTGTGTAAGATCGTCTTCTGCGTATGCATCGCAGATAACATAGAACTCTTCACCAGTCTCAAGTTTAATATATTTGAAGTTTGAATCCATAAAACCTTAACGTAATATTAAAGTTTGTATTTAACCTTCAAATGCTTCGTCTGCTTCTTCTTGTGTTTCGATGTCTTGAGTTTCTTGTTGATCTAAGTCTTGCTCATATGCTGAATCTAGATCTTCAAGGTCAATGTCCTGACCTTCAAGTTCAACAGAACCAGTGCGGATATCAGTCATTAGATCCTTTGGCATAGTGATTTCAACAAGCCATACTGGCATGTCAATCATTTTTGGTTTCTTGGTACCTGGCTTAAAGTCATCATATGACTTAACTTTACTAGGAACTTGTAAAACAGTTTTCAAAAACGATACATCGCAGTCAAATGGTAATAAACGTTTAGCACCACGTGGATCTGGCATCATCTTCTCTGGCCACATAAAAGTACAGGATACTTTATAACGTCCAATGGTTGGACCTTTAACAAGTTCGCCATCTTCCCAGTTAGCAAAAGCATAAATGTCAACTTCGTCTAACACACGCTCAAAGTCAATCAAACTTGCCATTGAGCCATCGCTCATGTAAATGCCTTTAACTTCATCGGTAATCTGCCAGTATGCTTTATCGTCTTTGAAAAAATCTTTATCCATAATACTATTTATTATAGATTAACTTTTGTATTTCATTTGGTAGCCATGGTTGTTCCATACGTTCTGGATGCCATACAATCCCAGCAATATTACCATCTATCCACGCTTCGGTATTGTTATTGAAATCAACAACTAGTGTTTTTCCATGTGCTGATTCAATGCTCAATGTATGGTAACTGTTAACAGCAAATTCTTGATTGTTATAATATACTGTATGCTCTGTATTATAATGGCCATTGACAGATTTGATTTTTCCACCTAGCACATCTTGTAACAAAAACGATCCGTGACAAACACCTAATATAGGTTTTTGCTGTTTCATCATCTCTGTTGCTATTTTTAATTCTGTTACCCGTCGCAAAGGACTATCGTCGCCGCCTGTAATAATAAGGCAGTCTAGTGTGTCTGCTAATTGTTCAAAGTCTTGATCTGTTCTATTAGGAATAAAAGAAAGCGTATGACCCTTTAGGTAGCGATACCACGCTTGATCTATTGAGT
>Ga0196901_1001215_pt1 | contig 13131 bp, 17 predicted proteins | sample CB_VirMetaG_FD_169099 | JGI IMG/M metagenome (GOLD analysis project Ga0196901, IMG submission 169099) | Freshwater to marine saline gradient viral communities from Chesapeake Bay - CB_1504_1 Viral MetaG (v3) (version 3) | ecosystem: Environmental > Aquatic > Marine > Coastal | place: USA... | reverse complement strand
AAATCAACCGACGATTGAAGAATTAGAAAAGAAAGCACAGGCAATTGAAGATAAATATTTACATTCTGCGAGTATGAATGCTAAATATCGCAAAATTGACAAAAAAGTAAAAAAAGTAAAAAAAGTAAAAGAAGTAAAAGAAGTAAAAGAAGTAAAAGAAGATTAAATAGTGCCGAGTAATGTTATTTTAAGACCAATACCTGTCCCATCACCAACTTGTGTTATATTAAACGTGATTTTATCATTAGAACTAAAAATAGTAGGAGTTGAAACAAAACCAGGTTGATTTGAAAGCGTATTTCCATTTATGAATGTTAAACCACTTGTTGGATTTAATACTTCAACACCTGCCCGTTGAATACTTATAGTAATAGCATTTCCACTTGTTTGTGCTGTTGTTAAACTTGCTTTTACCGTTTGTAAATTAAATGTTCGTGGTGTGTAAAATGTATATTTAATTCCTGTTGAATTAACTGCTCCTGTTTCTGATGTTAGAGGAACAATTAAATCATAAGTTTGTGTTGGTATTGCCGAAAATTGAGTATCAACATAATTTTTAGTTGCTACGTGTGTAGCATTTGTAGGTTCGGCACAATTAATAATTTGATTATCTTCGGCACTTATTTCACTATGTAATCTAATTGTTCCCTGTGTCGCAGTATCATTTGAATATAAGTTTAAATCACCCCCACTTGTTTCGCCTCCATAAATATTTGTAGGGGCAAGAACTAAATTATTAACTAACATATTGTTTCCAAAATTAGTAATTATAGGAGTTGTAACTGACGCAAAACTAACATTAGAAGTTGTCTTAACCGCTTGATTAATATTACTATCATAGGCTGATTTAAATGCCGATAAATCAACACCATCAACATTTCCAACATTTGTAATTGCTAAACTCCCTAAATTAAAGTCTGTGGCTGTTTCTACCATAACCGATTTATCAACGCTTAATCCATCGGTAGAACTAAACTTCAACATTTCACCTACAATAGTAGGTTGTGCTCCGCTATATGAAATACCTGTTCCAGCGTTATTATCAACATAATTTTTTGTTGCTACATCTTGGGCGTTGGTAGGGTCAAGGCAATTTATTATTTTATTATCTTCGGCACTTGTTTCTCCATGAAGACGAATTGTTCCTGACGCACCTGTTAAATCTAAATCTGCTGTTCCTGTGCTTTCAACATTTCCATTATTAATAATAGTAGAATTATATTCACCAGCACCTGTGATTTTTAGATTAGTTAAAAATAAATCGGTAGTTGTTTCAAATAACTTACTATCAACTACTTCTGAACCAGTAGTATTTGATATTTTATAATGTGTTCCAACAGGCACAGGGTCAATGCCCTGATAAGCAACACCGCTTGAACCAGTAGGTGCTCCCCAAAATACACTTCCAGCACCTGTGGATTGAAGAACGTCACCATTAGAACCTTTATTAGGCATTTTTAAATTAACTTCATCATTATTTAGGCAAATAACGTTTAAATCGTCCCTTGCTGTTAATGATTTACACTCAATATTGATTTTAAGTTGTTCGGGTTCATTATTATCAATAACGTGATTTATACTCATTTATATATTATATATAGATATTATATTTAGCAAAAATATATTTGTTTTTGTAATACTTTTTAAAAAGGCGCAAAATGGCGGTTGGTGTATTATTACTTATAGTATATATACACGAACCGCCAATTTGCGCCTTTTTATAAAAGTATATATATATATAATGAACTTGTGGTTAGAAGCAGTTAAAGAATGGAACGCTACTAAAAATAAAGGAACTTATAAAATCCCAAAAAAAGACACAGCAGAATACAAACAGGTTAAGGCGATAATGTCTAAATTAGAAAAAAAACATAAAAAAAAAGATGTTAAAGGTGGTGGTATTTTAGGATTTTTTAATAAACCAACAAGATTAGAAAAATTACGTAGTAATTTAAGAGGAATACTTGACCGCCAAAAAAAACACCCTGATGACGAAAAATCAAAACAATTAGTAGAATATTATCAAATGTTAATAGAAAAAGAAAAAGCAAAATCAAAATAATTTAATTAAATACTTTTTATAAAAGTATATTATATAATGCCTTGCCTTGTTTTAAACTCATATAGTTTAGAAAATCCAATTCAACCTGGCGACACTGAAATAGGTAATGGAACTGCTAATTTTCGTGATGCTCCAATCTCATATTATTATGACAACGCATATAGTGGAATATTTTTAACCCCTACACAATTAGCAGGTATACCGAATGGAGCAACAATTACAAGAATAGAGTTTGAAACAGAATTATTAACAAATGGAACATATGAAAAGTTTTTAACAGATAGATATTTATATCAAGTTCCAGCAAGTTTTACATCTTTTCCTGAAAATTGTAGAGTTGATGGGACATCATCAACCGACCCTACCTATAATAATGCTATTACTAATTCGGTTCAGACTGATGTTAATTTAGATATGACAATAGTGAAAGTTTCAGCAGACCCTAATATATTGTGGCGTGGTTTTGATTTACAAACGCCATATACTGGTTTTGATAATACAAAAAATCTAATAATTATTTATAATTGCCGAGATACGCAATTTGCTGGTGGTTCTCAATCATATCCAAGAATAAAATGTGTTTTCGGTTCAAATACAAGATTATTTTATAATGATAGGCGTGATAATCTTGCTTATCCTTTAACAACTTTCGTTAATTTCCAATCATCATATTTATATTTTCCAAACATTAAAATATTTTACGAATAATTTAGGAATAATAATAAATTAAAATATATATAATAAAATATTATTATATTATATATAATGTCATCAGACGAGCAAAATAACATATATTTTAATATCACTACAAAAGCAGGTGATAGAAGTATTTTTCAGTTTGACGAAAACCGAGTTCAACCTATTTTAAAAAATCCATCTGAATATGAATTAGCAGTTGTAAGATTTACTGTTCCAGTTGATAGTATTCCAATTCAAAATTGGAGAAATGATAAATATAAAATAGGTATTGAGTTTAATGGAACTGTAATTGAAGAGTTCGTTCCGTTTCTTCCATATTCTACTGATGGAACTCCGTTTTATCCTAATACAATAGGTCAAATATGGTCTTATCAGCAGTGGATAGATAATATGAATAGTTCTTTAAAAACCCTTCATGATAGTATGCTTTTATCAGAACCAACTTTTCCAGCAACAAAAGAAATATTATGGACTATTGAACCTAATACTGGAATAATGAGTTTATATTGTGAAAATGGTTATACTGACCCTAATGTTAAAGTTTATTTTAACTGGGTTTTAAATACACAAACCGTGTTTCAATCATATCAAGAAACACAAGAAAAATACAGATTAATAATTAAAAATAGAATATCAAATCAAACCACGTATGGTGGCGGTGGAGTTATAATGTCGCAAAAATATACAACAACATCATTAATTAGCGATTTTGATAAATTAGTTTTTGAAACAAACTCAATCCCAGTAAATCCTGAACTTTTAGGAACTTCTTCAAATGAAACAAGACAAGTCATTACTGATTTTGATTGTGCTGGATTTAGCAGGGATAGAACAGATATTCAATATTTTCCGTTAGGACCAGTTCGCTATCATCAGTTAAACTCATCATATCCATTACATCGAATTGATTTAGTCGTTCAATGGGAAGATACGCAGGGCAATTTATTCCCAATTTATTTAGAATATAATAACCAAATGACGATTAAAATACATTTTAGAAAAACAAATAGTGATATTTTAATTAATACAATAAACTACGATGATGAGGAACGACGATAATATAAAAATATTATTATATTATATATAATGAGTTCTCAATCAGAAGCAACGCATATTTATTATAACGTAAGAATACAGGCAGATTTAGAAACAAGAAAACACGCAGTATTTAGCGTAAAACGAGTTCAACCAATTTTAGACAATCCAAGTAATTATGAAGTAGCAGTTGTTAGATTTAGTCTTCCAACGACAAGTGTGCCTCTTATTGTTTTTGAAGATAATAAATATTCTGTTTCTTTAAAAATAGGAGCAAATGAATATACTGAATATTTAACTTGGACGCCTAATAGTAACGTTTATAATGAAAAATATGTTTATAATATCCAAGATATTATTGATTTTATGAATACGGCGTGGGCTACTGCTTTTAGCAATTTAAGCGGAGCAAATGTTATTACTTCTACTGTTCCTCCATTTATGAGTTTTTCAAGTGAAACTAATTTAATGACTTTACATGTTCCACAATCTTATTTAACAGATGGTGTAGGAGTTTATGCGAATGAAGAACTCTATTTAAAAATAAATACATTTCAAGATTTTTACTATGAAACACCATCACAAGGACAATTAAATTATGAGTTTGTTATAAAAGATTTATTTACTAATAATATTACTTACAATACTATTCCTTATTATACATCTACGCAACAGTTCGCAACTATTTCTGCTATTCAAGATTTAAGACAAATACAATTTATTACAAATAATATTCCTGTTAATCGTGAATTAGAAGGGGCACAGAAAAATGTCACAACAAATACTTTAACAGATTTTGAACCTATACAAGAAAATACTTTTAGCGGTGGCGGTCTTTTACAATTCTTTCCACAAGGACCGCTTCGCTATATTGACTTATTAAGCAAACACCCATTTAGCACAATTGATTTAACTATTAATTGGGTTTCTAAAACTGGAATTGTTTATCCTTATTATTTACAGGGCGAACAGTCGGCGACAATTAAACTTCTATTTAGAAAAAAAGAAAATTATTTACTAACTAATTTTATTGATGATAGAATTGAAGAACGTTTAGAAGATTTACATATTGTATAAGTTATTTAGGAATATAAATCTCATTTTTTTATTTACATTTTAATAAATATAAATAAATAAAAATAAAAATATTTTATATATATATAATATATAATGACTTCACTTGAAAACGTTAAAGTTTTAGAACCTCGTGTTAATGTTAAGGCTGATGTTGAAAAAGACCATATTGTCCTTCAAGGCGGTCTTCGTGTAAACGAGCAGGTTAATACTGCTGACAGTTGGGGTAGTGCTGGTGCTACGCCAGTTCAGGCATCTTGGACTGTCAATCCTCCTTCCACTTCTACCATCGTGGATAGAAACTTAAAGGTTCGTGCTTACTTTGAGATTTCTACCGACCAGCCTCTTCAATTAGGTCTTAATGATGCTCTTCGTCAGTTCCCTATTGCCTCCATTATGGACGTTCTAACCGTTCAGATTAACGGCGAAACTGTTTCTGATAATATGGCGGATAAAATCCACGCTATGCTTTGCTACGGCAACGATGCCGAAACTCGTCGTGGTGATACTTCTACTTCTCCTTCTATGCCTGACAACTACCAGGAATACTCCGATTACTCGGTTTATGGTTCAGGCAAAAACTCCCTTTCTAACTACGGAGAACAGGCGGTTGAAGAAGGTCGTGGTGGTTTCCCAGTTGAAGTGCTTTCTTCTACCAGTTTCCGTGTTGTGATTACCGAACCTCTTTTCCTTTCTCCTTTCCTTACTGGTCTTCATATGGCGGACGAAGGGTTTGTTAATGTTAATCAGATGAATATCAATATGCGATGGAAACAGAACATTTCGCAGATTATGTCACATTCCAGTTTAGGAAATGCTATTACTTCTGTGTCGGTTTCTATGTATCAGGCACCTGAACTCCTCACAACTTTCATCACTCCTGACCTAACTCAACCCATTCCCCAGTTACAGGTTCTTCCTTACGTAAAGACACAGGAATATATCAAGCAGATGTCTGCCCTTACTGCTGGTTCTTCCGTTCAGGTTGTTTCTGATAGTATTAAACTTTCGCAGGTTCCTCGCAAGGTTTATCTTTTCTGCCGTCATCAGCGTTCTACTTCTACACAGAATACTGCCGATAGTTTCCTTTCTATGGAAAATCTTTCTATCCTTTGGAACAATCAGTCGGGTCTTTTCTCGTCTGCTACTCCTCAGGACTTATATCGCATTTCCAAAGGCAACGGTCTTAATCAGACTTGGTCGCAGTTTAGCAAATATCGTGGTTCGGTTTTCTGTGCCGAGTTCGGTAAAGATATTGGTCTTCTTGATAGTGAAGCACCTGGTTGTCAGGGTCAATACACCATTCAGGTTCAGGCAACTATGAAAAATCAGTCTGCTTCTTCTTTTACTGGTGAGTTCTACATGGTTATTCTTAACGAAGGCACTTTCTCAATCTCCGAGAACTTTGCTCGTGCTTCACTTGGTAATCTTAACCAGCAGATGGTTCTTATGGCTAAACAGTCGCCTGAACTTCATCACCTAACCTACTCACAGTTACAGGGTGGTGGGTTTTTCAGCGGTCTTAAAAACATCGTGAATAAGATTGCTCGTGGTGTCGGTGCTGTTGCTAATAATCCTATTACACAGACACTTGTAGGTGCTCTTGCCCCCGAGTTTGCCCCTGCTCTTGGTATGGTAAGTAAAGTAGCAAGTGGTGTTCGTGGTGTAACTGGTGGCGGTGTAAGCGGTGGTCGTCTTTCAGGTGGTCGCAAAATGAAGCGTCTATCTCGCCGTTAAAAAAGTATAGCAAAAAATAATATTTCAATTTTTAAAAGAAAAAAACACATTAGATTTTAAAAATTAAAATTATTTAGCAAATAATATATATTATAAAAAAAAATATTTGTATAATATATAAAATGTCGTTAAATCATATATTGAAAGAAACTGTTCCTGATGACGAAAAACTTGATGTAAAGTTTGGTATTGTTGAATGCGATGAAATTATATTTGATAATAATATTAGCGGAAATTATTATGGTTCTGTATCTCCTGTTACAGCAGGTCAAAACTTTGCGTCTGATTTAGTATTAACTAATCCAATTGCTAATATGTGTAATCGTATTGGCGACGCATTTAATGTTGCTTATAGTGGACGTGCTACAATGTCATCTCCTACTGCTCTTTCTACATTTTTTATTACTGCCCCTTATCCTGCTAAAATTAGGGAATTAATTGCTGGTGGTGGTGGTGATATTATTAATATAAACACTTTATTTACAGATGGTTCGGCACATATTTCAACACAAACAACTGATGAAAAAGGGCATCATTTCTATGTTTCTTCATCAGAACCTGCTCCTGGTTTAGAAACAACTCACATTAAAGTTAATTTCGCATCTATTGGTAAAGTCCCTGCTACTACTGGTGGATTTGATATTGAATGGCGATTTCTTCATAATTCTGCTGGTAATCCTCCCCTTTAATTAATGGTTGGGTTCAATTTCTTATTTAAATTGTATTTAGCAAAAAATAAATATATTATTATAATATATAACTCAATGTCAATTAATCATATTTTAAAAGATGTTGTCCCTGACGATGAGAAATTAGATGTTAAGTTTGGAATAGTTGAAGCAGATAATTTAGAAATAACGACTGGAACTTTTGAAAACTTAATAGTAGATAATTTAGGCGTTGATAGTGGTGCTGTTATTGAAAGTCTATTAGTAAGAACTGGATTGACGGTTCGGTGTCCTCTTATAAGCGAGGAATTAATTAGAACAACTGAAACGGTTGAAGCGAAAGCACATTTATTTAAAAGTTTTCCATTCCTCAATTCTACTACTATTGGTCCAAACGAGGCAATATCAGGCGAACAATTAGTAAATGGAATGCTTATTTTTGATGATGCCTCTAAAATTAATTTTGATTATAGAATGCCCTATAAAATTGATTTGGATACTTATTTAGGTTTTTCAGGTTCAGAAGAATACGCATTTAGATTTAATGTTGCTATTTTTGCTACTATACCGAGTGGAACTACTTTAAGATTAACCGCAGATGGAACACCTAATAATGGAGTATCTTTTAATTTTACAGGAACATATACGAAACTTCTTCCTCACGTAGCAGGTGAAGAAGATAGTTATAATTTTATTTGCGTTCGTCAATCCGATGGTAATTATATTATTTATGGTTAAATATACTTTTTCTAAAAGTATAAAGTATAGAAAAATATATATTATAAAAAAAAAATATTTATATAATATATAAAATGAGTTTAAATCATATAGTTTATGAAACAGTTGCTGATAATGAAAAACTTGATGTTAAGTTTAAAAATGTTTATTGCGACCAAGTTATAACTGGTTCAGGACCATCACCAAGTGCCGATGGTTATATTAACGCACAAACTGGTGCGGTTCTTTCAACTCCTACTGCTAATGTTAGTTTAACAACATTCCTTCCTTCTTCTGCTACTGGTATTAAAAATCATTCTACATTTATTTGGACTTTCAAGTTTGAATTACAACTATTAGCACAGATGACTAATTTTTATATTGATGCGAGATTACCTGATAGTATTAAAACTTATTTTGATGCTAATCCTACTGCTTTTACTACTTATCAAATGTCTATAAATGCTATGTCTAACACAATTGAAACAAATACAACGGTTGTTCCTGCTTCTATGTATTATGCGAGTGAAATCGTTAAACATACATCAGATACGGTAAGATTTAGATTTCTTTCTTCTAACGGCAATCAGACTGGACCTGTTCCTAATCAGCAGAATTGTAACGTTCAGATAATATTTAGCGGACCTGCGAATTAATTAAATTATATTTAGTAAAATAAAATATATAAAATATATAATTATTATATATGTATAATTGGACGCCTTTATCTATGGTTCTTCGTCAAGAAGATGCTATAAAAAAAAATAAAGTATCTGTTGTTGCTCGTGGTAAAGATGGTTTCTTAACCGAATATAAAAAATATAAAACTCCTACTGCTATGAAAAAACAAATTGCTCCTGGCGGAAATATTACTTGGGAACAAAAACGAGATGCTTATTTATCTCGTAGTGTTCCACAATATAGAACTAATCCTACTTATCGTCGCTGGTTGAGTTTGGTTGCGTGGGGATATACTAATCCAGTTTTACATGAAAATCACCCTGAATAAATTAAATATTAGCAATAAAAGCAATAGCCATTAAAATTGTAATACTTAAAATAAAATAATCATAATCTGTATCAGGTTTATAATTACATAATTCATTATAACAAGTATTTTCCATTTGTTTTATCATATATAATTATATTATATATTATAAAATTAAATAATTAAGTCAAAAAATAAAACATTTATTAATCTTCAAAATTAGAATATAATAATGTCATAGAACTAACGACATAATCCGCATCAACGCTTTTAAATAAACTTCTATATTCTTTATTACTATATTCACGCATTCTAAATCTTACGCAAACGTGTCGTCCGCAAGTGTTAATAGTATTAGCCATTTTTTGAAACCTTGTTTTATTTTGATTTAATTTATAATTTGATTTTTCTATTAAAGCAGTTAAGTGCCCTACTTGTTCGCCATTATGGAGTTGTAAATTATAATCGCTAAACTTTAACTCTTCGTCCATTTGAAAAGCATAAGGGTCAAAAAAATTAAGTGTATTCGCATTTTCTTTAAATAATAAACACCAATGACCGTTATTATTAGTTTTTTGATATAACATTATTATTCCTTCTTTTCCTTGAAAACACGCATCAATTGATTGACATTTTTCTAATTCTTCATATGCTATAACACGACATTTTCCTTCTGTTATTAATTCCATTTGTTCGCCAGTAAGTTCAACAAGTTCTGCCTTTTTGATTAAGTTTTTGATTGAATGCGACATTATATATTATATAAATATTAAATTAATCATCTATTTTAGGGAAATAACATGTTTTTTCTGTGATTACAAACTGCGGAAATGTTCTATAAACACAACACCACCTACTGTCTTGGCTTAAAAACTTTTTAGTTTCATGTTTAGTTAATCCACATTGATTTTGGAGGAACTTTTTTATTTGAAAAACTCCGCTTCCACTTCTTGGAAATACACACACAAATGTGCTTTCGTTTAATAATCTGCGAGTTGAACTATAATTGCTAATAAGGTGTGAAATCCACAACATTCTAACATTATAATGGCGTCCAGTTTCAAGGATACTATCTCGTAACCATTCTATATATCTCAACATTCTTTTGTCTTTTATACTTTCGCAATCATCAAAAACAACTAAACTATTTTCTAAATCTTCTACGGTTATTGGGTCATTTATTAAATGCTCGTCCATATCAACTCTTACTATATTATTATCATCTAATGCGTTGTCTGATGGAATAGGACTAAATACATAAACTTCTTGGTCTTTAAATGTCTTATTAAACTCTTTAATCCATTTTCCTGCGTAATAAGATTTACCTGAACCTGATGGAGCAGATATGTAACCTTTCTCAACTATTTTTTTAAAAGGGATTGGTTGAAACTTCGCATCAGCATCTAATTTTACTTCATCATATGGTTTTTTAACCTTATCTTTATCAGATGGTTCTGCTAAATATAATATTTCTTTATTTTTTATACCCCCATTTATTTTTGCTATTGGCGTTCCAATTTTTTCAAAATTGAAACTCATAAGTTATTTATATAATATAGCAATATTTATTTTATTTATATATTATATAATGATTAGACAAGAAAATATTCACCTTTCAAGTGATAAGCAGGAGTTTAGCAAGTTATACCACCCCAAAGGCAATAGATATTTAAGGGGTTTAGAAAGTTATTTATATCATAAAGACAAAGCACCTATTTCAGAAGCACAGCGTTTAGTCGCAAAAGGGATTAATCCACTCGGTGTTCGTCCAGTTAATGTTAGATTGCCTCTTCCAGCAAACGCAACACCAGCACAGACGCAGGAATGGATTATTAGAACACAGGCTTATTCAAATCCTCGTGTTGATACAGGAGTAAAAGCACCTGATTTTCATTCAGGTCTTCAAACTGGTGGCGTTAATCGTGAGATGGTTCAGCGAAATGCCGTTGGAATGATTTATAACGAAGCGAAAATTGCTTCAACCAGGACACAGAAAATACGAGTTATATAAATTAATTAAAATAAATATATAATATATAAAAATGGAAACGATAAGAAAATCAAGTGCGGATTTAGAACATTATGATTTAGAAAACTTAATCCATTCACCTAAATTATTAACAAGAATGAATAGCAAAGAATTAGAACACGCACACGAAGCAATTAAAGTAGAACAAGAATTAATAGATGTAGAAAACAACTGGAAGTCCTGCTGTCTGACGGTGGATAGAAGAGCATTACAATTTTTTACTCAATTGTCAATTAGTTTAATGGTTATGTCATTATGTATATATAATTTAGTTCAATATCCTGATGATTGTGACAGCAATCAAGTATATATGGGTTTATTAACTATGACAATTGGCGTATATATCCCCACCCCTACTATGATAAAAGAAAAATAATAAAGAAATAAGTCATTTTTTAAAAATATTATTAACAATACAAAATATTCTTATACAAATATATATATAGATATATAAGAATTATAGTAGTTTATTTATTTTTTTTTTACTTTTTAAAATAGAATTAATAAATATTTTATAAATTGACTTAATAAATTAATCACTATCACTTTCAGAATTATCATTATCAACAAACTCACTTATAAAATCAGTAAAAGTATTTCTAATTTTTTTTATTTTTTTATTTAATAATTTATATTCATCAGCGTGTAAATCATCATAATCATTTAATTTATTTAATAATTTTTTTGATTTTTTATTAAAATATGTATTTTCTGTATTATATTTTGATTGTATTTTTAATAGTTCATCTTCGGTAATGTCATTTACATTTTTATATTTTTTAATAATTCTTTTAATATTTACATCAAAAGCATTTAAATATTGTTTAACTTCTCGTTTTACATATTTAGTTAAATCAATTGATTTGTTTTTTTTGATTTTCTTTTCTAAACTTGGTTTTGTTGTTTCCTCGTTTATTAATTCTTTTATTTCATTTAAATAATCGTTTTCATCACCGCTTTCATTATTTTCACTTTCATTATCATTATCTTCATTTATGGTTGGTTGTTCTTCTTTTGTTTCTATAATCTCATTTTCTTCTGTTGCTTTTGTTGGTTCTTCATCTTTTTCATCATCAGTTCCATTATCGGTTCTATATTCATATTCACTATCGCTTATTTCCTCATGTTTTATTTCTTTTTTATTTTGAAGTTTTGCTAATTCTCCTTTAATAATTGAAATCTCCTCACTAATTAATTTATTGTCATTTAAATCGGCGGTCGGCATTTCTATATATATTACTAAATATTATATTTTTAAAAAAAGAATAAATATAATATCAATTTTAATTAGTTTTTTATTTAACATTAATTAAAGCATTAAACTAATTCTTCTGCGTTTTTAACCTTTTTAACCTTTTTAACCTTTTTCATTTTCTTAACTGGGACAGGTTCAGCCTCAGGAGGTGTCATTTCAATTGAACCTCCTTTTTTATAACTTATTTTTGCTTTTTGGAGGCACTCCTTATATGATGTGTCAGGATTGTCAGCACGATATTTCTTTACGTGTTCTAACCACGCATTAGATTTCTTATCCTTTTTAGGTAGGTTGCTTTTAGGTTCAATTACTTCAACCTTTTCTTCAATCTTTACTTCCTTCTTTTTCGCCATTATATAATATACCATAGAAAAATATTCTTTATATAATTAACGCAAAATATAATATTCCTAAATAATTTAATATATTCTTGAAAATGATAAAGAATGACAACTAAATATATTTGATGTTGACGTAGAAATCCATTCAATAGTAATATCTGCTAAATCATCTGCGGTTGTTTGAAATGTTGTATTGTTTATATTATCAATAAACTTAACTTCTTCTAACCCTTGCTGGTCTGTAAAATTAAACTTTAAAAATGTTTTCGCAATAGCAGTTCCAGCATTTCCAGTTTCATAAATTAATATTTCGCCATTTATAGAATATTTTGAACCTTGATTTAAATTAGGTAATGTTATTGTTTCTGTTTCTAAAATTGCTGTTCCTAATTTTGTTTTAATTATGAAATCTTGATTTGCTCCATTTGTTCTAATTTCTCCGTGTGAATATATTTTATATTTTGTTCCTCGTCTTACAGAATTAGCAGGTATTAGATTTGAACCTATTGCTCCAACAGTATTAAAT
>Ga0196901_1001209_pt1 | contig 13174 bp, 35 predicted proteins | sample CB_VirMetaG_FD_169099 | JGI IMG/M metagenome (GOLD analysis project Ga0196901, IMG submission 169099) | Freshwater to marine saline gradient viral communities from Chesapeake Bay - CB_1504_1 Viral MetaG (v3) (version 3) | ecosystem: Environmental > Aquatic > Marine > Coastal | place: USA... | reverse complement strand
CTGTCTCGCCGCTCAGAGCGTTGCGCGATGTGCTTTTCACACTTTTCAGACCAAAGACCGCTACCCAGAACGGATACCTTCCCATCATCCACAAGGTCTTGAATGGCCTTGGTGAAGCCCGGAAGGGTGCAGCCACAGCGACGGGCCAGCGTGTCCCACTTCTGCGGAAGCGGCCCCTCTTCCTCATACATGAGGCAAAGAAGCGTGATGTAGACGCCCTTGGTTGCAGCAGTCATGCCGCTTGTGCCGCCGAGGAAGTCGGATGTGTAAAAGGGAACGTAGGGGGCGCTCATATGGCTTGCCCCCCGCATACGGGTTGCAAAATGCCATAAATGGCTGTAAGTGGAATCAAAGCGGTTCTCCGTGTCAGATACGGGGTTTCGTCAGGGCGGGATGTGGCGTTGGTAGCGCCTGCCCGCCCGATTTTCTTAGCCTTTTCAACGCAAGATAGCAAGGTTTTACCGTGCGTTTTCATGTGATAACCTGCTGATTTCTATGATAATCTGGCCATTTTTGCGCACGTCGCCGAAGCTGTCAGGAAAGCGGCAACGGAACCTCCGATCATCGCAGCCCATCGCGTCCGCTATCCCGTCAATCGCCGCCTTCATCATCCCGTGGACGTTGTGAACGTCGCGCCGCCGAAGGTCTGGCGGGTAGTATGTGAAGGTGATGATTGCGTTCGGGTCGGTAGCTACCCCCGCCGCCTTGGCCAGCCATGCAGCCTCATTGCGGTATGACGCGGTTGCACGGGCGCGCTTGCTCCAGTGCATCCGGCCATTCTGCGACAGATCGCGATGGGGCCAAGAGAGGACGAGGGTGGCCATCAGAACGGAATCTCGTCGTCGATCTGGCGCGACGGTGCAGGCGATTGGTCATACCCGCCTGCGTCGTCACGGTTGCCGCCTGACCCGCTCGGCCCGTCCAGCATCTTCAGGGTGCCGCTGTAGGGGCGCAGCGTGACCTCAGTGCTGTAGCGATCTGCCCCGCTCTGGTCCTGCCATTTGCGCGTCTCTAGCTGGCCCTCGATGTAGACTTTGCTGCCCTTTTTGAGGAAGCGTTCGCAGATGCCGACAAGGGCCTCGTTCATCACCGCGACTTGGTGCCACTCGGTGCGCTCTTTACGCTCGCCGCTGGCCTTGTCCTTCCACGTCTCGCTTGTGGCGATGCGCAGATTGCAGACCTTGCCGCCGTTCTGGAACGTGCGAATTTCAGGATCGCGGCCAAGATTGCCGATGATGATCACTTTGTTAACGGAACCACTCATGTGTTATCCTTCAATCATGGATGTTTCGGGGGACTGACTTGACACCAGCGAATAGCGCGCGACCCGCTTGCCAGAAGGAACCTCCACCATTTCTGAAACTATGGAGTGGCCGTCTTGCTTAAGGTCGTAAATGCGGGCACCAAGCCGAAAGCATTGGAACTCCATCAGCGCATCCATCTGCGTGATGCTGTTGCCTTCCTTTAAGTGGGTCAGGATTTGTTCATTGTGGCTTTTCACTTCGCTATCCTTTGAAGGTAAGGCCGAGTTGATCGGCGCGGGTTTTGATTGCGTCCAGTTCGCCGGGGAATGGCGACCGGAAGCGGTGAACGAAAACGGCCCGATACCAGCCGCGCAGTTCCTCGGCCTCCTGACGGGCGATGAGCGTGAGTTTGTGGGCCTGCTCGTGAAAAGGCACCCCGACAGCAGAGACGGGGGAGTCGTGCGCTGCCGGGGCCAGTTCAGGAGGAGAACCACGGGCACGGTCGCGGGTGCCCTCCGCAACTGACGCGCCGGGCTGACTGCTCGATATGCCCGACGCGGGGTCAACGTGCGGGGGAGGAACCGCCGTGACGCCATTGGTGAAACTGTTCATTCGGAAACCCTCGCCAGCGCGTCCAGACCGTCAGGCGTGATCGTCCACAGGCGATCCTCCATGCAGGCGCTAGACATGTCGTCGCGGATCAGGTCGGCCCGCATAAGCCACGCCAGAACGCCAGCACGGCCAAGCGCGGCACCCTCCCGCCATTCGCCATCCGAGAGGCGGGCAAGGGCTGTGTGCTGCGCGGGGGTCATGATGCGGCCCGGTGTGTGGTGATGACCGAAAGGATCGCGGGCAGGTCCATCGGAACCGCAGCGCAGACAGCCATGAATTTATCAATCGTCGGGTCTTTGCCGTCGATCAGGATGCCGTGAACGTAGCCATGAGACAGGCCAGCGCGCTTTGATACGCCGCGCATCGTGTCGCCATTGGCCTTGATCTGTTCCAGCATCATAAACCGCCAGCCGTCTTGCGGGCCGAGCGGCGGCGGTGTCTCTATCCGCCGGATATTGTGAACGGGGTTCTCGCGCTGGATCGCCTCGCGCTCTGCCGTCTCTGCCGCGTGGCGGGTGGGGAAATACTCATACTTGGATGAGGTGATCTGATCGCCCCAAGCCGAAGCCGCGTGTTCACCCATGCGCCGGAAAAGGTTATCCGTGATGCCAAGATAAAGCAGGCCAGCGTCACCATAGCAGCGATAAAGGACCGTGCGCGTCATGCGTCACCGCCAGCATTCAAGGTACGGAATGTCTTACCTTGCGCGATTGTTTCCGATCTGGTATCAATGGAATTCAGGCAAGAAACATCGGGCGCTTCAATGGAGTGCGAACCGATGAAAGAAAGAACCCTCTCCCTCGTCTTGCGGCGCAATTCGCGACCGTCCTTAAGTTGCGCAATAAGGTTTTGATCCTTTGCCGCAAGCCGCCCGAACGTTGTCGGGCGCATGTCAGCTATGGCTAGGAACGCTTCGATGTGAGCGATAAGTTCTAGATCGGGTTGATTTTTCATTCCGTCATAGTCGGAAACTTCCGACTGATTGTCAAGGCGATGATTTTCGGAAACATCCGCTTTGCAAAAAATGCTTAAATATCTCACACAGAAGTTATGGAAAGAGACGCCGTGACACAGTTATTGTCCCAAAATATCATTCGGCTCATGAAAGAGCGCGACATGAACGCTGCGGCATTGGCGGAGCGGTCAGGACTAAACCGAACAGCAGTTTACGATATTTTGTCAGAACGCAGCCAGTCGCCCAAAATTTCAACAGCCGCGCAGATCGCCAAGGCGTTAAATGTGCCGATTTCTGACTTGTTTTTAACGCCTGAACAGGTCGAGGGGCAGAATGCCCTATTCAAAGCCTACCAGATGCTTCCATCTGAGGAGCGGATTCGGCTGGAACAAATTGCACAGGCTTGGCTCCCAAAATCCTGAAAAATTCGATGGCTATCGCCAGCTTTTGCTGGCTCGTAAGCCGCTCAAACTCATCTTGCGTCATGGGTTCTCCAAAGATATTTTTAGTAATCGTTCGATAGATTCCCCAAAAGGTTGAACGCGGTCAACCCGTGAACGGCGGATACTTCCGAAAAAAATAATCGTCTGTTTCCGACAATTTCATCAATATTGTCTTGCTCGTCGGAAGTTTCCGACATATAGTCCTCTCATACCCAATGGAGGACGACATGACACACACACCCACAGGAAAGCGCACTACCCGCCGCAACGCCTACGGCAAGCTGATTGCCTACATTGGCGGCAAGCGTGTGGACGAGATTGCAGGCTGCGGCCTTGACGAGTTTTCGCCCGCAGAAAGCCGCGCCGAGGCTGCGTTTCTGTCTGGCCGCGATGACTGGCGTGACGCTGCTTGGGAAGGCGGTGCAGCATGACACACACATCAGACAACGGCGGGCCAGCGTTCCCGCTTCAATCTATCGGCCCTGACTGTGCCCCCGGCTATGCAGGAATGACCCTGCGCGACTATTTCGCGGGGCAGGTAATTGCAGGGGCCGGAGCGTTCTGGCTGGAGAAGTCCGCCACCGACGCAATGATTGCAGCGTGGGCCTATGAGACAGCCGACGCGATGCTTGCCGCACGGGTGCAATCATGACCCGCCGCGACGAAGAACGCCTCTGGACGCGCTACAACGCCGCCACTCCCCGCCGCCGCTCTTACGATGACCGCGACGGAATGAGCGTGTTGACCCTCGCCCTGCTGTGCGTGTTCGGCCTGTTTTGCTGGGCTGGCCTCGCCCTTCTGCTGATCGGGGGTGTGTGATGCGCGCTCTGATTAGCCTCGCCCCCGTTATCGCGCTGGCCGCATTGCTGGCTCCGATGATCCCCGAAGCGGCGCGCAAGGCCGCGCATGATGTTGCACAGATGGAGGTGCGCAGATGACCCTGATCCCGCAAGCAACTGTCCGCGCCCTGAACGACGAGGCCCACGCAGCCGCACGTCAGGCCCGCAAGATGGGTGATCCGCGCGCTGCTGAATTTGCGCGCATTGCCCGCGAAACCGACCGGCTGATGGATGCGTCCGCTCCAGTGATTGCACCCGTGATCGGCGCGAATGTGGGGGTAGTGGCATGAAACCGCACGACATAGCAACGCAGCTTGCCAACGAACTATTTGCCGCGCAGCACATGGTCGCAATGCACCGCGAAATGGATGCGGAATGCCACGAGATAGCGGCTAAAAACCTGCTGCAAAACCTCGCGGAACAGATGGGCTTTTCGCTGGTCAAGTCGCCGTGCCTCATGCCGTTGGATAAAGCGGCGGCGATTGGTCAGTCAAGCTACGGCTGGGAAAAGGCGAGGGGCGACTGATGGGCCACGTTATCAAGACGCTTTTCCGCCAGACCATGAGAGAGCGCCGCCTTTATGACCGCGCGTCCCCTGAGTGGGCTTGGCGCACCCGCGCCGCCCGCAAGTATGTGTGGATGATCCGCGATGTAGCCCCGATGGAGTGGAACCAATGACAATCGACTGGAAAGAAGCCAGCAAGGAACTCGCAAAGCCGCTTGATCCGTCCGCTGTGAAGCCGCCGCCGCAAGGCAAGTTTGGTGAGTATGTGGACGGCCTGCACGTCATCAGTGAAGCCAACCGCATCTTTGGCCGCGACGGGTGGTCCTACACCGTGACGCGCCTTGAGTGCGCTTCCAATGAGATTTTCGACACTGGCCGAGGCCCGCAAGCCCGCGTTGCCTATGTCTGCGCCGTGCGCGTCGATGTGGGCGGCGTGATCCGCGAAGGGCTGGCTTGTGGCACCGGCAACGGCAAGCCTGAGAATATCGGCGATGTAATTGAAAGCGCAGTGAAGGAAGCCGAGACAGACGCCTTAAAGCGCGCGCTGCGTAGCTTTGGCAACACGTTCGGGTTGGCCCTTTATGAGAAGGACAAGGCCAAGCGTGAGGTTGGTTATGCCTTGCCGGAAGTGACGCCAGCCGAGATTGATAACGCCCTGCAATACATCAAGGACGCCGACGATCTGGACGATCTGCGTCGCGTCTTTGGCAACCTGCCCCCGCATATCCGCAAGGTGCCGGAAGTCGAAAAGGCAGGCAAGGACATGGCCGAATGGTTCAAAAAGGCCCTCGAAACCCAAGAGGCTGCGGAATGACCACGCGGTCAATCACCAACGCATTCCAGCTTGAGCAGCTTATTACGTTGCTCAAGTCCCGCGCCCTGCCCTTCACGGTATCCATAGCCAAGGGCAAGGGGCGGTCAGACGCGCAAAACAAGTTGCAGCGGAAATGGTGCGCCGAGGTGGCGGAACAACTTGGCGACCGGGCCACCGAAGAGGTGCGGGGATATTCCAAGCTGCATTTCGGGGTGCCCATTCTGCGCAATGAAAACGAACAGTTTGCCGCCGAATATGACGAGATAATCAAGCCGCTACCCTACGAACACAAGTTGCGCCTGATGATGGAGCCGTTTGATTTCAGGGTCACGCGCCTGATGACCACCGACCAGAAAACCCGCTTTCTCGATGCCATGCGCCTGCACTGGGTCGGGCAAGGCGTTGTCCTGACGGAGCCGACCGATGAACGCTAATTTCAAAGCCCCGAAAGCCAAGCCCGATCCGGCATATCTGGAAAAGGTGCGGTCCCTGCCCTGCGTGATCTGCAACGCATGGGGATACACGCAAAACAGCCCGACCGCCGCGCACCACGTCATTTGCGGCAGATACGGAAACCGCAAGACGCCTGACGACATGGCGATCCCGCTTTGTGAGGGGCACCATCAGGGCGACTTTGACACAAGCAAGCTGGCAATCCACCGCGACCGCCAAGAGTGGGTTCGGTGGTTTGGGAAAGATACCGATTACATCGACGTAACGCGCGACATGATTGCAGCACAGGAGGCAGGAGTATGAACATTGCAGCGGATTATGACCAATGGCGTCTGCGCGGTCCTGACGAGCCGCACCTGATCGGGATGGACGCTGGCGACGAATGCGGGCGCTATCCTGAGCCTGACGACGATGCGCCGCGCGGGTATCGGCCCAAGCCATGCAGGGGCGAAATGATTGAGCAGCACGGCGTTACGGTCTGCGACACTTGCGGGGAGTTGAGCGAATGACCGACATCGCCGCGCTGACGCACCGCCTTGCTGACACGGCTATTGAGCAGAGCGAGCTATACAAAGCCGCCAAGCGCGACGCCGAGGAGGCCGAGGCATATGCTGCTGCTCTTGCGTCGGACATGAACGCACTGGCCGACATGCTGCGGAAGTCGCGGGAATACAATGTCCTGCTAGAGGCCAAGCTGGCCAAGGCGGTGGAGGCCCTGCGTGAGTGCGAGGCCGATATCGACGGCTACATCTGGCACGAATACCCCGGCGACCACCCGGTGCAGGCGAGATACAGGAAGCGCGATTTTGACGCCAACCCCGCAAGGATCGCCCTCGCAGAACTGAGAGGACAAAACGATGAGTGATTTTCAGCAGACATTCGGACCAGTCGTCATCGAGTTTGACGACGATCCGGGCAAGCTGGTGGCTAAGTGCCAGAGCGGACGCTTCGGATGTAAAGGGCGAGTCCATACATCGTGCGTCTGGAACAGAGGCGAAGATGGTGGCGCGCGAGCGCTGCCAAATGACATGACTACGCCGGATTGGTGCCAATACAAAGCCAACGCGCTGTCTGACGCAGAGGAGATGCGCGAATGACCGACATGGACGCACTGATGGCCGCAGCGGATGAAATGGCGGAAGTTGTCGTGGAATTGCAAGAGGCGCTATCCGAGGCGCGCATGGGGCAAATCGTCAACTACGGCGACCACGCCCTGACCGCCTACCGCGCTGCGCGTGAGGCCGTGACACGCGGCACCCCGCCAGCTTTCGCCACATCGGCGTGAGGGGGTGAGCATGACACAGACAGATGACGCGCGAATGACCGCTGTATTCGCCTGCGACCTTCGGAAATTCAAAGGCAACCCGTTTCACCAAGACACACCATTTGGTAGGCCCATAACCGCCTGCATTGGTGACGCGCTAGAAGCCGATCTAGCCCCCACCCCGCAGGATGCGCGCGTGACGGCGCTGGTGGAGGCGTTAAAAATGGCCGACCAAGCAATCATGGAAAACACAACCGACCAAGATTTGCTGATGTGGAGCGAGACGATTGTTAGTCATATCCGCGCCGCCCTCGCCGCGTTCGACAAGGACGCCACCCCATGACCACGCAACTCGCCATAGTAGACCTTGCCGCGCTGGACCGGATGGAGGCGCGGCTTGAACGGCTGGAGGCCATGCTATCCCGCGTGACGGTAGCCCCCGCGCCTGAGTGGGTGAGCATCTGTGAAGCCGCGCGGATTGAGCGGGTATCGGACGAAACCATCCGGCGCTGGATTCGCGAGGGCAAGATTGAATCCAACGGAAAGGCCGGGAAGGCCAGAAAGGTTAAGCTATGAAAAGCAACATCATCGACATTGACGGAGCGATTGAGCACCGCACCGAAAAAGCAATCCTTTTCCACACGGGAAACAAGGAAGAAGCCGCGTGGTTGCCGCTGTCCATGATCGAGGTTGAGGAAACCGGATTCGGCGGGATTTACACCGTGACCTTGCCCGAAAGCCTTGCCTTGGATAAGGGGCTGATCTAATCCAGCCGCCTAGCAATATCTTCCGCGCTTTCCCGGTAATAAACTTGCAACATTTTGACGTCTTTATGCCCGCTGATTTTTGACAGCGTGAGAATATCCACTTTGCGCGATAGCATGGTTATCCCCTGCGCCCGCGCATCGTGGAACCTCAACCCCGCGACGCCTGCCGCCTTGCGCAGATTGTCCCATTGGACGTAAAGCTGACGCCCGCGAAACCCAAAGACCGGATCACCTGACAGCCCGCGCAGAATATCCGCCGCGACTGTCGTGATCGGCACCTGCCGCCCCTCGCCATTTTTGGATGTGTGAAGCGTCACCACGCGCCGCGCCAGATCAACGTCACGGGGACGGATCGCGCAAACCTCGCCCGCCCGCATAGCCGTTTCGCAACTAAAGCGGAAAGCCTGCCACGCGCGCCACCGTGGGCCGCTATCGCCAGCCGCTAGGGCAAGGGATTGCATCTCGTCGGGGGAAGGTAGCCTGTCGCGCGCCCGCGCCTCTGGAGGCCGCGCCACGTCCTGCATGGGGTTGCCCGATATGATGCGCCATTCCTTGCGCGCCACGGTCAACGCAGACCCTAGCATGTTCATTTCACGCCGCACGGTTGACGCCGTGACCTCGCGCAATCGCTTTTCGCGCCATGTGGCAAAATCGGTTGACGACAGATCGCCAAGCCTGACGCCCGCGATTGCATCCTCACGCTTGATCCGGTCGATCCTCATGAGGTTGATAAGGTGGCTGCGTTTCTTGGGCGATACCTCGCGCCCGTAGCGGTCCAGCAATTCGCCAAAGGTCATCGCTGCCGCTGCTTTGTCGCCGTTCAGGATCAGCCATTCTTGCCGCGCCGCCCAGTCTTGCGCCGCCCGCTTGGTTGTGAATACCTTGCTCTTGCGGATGCCAGCGCGGGCAATCTGCGCCCGCCAGCCGCCGCCTTGCTTTGTAACACTTGCCACAGGCCCGAATCCCCTTGGGTAAATTATGGGGAAACGATAAGCGGAAACTACGTAATAGGGCCACGTCATGCACGCAAAATATTGTGGATAAGTGCTATTTTATGCGGATTTATGCCATACACGCACACAGCCTCCATGCCCAAGGAGGGCAGGAGAATGTTGTTTTGTGTCAATTGCTTAGGTGGGGGCTTGCGCGATAAATGCGCGAATGGTCCGCAATGTGCGTAACGCCTGCATTCCGCCCCGGCTCACATGCGCCTGTTTAGCGGTCCATATGGACTAACCCAGCGGAAGCGCCGGATCGTCCGCCGCCGATAGTTCCGCCTCAAGCGCCAAGTATCCGCACCCGTCAACGCTGCTGTCGCGGTGGGGGCCATGTGCCAGCCGTGCCAGCTTAAGGCCAGCCATGCACAGCGCCACCTCGCGCGGGGTGACGTCAATGCCAAGGATCGCGCCCCAGATCGCCGCCACGCGCTTGAAGTTCTCAGCCGGGGTGCCGTATTGCTTTTGACGGTCGCCGTTGATCAGGCCGCTTGCCTCGCTCAATACGTCGCTGCGAATGTTCAATTCAAACTCCTACGCGGGCGCGTGAAACTTCGCCCTGCTCTTTGTCTAGGGTGATGGATACCAAGGCCCGCCGCGCGCTATAGGCATGGCCGATTGCATAAGCATCGCGGGGAATGATGGTGCCGAGGCTTTCAAACTTCATCCCGCCGATTTCTTTGACGGTTTCGTGATGCACATGGCCAGACAGGGCCAGACGGTGCTTTGTCCTGCCCCACATTTCCGGCCATTGCGCAGCGGCGAAATGCACCAGCCTATCGGGCTTGGCCTTGTCGCCATGGTGCAGGAGGATCATGTTAGCGCCGTATTCGTGGCAGTAAAACTCGCCCGCGTTGTCAATGATGGTCACGCCGTCCACATCGCGGTAATGCTCTGTCAAGGCCAGCGTGACGGCATAGTGGGCTGTGATATCGTGATTGCCCCTACACCCCCGATAGATGACGTGCGGGTATTTCTCGCGCAGCGTATCAATCGCCCATTTCATCGCGGCAACCGCGCGCCGCAGGATCAGGAAATAGCGCGTGTCAGCGTCAAGCTGATGCCCTGATTGCGGGGTGACGTTGCGCTGATCGTCTGTGTGGGTAAGGTCGCCTAGCTGGGCCAGAATGGCGGTGCCAGCCGAAGGCGTGACCGAGACAAGCCGCCCAAATGTTTCCGCGAAAACCCGGCCCGCGATCTTGCCGTTCCAATCGGTGCCCGTCTCTTCCTCGTCGGTCAGCAGGCCGATATGCAGATCAGCCACGGGGAACACGGCGCAAAGGTCACTTGCCCCCTGTGGCGCGCTTATAGGGGCTGCACGGGGCATTGCAGACAGGCCGTCGCGGATAGCGTCTAGGATGTTGGTGGCGTCCTCGCCCGCCGCTTCCGGCTTTAGCAATACGCTGTAGCTTGTGCCGTCCTTGTTCTTGGTTTTCGCCCATGCCAGCGCAGGCACAAGGCCCGTCCCTACCGCAACCATGCTTTCCTTGATCGCAGGATCAACACCGAACCCGCGCGCCTTGGCGACCTTTAGCCGATGCTGGAACGTGTTTCTCGGGATGCCTAATTCTTCTGCGGCTTTCTCGTGGCTTTTGTAATGCTTAACCCATGCGTCATAGGCTTCGCCGCATTGCTCATCCGTCAGGGGCGGCGTCGGCATTACAGCGCCGCGCCGTTGCTGTATCCTACACCTTGCGAGACGAGGCACGTCCGGCCATCGCCCGTGACAAGCCACGTCCATGTGCCCGTGTCGGGGTTGCCCCATACCTCCGTCAGGATGCCGCCGTCAGTCTGGCCCATCCAGATCCGGCTTTCGCCAAATTGTAGGGCGAGCATTTCATAAGCCGCCGGGGTTGCGCCGCAGGTTTGCGCGATTGACGCTGTAGCGCATAGCGACAGTGCCGCCGAGAGAATTGCTGTTCTCATTGCAGAATCCTAACTTTTGGGGGGGATGGTGGCGCGGTCAACCGTCGCCGTGGTAGTAAACGTAACTGCGCCGACAGTGCCGCCGCCCGAATACCCACACCCAAGCGCGCCAGAAACGCGACTGGTCCTGTTGCTGCCATGCGCGACTGCACAGGCTTTGCGACGCATCCTTGAAAAGCAGATCGTGAAGGATGCGCGACAGGTTTAGGATATGCTGCATCCTGCATCCACCTGAGAGATTAGCCTCTGGCCCGTAACCAGCGAGCGAGGCCCGCCATCATCCACCAACGCTTGCGCGTGTGCTGCCCGCGTCTGACGGGTTGCGTCACAGATCGCCGCGTCACCGCTTGTTAGGGTCGCGGTTGCGCAGCCACTCAACAGCGTGGTGGCTATCATCAGCAATGTCAGCTTCATCGATCCGTTTCCTTGTTCCGGTATATGCCTCTGATGCGTCCAATTCGTCCTGTGTGGCGTCTATCTTGCGCAGGGCCAGCAATGCCGCGCCGAGGACCGCAGCGCCCGCCACAAGCCACGCCACGGCCCGCTTGACCCATGCGGGAACAAGCGCCCACATCACGGCAACACCGCCACGATTAGAGTGCAGGCAATGACAGCCCAAAGCACCATCAGCACAAATACGCGCGGGGGCGTAAGGTCGATGCTGGCAATCCACGCGAACAGGGGACGCCAGAAACGCTCAAGCGGTGCGGCCATCATTGCACCCCATTCAACCACTTTTGGACCCGCTCTTTGCCGATCCAAAGCGCCGACAGCATCAGCGCGCCAATGACTGCCAAGGCAACGGCCTGCGTCTGGCCGTCCAGTTCCCGAAATGCTGCAACGGCACCGCCGCCATAAACAAGCATCTGCGCGCCCACGGCCTGCAATGTGCTGGATTGCATCATGCTGGAACGCGCCACATCCTCGCCCTTTCCGCTGCCGACAGAAACGGGGTTCGGCAGATCATTGGCTTGGGCACCGCGCGCCAAGATCATGGCCCGATCAATCACGCCAATATCATCGGCCTGCGCGCCATCCTTCACACCCATAACGCGGGCAGTCCAGCCACGGCCAAACGTGCCCCAATGGCGCAGGGCTTTAAGGAACCGCATACGGCGCTGGCACAGATCCTCAATCGCTTGGAACGGGTCCACATCGCGCGCCTTGCCCAGCGTCTCCATGCCGGGGACGCCATCCACCCCAGCGCCGATGACGCGCTGCAATTCCATGATCGCCCGCTTCGGCCCGCTATTCACAGCGTAGTCAAAGACCGCATAGTCCAGACCATCCGGCAGATCGTCGCCGCGCACCGCGTCCCAATACTGCTCCTTGTAGATTGCAGCGACTTCATCGGCTGTAATAGCCCGAACCGAGCGCTGAGACTGCCCCTTGCGCTTGCGGTAAAAATCATAAACCCGCTGCGTCACGCCAAGGTTTGTCGCGCCGCCGGGGTCTTTTGGGTGGTTCACATAGCCGCCCTCGTGGGCAAGCATCCACTTCATCGCATTGTCAAGATTCTTGCGCATCTGGTTCGGCCTTTCCTATCGGGGTGTCAGTCAGTGAACGCAGCCAGATATTCACGGCGGCAACGCCGAGCGCGTAATAAGGCAGTGCGCCTTCGGGGATCAGTGCTTGGAACTCCGGCAACGCAATCACAGCCACAGCCAAATCAGCCAGAAGCGGCGATGCCGCGACGCAGTTAAATGCTACCGTCCACCAACCCTTGAGGGGTCTGTGCATGTCAGTCTCCGATTTTGTGGGGGTTATTTCGGGGTGTTTATCCGGTGATCAGCGCCGCGATTTTCTCGCGCATGGCTTCCCAGAACATCGTGACAGCGCCACCCACGAGGCCAAACACAATCATGCCGCCAAGGGCCATTGATTGCCACGAGTTGACCTTTTGAATGACGGGCTTGACCTTGGCCATGTCGGCTTCGATGTTGGTAACGCGGTTATCAATCTTGCTGGCGTCCCGGCGAATGGCGGCAATGTCCTCCGCCATTCCGTCGCGCTGCTCTTTTGCCTCGATCCGGTCCCGCTCGTCGGCTTTCATCTTGGCCTCAAGCGTGGCGCGAAGGGCAGACAGTTCTGACGCTGTATTCAAACGCTCCGCCATTATGCTTGCCGAATCTGCCGCGCGGGGCGATGTGTGTTTTTAGCCATGTCTGGTCCCTAACGTCAGATGTGGTGAGGCGCGGGATGGGGTTGCTGCCCTGCCCCGCGCCGCTTGGTTTCAGTAAGAGATTGAAGCGCGGCGGGTGGCGCTTCAGGCGGGCCGCTGTGGTCAGATCTTGTAAACGGCGATAGTGAATGCGGTCCAATCATTGATCGCTGCGGTCACAAAATTCGCGGGGTCT
>Ga0196901_1001205_pt1 | contig 13188 bp, 17 predicted proteins | sample CB_VirMetaG_FD_169099 | JGI IMG/M metagenome (GOLD analysis project Ga0196901, IMG submission 169099) | Freshwater to marine saline gradient viral communities from Chesapeake Bay - CB_1504_1 Viral MetaG (v3) (version 3) | ecosystem: Environmental > Aquatic > Marine > Coastal | place: USA... | reverse complement strand
ACGAGTGAGCGCAGCTCACGAGTCCACGAGCGAGCGAAGCGAGCGAAGTGGGCGCCCAACTGACAGCTTTAGCTGGCAGATAGCAAGCTTCACGTAAAATTCTAACGGTGAAAACCCCCTATACACCCTAACAAAGGCGGTTTTCTGCATACATATCACCGTCGCACATTCTGATACAATTTTTGGGTTTGTACGCACTCCCAAAAGCTAATATATTCTTGTGGCAGACAGCAAAAACAGCCGCTTGTTAGTTAAGTAACCAATATCAAAGGAGCCGCTGTGAGCTACTTGGGCGCAAATGCGGGGTAATAGCCGCACCTTACGGGGCTTGCGTAGACCAAACTGAGTAGATTTCCCTACGTATGGTGGTGAATACGGATCATATCTGCTGACCATTGGTCATTTTGCACACTAATAGGTTTATTGTATCCAATAATGAACGGAAAAGGCAGCAAAAGAAGGCCCACAACCGTTACTATTAAGGAATGGGAGAAAAAGTGGGAGACAATCTTTAAAAAGTAGTTCTTTTTTTATAGGTTGGGTTTGGTAACAGCGCTGACGCGCTGTGTCCCGCTACGCGGGACGGGTTATCATTTTTGGCCTTAACTATATCGTGTTATTACTATGGCTATTGAGTATCGCGGGGAGAAGTTTGAGGGCTACAACAAGCCTAAGCGCACTCCCAATCATGGAACCAAGTCACACGCCGTGCTGGTGAAGAAGGGAGAGGAGATCAAGATGATCCGCTTTGGGCAGCAGGGCGTAAAAACGAATCAGACCGCAGGTCAGCGCGAGGCATTTAAGAGCCGCCACGCTAAAAACATTGCCAAAGGCCCCATGTCCGCTGCTTACTGGGCAGATAAGGTCAAGTGGTCGCCAAGCAAGACACAATCATCGTCCACTAAATGGAAAAAAGGTAGCTAACTATGCCGTACAAGAAGACAAAAATGGGAACAGTTAAAATGCCGTATACAAAAAAGAAAGTTGTGAAGGGTAAAAAGTAATGGGAAAGAATCTAAAACGTAGTGTGCGCGATGCTTGGGAAGACGAAGGTTGGAACGGGCAGCGCAACAAGCGCATGATTGAAGCAAAGCGCGAGGCAAAAGCGCGCAAGAACGAGGACCTTGCTGACTTCAGCAACAATGATTGGGATGATATTGTAAAACAAGAGAACAGGTTTTGATGACAAAGGCAGAGTATGAGGCAATGGTGGGCGCTACCTTTGAGGATATTGTGGCCACGTTGCGTCAAAAGAACGCTGACTACACAGGCATTTCTGCTGATCCATTTGCAAACTTTAGGTTATCTGAGCTTGAGGGCGTTGCCCCAGAGAGAGGGCTACTTATACGAGTTCAGGATAAGATGCAGCGCATCAGGTCGTTTCTCGACCAAGGGCGTTTGTTTGTAGAGGGGGAATCGTTTGAAGATGCCATTCACGACATAATTGGCTATATGGTACTCCTGAAAGGGATGTTGCTGGAGAAAACGCAAGATGATCCTTTACGACTCAACTGAAGACCCCGTTAAAGTGTGGGAACGCTGGGCAAAACAGCACGATCCCGTTGTCAGAGCCAAGCGCTGGTTCAAGCTCAAGCTTGTTAAACTTAAACGTAAGATGCGTGGATAAGATTACAAGAACGCTGACGGACGCTACTGGGGTAAAAGCCAAGCGAGAATATGCGGTCTATACGCAGGAAGAGGCGGACTCCGCTGGTATAGGCTATGTTCATTACAAAAAAGCCACCACCGCTGGTGAGTGGGTGCTATCTGACGATGGCTACGTTGCCCAGATAATCAGGGTGAATGGGCCGTACTCCTTCAGGGGTCGGCCCAAGTACGAGTTTATCTTGCCGTATTGCCGCGTTTGGAGTACAGGAAGCAAGAGGCAACTTAACTATGAAGAATTTCGCGAAGCTGGCGTATATTCTTGGCACAGCCCTAAGCGTTCTTACGAGTACTCTTTGGCTGGCAAGCGTTTTAAAGAGGCGCTTAAACAATACGCATTTTTATACGTCACCCAAAAAGGCGTTCTTTCGCAAGAACAACTATCCGAAATAGGGAATCTTTACAGGCCCGACCAAAAAATTCCCGAAGCAACTTTTTTAAGGGCAGTAAGAACAAAGACTGGAAAAGCAATGCTACGAAGCGAACTAACTGGATTGATGGCAGAGCATGGCATTACGCCCGCTCACGTTATCACTCAGCACCAGAAGATTATTGAGGACGCGCTTGCTTCTGGGCAGCTTGGCGTTGCGGAGAAGGCCAATAAGCAGTTCATTGAAATGCTTGACCTTACGCCAGACAAGGTGACTGTAACTGAAAAACTTGAGGGCGGCATTAGGTTCGACCACCTGATCGCAGCACGAGAAGAAACCAAACAATTAGACCAATGAGCAAAGGATATAAAATTTGGCCCACAGCTAACGGCTACGCTGTTGTAGATCGCGAAACAATGGAAGAGGTACACCCTTCTACTGACAAGCGCGCTGCCATGCGTATTGCATTTAACTACTCGGTTAACGGGCTTCCAGTTAAAGCTGCACCAGTGAAAGAAGTAGTAAAAGAAGAAGAGCCAGAAGAGGGCAAAAAAGTTGGGCGACCAAAGAAGTCAGGTAAATAACTTTTGTCACATTTGTGGCAAAAACACAACGCAGTGGGTAAAAGATCCAGTTGAAAATATTAACTGGGCCATTAGACTTTTTCCTACAAAATCAGGATCTTACGTATGTACAATGTGTGATCCAGAAATTGAGTCTGATTGGCGAGCAAACAAGCGAGCCAAGAAGGACACGCAAACCTCTATGTTCTAATGGACGAGCAGCAACTCATGGAAATGCAGGACGCGGTAAACGCGTTGATGCAGATTAGAAAGCAGCGCGCGTTGCAGTCTGTACAGGCTGCTCTTGCAAAGTCTATGGAGGCGCGCAACACGCCGCCAACTATGGGCTACTACGGCAACACTGCGCTGGACATGCTCATGGGAGAGCGCGAGCTTGTCAATATGCTAACCGCATCCCCGCAAGCACGAGTTGCATCTGGAGCCAAAACACTACCGCACGTTAATCAGTACGGCCACTCTCAATCCAAAAACGTTTTGTACAGACGATAATGGAAGAAGAACAGCAAAATGAAAGTTTGTTTAGGGCTGCTATAAAAAGAGCGGCCAGCAAAACAGTCAGCGATCTTCGCAGAGAGGCCATTTATGCACAGCGGGATGATGCAACTCGCACCGCACAGACGCAGCAAGGTTTGGATGCGCTCAATAAGTATGGGGGAGCATACTTGGAAATAGGCGGAATTAATTTGAAGAGGCCAGCTCTGGACAAACCGCATTTCCTTGATGCAAGAGTTGATATGGAAAATGCCAACTACATGGGGAAAACAGCATTTGGAGCTCATGCGCCGAGGATTCAATTAGGCAGAAATGTAACTGATTTTCTTATGCGCGAGGGAGTAAGGAATGTTTTGCCGCCAGAAGACGAGGAGACTGCGAAGGCGTTTATCCTTGGCCACGAATACGGGCATTATCTTCAGGATATGAAATTGGTGCCAGAGTCTACTTATGGTAGCCAATATGATGCCGATTTGACTGGATACGTAATTGCAAAAAGACTTGGGCTTAATCCCAAGTTTGATATTGAATCTGAACAGGGCAATTTGGAGTATTATCAGGATGAGCTTGTAGACGCTGCATTTAGAATTAAAAAGGATATTGAGGCCCGCCAAGCACTTATTGAATCCATGCAAAGAAAAAAATTCAATGATACAAATGAGTAAAGTAGTGTCATCCAATAAAATTGGAACATCAACACAAAGCGAAACAAAAGCTACAAATAGGAGAATTTATTGGTAGCAAATTTTTAAGGTAAAAAAATGGCAACAAGTTTACTTGATCTTGTAGCTGGCTCTTCTACGCCAGAAAAAATAGTTGTCCAGCCTGGGGACAATCTTTCTAAGATTGCGGCCAGAACTGGGGTCTCCGTAGAGGAGCTTGTTAGAATCAATAAGATTGCCAACCCAAACCTTATTAGTATCGGCCAAGAGTTAAGTACTGGAAATGAACTACGAAGTGCTGGACTTGCAGGTGGGCTGATTGAATCTGCTGGAAGCGCTTATGACAAGGTGGTATCCTATGCAAACCCACTGAAAGCGTTGCTGCGCTTTACGTTTGGAGGAGAAAAGAGCATTACGCGAGATGATTTTAGCGAAGAGGGAATCGAACTAATAAAAGAGCTTGTAAAAGAGGGCGGCGTAAGGTCTTACGAGCAATATCACAGTCGAGGCGGCGGAACCATGGGAGGGATAGTAACAGAGGAAAAAGAATCAAGCAACCGAGCCGCCAATGAGGTCGCATATATACTTGGCAGATTTGGGGTAGAAAGAGACGATTCTGGAAACGTCAGAGTTGTTGACAAATACGATTTTGATACTAAAGAAAAGAATCTCAGAATTGCAAAGCAGCGCTCAGAAGCTGGCGCAAAGGGAGCGTCTATGTTAAGCAAAATTTCTGCATACGCTCCATCAATAAGAAATGCCATTCGATCAATTCTTGGCAGGGATGAATCAGATTCCATTCCCGTAGACATTACCTTTTCGCGTGAAGAATTGCGCCAATGACAAATCAGGAGGTATTTGATAGCTGCATAAAAGACATGCTTTTTATGGGTAGGGCTTGCCTACCCATGCTTTTTAGCGAGAAAAGCCCCAAGATGCACCGCGAGGTAGCGGATCATCTTATGGACAAGAAGCATGACTTACTAAACATTATCGCCCCGCGAGGCCACGCAAAGACAACACTAACTGCACAGGTCTACCCACTTTGGCACATTTTTTGTGAGGACCTGCATAATGGCAAGCCACCAAAGCCAAAGTTCGTCCTGCTAACTTCTAAGAGTAGGCAGTCAGCGGTTAATACGTTGACTACAATCAAAAACATTCTGGAGCATAATAGGCATTTCCACGCCATCTTTGGCTACCACGGAAGCCAGAACGCTCAGACATGGCGAGAGGATATTATCCATTTGGACAATGGATCAGTCATTATCTGCAAGGGATGGGAGCAGCAGATACGCGGTCTAAACATTGATGGTATGCGCCCGTCTCTCATTGTTGGGGACGATATTGAAAGCGAGGAAAACACAAAGACACAGGATGCAGTTGATAAAACTTTTAGGCGGTTTGTTCAGGCGATTATGCCAGCGCTGGGAAAGGGTGGGCGAGTCATTAACGTTGGTACGCCTCTGGTTCAGAATAGCTTGGTGTTTACTCTTGGCGAAATGGAAGAGTGGACAACGCTACACTACAAAGCAATCTATACAGAAGAGGGAGTGCAAAAGGCTCTCTGGCCTGAAATCTGGCCGTTAGACAAGCTTCTCAAGCGTAAAAAATCTCTTGATGAAATAGGTCGCATTAGCTCGTTTTACCGCGAGTTCATGTGCGAAGTTATTGGTGACGAGGATCAGCTTTTTAACCATAGCTACCTACGCCATTGGGAGGGAGAGCTAAAGACTGATGAAAACAAAAAGAGCTATCTGGTCATCAATGGACGAAATGTTCCTGTCAACATATTCATGGGAGTTGATCCAGCGTCCACGCTCTCACGGCGCAGTGACTACACGTGTATCTTTGTCATTGCAATGGACGCTGATAGGAACATCTATTGCATTGACTACATGCGGAAGCGCCTGAAGCCAATTGACGTTGCTAATCAGATCATAGACTATTACAGAAAATACCACCCAATGAAGAGCCAGATTGAAACGGTGGGATACCAGTCTATGATTTCAGACTACATACGCAGGGACAGGGGCATGTATATTCCTGGCCTTGACATAAAAAATAATCCGCGACAAGGAAAAACTGAGCGACTTGAAGGATTGCAGCCAATGTTTGCTCGCGGTAATGTGTATCTTCGCAAGAGTCACAAAGAAACTAATAACATGGAAGATTTTCAAGATGAACTTCTTATCTTCCCAAGAGGAAAGCATGATGATACGATTGATGCTTTCTTCTATGCAGTAAAAGGCGCGTTTCCTCCCTACCACGACGTTATTTTGTCTGATACAAAAAGTAATCGTAACTTGCAAAATAAACGTACTTACGATTGGATGATAGAATGATTGGCGATCACTTTAATCCTAACACTCACGAATACGAAAACTTAGAGCAACCAACGCAGGACACGAGTACGGATCGTGACGTTGAGTTGACGGAAGAGTTGTATCAGCACTACTCTGATGCACAGCATGACTGGAGTAGCCGTGGTCGAGAATCAAAAGATTTTGTTCACAACGTTCAGTTTACGAAAGAGCAAATTGACGTATTGAACGAACGTGGACAGGCAGCAACGCCAATCAACGTTTTGTGGCCTGCTATGGAGCAGGCGGTATCCATGCTGACGGCAAATACGCCAGCATTTCAGGCCACTGCTGAAGAGGACTCTGACGTTAAAACAGCAAACGCAATTAGCGATTTGGTAAGCCATGATTGGTATAAGTCACATGGCAATGAGCAGCTTAAAATTGCGCTTTACGACTACTATCAGACTGGTCGCGGGGTAATTCAAACCTACGTTGATCCAGATGCGGATTATGGCAAAGGTGCTGTTCGCTTTCGTGCTATTGACTCCTTGATGGTCTACCCAGACCCCAATAGCCGCGACCGCTTGTGGCGTGATGCAAGCCATATCCTTATTAAAAACCTAATGACCGCTGAGCAGATTCTTGCAATCTGGCCTGATGCAGCGGGTGTTTTGCCAGCGGCAAACACTATCCATGACAATTATGATGAGTTCACTTCTTCTCTTAAAGGTAATCGTGGCTTTTCTCGTGGTCGTGTCTACGATAACCACCATAGCCGCTATCAGATTCTGGAACGCTACTCAAAGGTTAGAATCGAGTATCAGCACATCGCTGAGCGCCCTACTGGAGTTGAGCAAGTGTACCTGCCAGAAGAATTTGAGCAATACCTTGAGACTCCAGCAGTCGTTATCACAATGCCTGACGGAAGCCAGCAGGTCTTCATTGGAGACATGGTACAGTCAGCCCTCCAGCTTATTGAGCAAGCAGAGCCAACGGAAGACGATAAGGTATATGTCATCCCAGTTGATGAACAGGGCAACGTTGCCACCATCCAAATCACAAACAACGCAGAGCTAATTGAAGCTGGGCAGATTGTGCGCCGCCGCGTGTTGCTCGACCGCATCATGCACGTAATTACCATTGGCGGACAGCTTTATTGGAAAGGATACCTGCCAGTAAACAACTACCCGCTTACGCCCATTCACGGACGCTGGGATCACGACCCGTATCCCATGAGTGACGTTGAGTTTGTGCGACCAATTCAGGAGTCTATCAATAAGATCCATAGCCAGATCATAGCCAACCTTGCTAACAGCACCAACGTCAAGGTGTTCGTCCCGCGTGGCTCTGTTGACATGGACAACATTGAGATGGACTTTGCCAAAAGCGGGGCAGCCGTTATTGAGTTTGATGCTGAAATGGGAGTGCCGCAGGTAATCTCTCCGCTTGCCCCTCCAGCAGCACTCTTTAGCTACGCGGCTGAACTTCGTATGCAGATTGAGCGCGAGCTTGGAGTTTTCTCTGTGCAGCAGGGAGATCCAACTGGCGCACCTGCTACATACCGTGGTACGCTTGCCATTGATGAGTACGGACAGCGCCGTATCAAATCCAAGCTTGATGACATTGAGTCCGCTCTCTCGCAGGTGGCTCGCGTTGCCCTTCAGTTTATGCAGTACGTGTACCGCGAAGAGCGCGTAATTCGTTTGCTCCAGCCCAACAATCGCATAAAAGAAACGGTTGTAAACTTCTGGTCCTACGATGATCGCACTGGTGCGGCTATGCGCATTAACGATCTAAGCGTTGGCGCTTACGATGTGCGCATGGTTGCTGGCTCTACGCTACCGTCTAACCGCTGGGCACTGCTTGAGTACTACATGCAGATGTACCAGATGGGCCTAATTGACCAGTCTGAGGTTCTGAAGAAGACAGACATTATTGACGCTGAAGGAGTGATTGAGCGCATGTCTCTTGTATCTCAACTTCAGCAAGCCGTTGCGCAGCTTCAGGAAGAAAACGCACAGCTTAAGGGCGACTTGCAGACGGCAGACCGCGAAGCTATTAGCGCGCGGCAGCGAGTTAGTGTTGCAAAAGCAGACGCTGACATGCACAAAATTGTGTCTGACGCACAAGCGGCAGCACAAATCTATAAAGCTCAAGCAAAGATTGAATCTAAAAATTCTTAACCTTGCTATGAGTTTTTAGTATAACTATATTAAAAACCAACCAAACAACATAATGGCATTATCAAACGAAACTGAGAACGCATTTGAGTCTGCATTGGAGCAGGAAAGCTACGATCCGTTTGCTGACCTTTTTCCAGAGCTTAATAATGACGAGGAGGCGTTCTCCGCTCAGAACGAAGAGGTTCCGCAGCAAGTGGCAACACCGCAGCAAATCTCGCCAGAAGAGCAACGTGTTCGTGATTGGCAAGCCAAGTTTGACAAGCTGCAAAGTGAGTTTGACTCGTACAAAACACAAGCAGAAGACGTAAACAAGTTATGGTCCTACGTCCAAACTGATCCGCGTCTTGCACAAGAAGTGTTTTCTACGGTCGAGCGGTCACTTTCTGGCGAGGGTTCCAGCGCGAAAGCGGCTGAATCCAAGAGTGAGCCACAGGAGCCAGCACAACCCAATAAGCCTTCTGATTATAGCGACCATGATGCCTACATGGAGCCAGATAGCGAGTCCTTTAAGTACCGCCTTGCAATGGAGCAATACCGCTCTGAGCTTGCGGACTACAAAATGGAAAAGCGACTGGCAGAAATGCAGGGACTTGTAGCTCCAATCTATCAGGCTTTTGAACAAGAAAAGGCGCAGATGCAGCATCAGGCTCAACTGCGCGAAATTCAAACCACGTTTACGGCCTCTGGTCTTTCAGACGAAGAAGCTGGCATGGTGACAAACTGGGCGGCACAATATCAGGTTACGCCTGAGGATATTGTTACGCTGTACAAGATTAAGAGTGGTGCTGCTCCGCAAATGCCTCAGGCAATGCGAGCGGCTCCAGACAAACTTGAGCAGCGCAATAAAGCCCTAAACTTTCCAGTTCCATCAACTACGGCTGGTGGGCAGAAAGATGTGCCGCGTTCAGTAGAGTCATCCATGTTTGACGAGATTCTTTCGTTTGAAAAGAGCAAAAATCCGTTTGCGTAAAAACAAGTAAAAAACAATGGCTGAATACTCTCCGCAAGGCTCGGCGGTTCAGGGAGTAAGCATTGACAACAATCGTCGCCTTTTCAACTTTGGCGAACGCGTTGCTGAGCTGGCTCCTATTGAATCACCGTTCTTTACCTACCTCAAAGGCGTTGCTAACAAACCTACTGATGATCCCGTCTTCAAAATGCTTGAAGAGCGTCACCAGTGGCAGCGCCGCACCGCTAAAGTTAAAGGCGCTGTTGCGTCTGCTGCCTACACCAATGGTACGCAGGTTGCCAACATCGCTAAAGTAGATTCTGATTTTGATGTTTACGGACGCGAGGTTAGCACTCCTGTTGCCCCGCAGTTCGTTCTTGAAGGTCAGATTCTCGCGGTTGCTGATACGACTGGCACGGTTCGTCACTTTAAAGTGACTGGCTCGCCTGACCTGACGGCAGACACCAATACGGCTGCTCAGCTTGATCTTACGCCTCTCTTCTCTGCTACGTGTGCTTTCGCAGACAACGCTGCTGTTGAGATCGTAGGCTCTGCTTTTGCTGAAGCTACTGGTGCTCCCTCCGCATGGAAAGACGAACTGTACGACCGTGAAGGTTACTGCCAGATCTTCAAGACGGCGGTACCCGTATTCTCTGGTACGGCACTCGCCACCCGCTATCGCGGTCGCCCTGACGAGTTCAAGCGCGTATACGCCAAGAAACTCAAAGAACACAAAGCTGACATTGAGAAAGCTATGCTCTTTGGTCTTGGCCGCTCTGACGAGTCTGGAAGCGGTCCTGAGCGTCACACGCACGGTATTGTTACTTACACGGAGAACAATGGTTCTGTGTTTGACTTTACCTACGCCTCTTCTGCTTGGGATGACTTCCTTGACACGACTGAGACGTTCTTCTCGCCTGAATCTGGAAACAGCGGTAACAAGCTGGTTCTGGCTTCGCGGAAGGTGCTTACGTGGTTGAACAAACTTGGCTCTGGTTCCTTCCTGAATAACACGGTTGGATCTTCCCAGTACAAGTTTGACATCCAGAACATTCAGGGCGCTTTTGGACACACCATCACGAAAGTAGATACCATGTACGGTACGCTGCACTTCGTAATGGAGCCGTTCATGCGTGGCCCCTACGAAAACTACGCTGTTGCAGTTGACCTTGCCAACGTGGCTTACCGCCCTCTCGTTGGCAACGGCAACAACCGCGACACGGTAATCATGACCAACGTTCAGGCAAACGATTCTGACAGCCGTCAGGATATGATCTTGACTGAAGCTGGTCTTGAGATTGCGCTGCCTGAAACGCACGCGATCATGAAGTTCTCGTAATGGGCTTGTGTTGCAAACGTAACACAAAACCTTAGTGGCAAAGGGTGGGGGCGAAAGCCCCCGCCCAATGTCGCTTAAATCATACAACGGCAATGACATTTTCTGATAGAATAGAAACCCTTGTAGGGTCTTACCCTTACGGAACGCGGCTTGAGCAGATCCTTGATGAAGCTGCTCGGCTGCTCATTGCTGAGCTTCCTGAGGCAATGCTTATGTCGTTTGCCTCAGAAGAAACTGATGACGGAACAAATGGCGTAAGCGTAGCCAATAAGCGCATTGTCAAAGCGCACAAGAATGGCTACCCAGCGCGCCTGATTGATGAAACCCTGCGCTCTCGCCTGACCAATACAGGAGAGCCAACCCCAGTTTACTACGTGCTAAACAATACGGCTTACGTTAAGCCAGAAGGTGGCACGATTACCACGATCTCTTTCCCCAACGTCAAGCGTAATGACAGCACTGTTAGCGGCTGGCCTACGATGCTTGTTGATCTGCTCATTGAGCGAGCCGCGCTGCTTGTTTTTGACTTGCTTATGGTGGATGTGCGCGAAGGCTACGGGACAAGCGTAACGCTCCCAACAATTCCCACAGCACCAGCGGCTCCAAGCTTTAGCACGACAGATGCAACAGAGGTTGCTCCGTCAGCAACAAGTGTCAGCGCTTTGCCAACGGCTCCAGTTTATACTGAGCCGTCTCTTGATGCTGCAAATACGCCACCAACAGTTGGGGCATTAGCAATTACGGCAACTGCACCAACAGCGCCAGCTACGCCAAACATTTCGTATATAGACGCAACCGCAGCGACCGTTGCTGCAACAACCGTGTCTGCCCTTGGCGCGGCCCCAGCTTACACCAAGTCAGCGGTTGCACTTGACTTTACGGAATACGATACCTACGAGGGGGAAGAGGATAGCGAAATGATGACCGCTATTCTGTCTCGCATTGGTACGCAGCTTGCAGAAAAAGAAACTGACATCAAAGATGAGATCAACGAGTTCCAGAAAGAGCTTGTTGCTTATCAGCAGGACGCCGCCCATAAGATTGAGCAAGCAAGAGCCACGCTTCAGGAGGCACTAACTGACGCGCAAGCATCAACGGATGTTAGTGTTCGTAACAAGGCGGCTGCTCTTGAGGCGGATATTCAGGAGTACAACCTTAAGCTGTCCTTGTTTGAGCGAGAGCTTGCCCTTTACCAAGCGCAGGTTGACATCGAAATTCAGGAATACGTTTCTGATCTTGACCGTTTGATTCAGCTTTATGGGGCAGAAAGCGGAATCAAAGTGGAGCGATATGCTGCCCTATTGCAGAACGCTCGCGCTAAATTTGAAAAAGAATTAGCCGTCTACAATGCTGGTGTTCAGCTAAACAATTTGCAAGCAGAAATTACTGCGCGGGAAGCGGCCCAAACTGCCTCTCAGTCAACAGAAGTTGCGGTGCAAAACAAAGCGAGGCAGCTTGAGAAAGAGGTACAGGAGTACCAGTCTAACATTGCTCGCTATCAAAGCCAGCTTCAGGCTTACTCTGAGCAAGTTCAGGCAGCACTCTCTAATCAAAACGTTGTTACTGAGTCAGTAGCCGCTAAGATTCGTATGATTGCATTTGATAAAGAGCGGCACGAGCAGCGTTATATGCAGCGGTTCCGCGCATTTATGCGAGCCTTCTATCCGCGTAAATCTTACACCATTCAGCAACACGCAATCTAATGTCAACAGTTCTCACGGTAAAAGAAAAAGGGCTGGAGACAATTGTTGTCTCTGACTCGCCATACGACACAAGCGCAAAAAACATTAAGGCGTATGTGGTTGTAGAGCCGCTGGATGCTAACTCTGACGGATCTAACGTCATTGAGGTTGGAAGCCTTGGAAGCGGCGCAACTGCAAACGTTGATATTGAGATTCCGTGTTTCTTTGAGACAGCCAACGTAGTTGCTGGCGCAACGTACTCAATGGAAATTGTTGCTGATCCAAGCGGGTCAAACCCAATTGTTCTTGCGAGCGACAAAGACCTTTACATTCGCATTGAAGAAGTAGTATCCCTCTAATGAGATATAGTCTAAAGTTTCTGAGGAATCTAATTAATTATAGTCTTAGCAGGGCTACAATTAATTACTCTTTGGCTTACGATAGATCAACTATTCGCTTTACTAAAGGAAGTGCAGTTGGTATCTTTCCAAATGTATTTATAACCGCAGATAATTTTAACTACCGCTCTTCTGATGAGGGCGTAATGCTTCTTTCCTAATGAGCTTTATATCCCAACATACTGCGGCTGAAATTGAACGGGCTATATCGTCCGTTATTGGGGATACTGGCGGGACCAATCCCGCTACTGCCCAGACGTCTTTAACGAATACTTGGACTATACCGCTATGGACTGGAAATGCTAGCTTTGTAACCGTTGCGAATCTAACGTCACATGTTGCATCTGGCCTAACGGCAAGTGACATTGGCCTTGGCAACGTAGAAAATGTAGCGTTAAGTACTTGGGCTGGAAGTGCTAACCTAACTACGCTTGGAACAATTACAAGCGGCACTTGGAACGGTGCTGTTATTGGAAGCGCATATATTGGCAGTCACACACATGCTGCGTCAGATGTCACGAGCGGGACGTTCGCTGACGCACGTATTTCAGAAAGCA
>Ga0196901_1001204_pt1 | contig 13213 bp, 17 predicted proteins | sample CB_VirMetaG_FD_169099 | JGI IMG/M metagenome (GOLD analysis project Ga0196901, IMG submission 169099) | Freshwater to marine saline gradient viral communities from Chesapeake Bay - CB_1504_1 Viral MetaG (v3) (version 3) | ecosystem: Environmental > Aquatic > Marine > Coastal | place: USA... | reverse complement strand
GTTATAGATTGTGGATATCGAGGAGAAATCAAATTCAAATTTTGGGGAGACCGAGAATCTGATGTTTATAAAATTGGAGATAGAATTGGTCAATTGGTAATTATGCCCATTCCAAGTGTTGAATGGGAAGAAAGTGAAGAACTTACTGATTCGGTACGTGGTGAAGGTGGATTTGGAAGTACTGGGGTATAGTATATAAACGAATAACACATTGGATGAAAACTAAGTGGATAGATACTTATAATAAAGAATTATATCCATGAAATACAAATACATTAGAAATTGTCCCGTGTGTGATATTGAGATTTCATATACTCGAAAAAGAACATTAAATGAAGCAAACAAAAATAATACAGTTTGTAAGTCGTGTCGTAGTAGACGATACCCGATAGAATCTGAATATGTTAGAAAATGTCCACAATGTTTATCAGATATTAAATATAAGAATAGACAGAGCAGAGATACAGCAGATAATCGGAATACTTCATGTAGTAAATGCAGATTAAAATGGCACGAAACAAAATTTGGAACAAAAAAATATAATACATTTAAATCTATTTGTAAATTATGTGGATCAACTAAAACACATTATACTAAGCATAAATTAAGTGATGTGCAGTTAAAAACTCATATATTAAATGCAAATAAAAAAATGTGTAGGTCATGTGCAATGAAAACTAGATGTTTGGAAAAACCATCAATGTATAATACAGCCCCTGAGCTAGAATTAAAGTTAATTCTGAATGAATTAAATATTGATTATATATTTCAATACCGTGTTGATAACAAATATTATGATTTTTATATTCCTGAAACGAATACATTGGTAGAAGTCGATGGTATATATTGGCATGGTAAAGATAAATTAGATACTGAATTAGATGCGGCTCAAATTAGAACAAGAAAAAACGATAAAATTAAAAATGAACTGGCTAAACGATTAGGATTTAATTTAATAAGAATTTGGTCAGATGAATTAACAATTGAAACTGTAAAAAATAAATGCTTAATTTAAACAACACCGAACATACGATTTGGACTGAGCGGTATCGTCCACAAACCTTAGATGATTACATCGGTAATGAATTACTGAAAGACAAAGTTGGCCTATATATAGAATCTGGTGATGTTCCACATCTATTGTTATATGGAACGGCTGGAACCGGAAAAACTACTCTGGCAAAAATCATAGCTAATTCAATTGATGCCGATGTGATGTATATTAATTTTTCAGACGAAAATAATATTGAAACGGTGAGAACCAAAATCAAAAACTTTGCCAGTTCAATGGGGTTCAGAACATGGAAGATTTGCATTTTGGACGAGGCGGATTTCGGCACACCAAATGCACAAGCAGCACTTCGTAATCTGATGGAAACATTCTCTAAATCTACTCGTTTCATCTTAACGTGTAACTATGTAGAAAAGATTATTGACCCAATCCAATCTAGATGTCAAGTGTTTGGTATCACACCACCATCTAAAGCAGAGGTAGCAAAACGACTACACACAATTCTTCAACAAGAGTCTGTTGAATTTGATGTGAAAGACTTGGGTGTGTTGGTGAATAGTGGTTATCCTGATATCAGAAGAGTCCTAAACGCAGCACAACGACAAGTAGTTGATGGTAAATTGAAGATTGATAAAACTTCAATGATACAGGCAAACTATATGGATGAGTGTTTGCAAGTTCTAAAGTCGGATAGTGATACGAAAACTAAGTTTACAAAAATCAGACAAATTATTGCAGATAGTAAAGTAAAAGACTTTACATCATTCTTTAAGTTTTTGTATGACAACGTGGATGAATTCGCCGAAGAACATGTAGGTGAGGTTATTGTAAAGTTGGCTGATGCCCAGTACAAGGATACATTTGTTATCGATAAAGAAATCAATGTAATGGCAACAATTTTGGGTATCATTGAATTTACTTAATATGCACTGGTTACATCACATATTGGGAACTTGTGGAGAGCCGCACCCATCACTTCTATCTTTATTTGGAATTGTCCCAACTATTTACTATATTGTGAAATCTAAGATTAATGGCAAAGACAATTTTTGAACATCTTTCAGGGATAAAGGAAAAGAAGGTATCTTGGGATACACTTACTGATGCTGATAAGAAAACATTTAGTCCGTTTCTTATCAATAGATTTCTGAGTATGAATATGGACTACATTGAGTTTGTAAATGACTTACAGAAGTATACCGTTGGATTACTGAAACCAAGTGAAGTTTATAAACTTTATTATCACTTTTTACCAGCTCAAAAGACTTGGGACAAGTATATAAAAGGAAAAACAGAAAAAAAGTATGAACCCGAATTACTTGATTATTTAACTAAATGGTTTGGAGTATCAAAACGTGAAGTTGTAGATTACTTACAAATCCTACCAAAAGAGGAAGTAAGAGAGATACTATCAGCATACGGTCTTGATAAAAAAAGAATAACCAAACTCACACTTTTTAAAAATTCTTGATATTTATAAGTACATTTAGATTGAGGATTAAATTATGGTGAAATTAAAAGATTTGTTAAAAGAAAATGTAGATGATTTAGAATCACTAGCATCATATGTAAATGCAAAATTAATGAATTCCCGTCACGAGGGGTTTGCTAGATACATTTCACCAAATATGATTATGGTATATCATCCATACGGGTGGTTATATACTGATGATAAAACGGCCACACTAAAATATGTTAGCAAACTATTTACTAGCCGGGGTGGTGCAGGATTTAAACAAATAAAAACACCCGCAAACATAAAAAAACAATATAACGCTCGTGGTATAGTTTTATTTAAGTTTAGTTAAAACTTTATATACGGTAATTAAAAAAACAAAAAAAAGTTATGGAAAAAAAGTTTCAACCAATTCAAGATAGAGTTGTTATTCAACCTATCCATGAGGATGTAACACAAGGTGGTGTTATAATCCCTGATACATCTCAAGATGGTATTCTACAGGGTACTGTAATTGCAGTTGGTCCCGGTCTCCTACTAATTACTGGTGAGCATGGAGCAATGCAATGTAAACCCGGAGATGTTGTGTATTACAGTCGAATGACTGCCCAACGATTTGATGATGAAGATAACCTTTATGTTGTAAAGGAATCTGAATTACTAACAATTGTAAAATAAGAAAATAAGTTATGAAGAAAAACGTAGACTTGGGCTCAGATGCCCGAAAATCCCTATTGGATGGTGTTAGAAAACTAAATGATGCGGTTTCGGCAACTTTGGGACCAAAGGGTAGAAATGTTGTACTGCAACGTGATGGTGAATTTGTTTCAACAAAGGATGGTGTAAGTGTTGCCAAAGAAATCAATCTTGAAAATGCACTTGAAAATGCAGGTGCGCAGATGGTAAAGCAAGTATCTGCCGAAACCAATGAAGAAGCCGGTGATGGTACTACCACTAGTACGGTGTTGGCATACAATATTTTGAATCTAGGATTTCAACGCGTTGAGAAAGGCGCTAATCCAATCGATTTGAAAAGAGGTATGGATTTGGCTGTCAAAGATGTTGTTTCTCGTTTGGTTCAGAAAAGCCATGATATCAGTAGTAAGGCTGAAATTCTATCAGTAGCTAGCATTTCTGCTAACAATGATACTCATGTTGGTAATTTGATTGCCGATGCAATGGACCGTGTTGGAACCGAGGGTGTTATTACAGTTGAAGATAGTAATACTACCAACGATGAATTGGAAGTTGTAGAGGGTATGCAATTCGACCGTGGGTATTTGTCTCCACACTTTATTACCAATCAACAAGAAATGATTGCACAGTTGGAAAATCCTGTGATTCTTAGTGTTGATAAAAAACTTACCAATCTAAAAGAATTGGTTAAGGTGTTGGAATATTGTATTTCAGGTGACCATTCACTTTTGATTATTGCTGAAGATGTAGATGCAGAAGCACTTGCCGGTTTGATTGTAAACAAAGTACGTGGTACCATCAAAGTTGCAGCAGTTAAAGCACCTGGATACGGAGATAATCGAAGCGCAACTCTACAAGATATTGCCACTCTTACTGGTGGTAGTGTGGTTGACCCAAAACGTGCTATGAAACTCGATAAGTTTGACAGTAGTTGGTTTGGTACGGCTAGACTGGTAACCATTACAAATAAAACCACGACTATTGTAGATGGTGGTGGTAGTGATGAAAGTATTAAAGCACGCATTGGTGAAATTACTACTTTGATTGACCAATCTAATTCTCCATACGAAACCGAACAACTCCAAGAAAGACTTGGTAAGTTGGCAGGTGGTGTTGCTATCATTAAAGTTGGTGCTGGTAGTGAACTTGAATTAAAGGAAAAGAAAGATAGAGTAGAAGATGCACTAAATGCAACTAGAGCCGCAGTTGATGAAGGTATTGTTTCTGGTGGTGGTGTTGCTCTAATGAAAGTATCCGAAGAATTACTTGTGGATGGATATCCAAAGAATATTGAAAATGAACACAAAATATTGGGGTATCAAATTGTATTGAATGCATGTAAAACTCCATTCAACAAAATTGTCAGTAATGCAGGATATACTCCAAGTGATATATATACTCTTATCAAACAATCTGATGATGTTGAAAATGTGGGGTATGATTTAAATACTGACTCAGTTGTTAACATGATTGAAGCCGGTATCATTGACCCACTCAAAGTTACTCGTGTTGCTTTGGAAAAGGCAGTTTCAGTAGCAAGTACTATTCTAACTACAGAAGCAGTTGTTACCAATATTGAGGTTGAAGATAATTCACCAAACCAAATGATGGGATTTTAAATTATGGGAAAGAAAGTAAATATGAATATGCCAAAAGACCAAAACGGGTTGAACGTAAACATCAATCCAGAAGATTTAGAAGATTACGTTTGTAGTAAATGTGGAAATCAAACATTTATACAAGCTTTCATCTTCAAAAAACTGTCGGCAGTAATGTCCCCGATGGGAAAGGATACAATGATACCACTTCAAGTTTTCAAATGTGATGAGTGTGGTACTATTGGAAAGGAATTTTTACCAAAAGATGCAATTGTAAATGAGTGATAATCCAGTAGAAATCTGTGAACGTGAATATCCAGAATTGACAGAAGCGTTCAAATTGATTCAACGAGAACAATACGAATTATTTTGTCGAAAACACATGAATTATGGGTTGGATAACATATCTTTAGGTACATCTTTAGAATCCAACGATGATAAAAGATTGTCATTAACCGGTATTTGGTTTAGAGTACATGATAAAATTCAAAGACTGAGACAATTAGTGATTAATCGAGTAGATGACATGGTTGGTGAGGATGTAAATGAAACGTTGAATGATATGTCAAATTATGGTGTTATTGCACGATTGGTAAATATGAGAAAATGGAAGCGTTAAGCTTAAATAGTGGTGTACAACTTGCTGATATAGGTGATAGAAAGGCTATAAGCTATAGTCAGTTCAATATGTATAAATCATGTCCACATCAATGGAAACTTACCTATGTGGATGGTAACAAAACATATGAACCAAGCATCTATACAATTTTTGGTACAGCATTTCACGAAACATTACAGGAATATTTAACTGTAATGTACACCAAATCTGCCAAAGAAGCAAATCAACTTGGTGTACATACCATTTTAAAGGATAGAATGATTGCTGAATACAAAAGGGAAGTGGAAGTATTCGGCAATCATTTTTCCACACCAGAAGAACTTAGTGAATTTTACAAAGATGGGTTGGCTATCTTAGAGTTCTTTATCAAGAAACGAGGTTCTTATTTCAGTAAACGTAATTGTGAACTTTTAGGTATTGAAACACCACTTTTGATTGAAACCAATTTCAACGAAAACGTTTTGATTCGTGGGTTTTTGGATGTTGTTATGCGTGAGCATGATAAAATCAAAATATGGGATATCAAAACCAGTACATGGGGTTGGAAACCTAACAAGAAAAAACTGGAAGGTGACCAACTTAGACTTTACAAACGGTATTTTGCAAAACAGTATGGTTATGATGAAAACGATATTGATGTTGAATATTTTATTGTAAAGCGTAAGTTGTATGAAAATGCAGAATTTCCTCAAAAAAGAATTCAACTTTTCAAACCACCAAATGCAAAAGTTTCTCTTAACAAAACTGAAAAATCATTGGAATCATTTGTGAGTAATGCTTTTATGGAAGATGGTAGTTATAATATCAATGGAGACTATCCGGCTTATAAAAATGCATGTATGTATTGTCCATTTAAAACAAATCATGAATTATGTCCACCGAAAAACAGAATATTGAAAAAATCGGAATGATATGTTCGGGGAGTTGGCAGAGTAAACGTAAGGTTCGAGATTTGATTTTTAAAATAAAACAAAGAGTTGAGAACTTTGAATTGGTTTCAATTGGTAATGGTGGAGCAGATGGTATGGTTAAGAAATTTGCACTAGAAATGGAGTGTAATTACAAAGAATTTAACCCAGCATACACCAATAGAAATCTATACTCAGCCTGTCATTCTAACTATTATGGTAAGCCATTTAGCAACAAATACTTGTTTCAAAGAAATGGTATGTACTCAAAGTATATTGATAAACTAGTAGTATTTTGGGATGGTGAAAGTGTATTGGGTAACAACATAATGGATATTATACGAAGTGTTGAAAAGTTGAATAAATCTGTTGTTATCATTAATTGATTGATATTTATAATAAAGTTACATGGAAAAATTAAATTTACCGAAGTTACGTAAGATAGATCCGAATCGTCCTAAGAAAACAAAGATTCTGTTACTATCAGATGATTTAAGATTACATTCTGGAATTGGCACGGTTTCTCGTGAATTGGTGTTTGGTACGGTTGACAAATATGATTGGATTCAGATTGCCGGCGCAATGAAACACCCCGAAAATGGTCAACAACTTGATATTAGCCAAGATGTAATCAAAGAAACTGGTGTCCAAGATGCTAGTGTTAAACTATTACCTGTCGATGGGTATGGAAATCCCGATATGGTTCGTTACATTTTGCATAATGAAAAACCTGATGTTATTATGCACTTCACGGACCCAAGATTTTGGGGTTGGCTTTACGCTATGGAACATGAGATTCGCCAACAGGTTCCTCTAATCTATCTTAACATATGGGATGACCTTCCTGCTCCACATTGGAATCGTAATTTTTATGAGAGTTGTGATTTGCTAATGGCTATCAGTAAACAAACTTATAACTTGAATCGTATGGTTATGGGGCATGGTTATTATGAATCCGAAAATCCAGAATCAGATAAACAACGAATGGAACGGGTTGGTAATACTGGATTAGAACAATCTTATCGACCAAAGCCACTTATTACTTATGTACCACATGGTATTGATGAAACCAAATTCAAACCAGTCGATGATTTGGACAATGAGTTAATCAAGATAAAACAGACTTTGTTTGGAAATGTAGACCCAAAGTTTGTTGTGTTCTATAATAGCAGAAATATCAGACGCAAGTGTCCAAGTAATTTGGTGTTGGGTTATAAGCTTCTCATGGATAAACTACCTGAAGAAGACCGTAGGCAGTGTTATTTGGTAATGCATACCGACCCGGTAGACCAACATGGAACTGACCTTCCTGCTTTGGTTGGGGCTCTTGCTAGTGATTGTAATGTGGTTTTCAGTAACAAAAAAATCAGTACCAAAGAACTAAACTTACTTTACAATATAGCAGATGTAACTTGTAATCCAAGTTCAGCTGAGGGATTTGGATTGAGTCACATGGAATCCGTTATGGCAGGAACCCCAACTGTGGCTACTGTTGTGGGTGGTCTACAAGACCAAATGGGATTCAAAATTGGTGATAGATTTATTGAATTGGATGATTTTACCGATGATATTGCAAGTAATTCTCAGGGAGCAATGAGTAAAGATTCGGGAGAATGGACCTATCCACTATGGCCAACACTAAACTTGCAAGGTTCCCCAGCTACCCCATATATCTATGATTCGGTTGCTTCAATCGACCAAATCCGTGATGGACTGGAGCATTGGTACAATATGGGTCGTCAAGAGCGTAAAAAGTGTGGATTGGTTGGCCGTGAATGGGCAATTGAAAATGGATTCAATCGTGATAACATGACAAAAACATTTGTCGAATCGGTTGAAAAATGTATGAAAAATTTCCAAAAACGAAATAAATTCACTATAATTGATGTTAGTAATCTTGAAGATGTGAATTATACAAATTGTGTCCTAATATGAAAGAATATTTAGTTATAAGTTGCCCTGCCAGTTCAAGGTCTGGTTATGGAGACCACAGTAGAGAATTAATCAGAAGTCTCATCAAAATGGATAGGTTTGATATTCAAATCATAGACCAAAGATGGGGCAACTGTGATAGAAATGCCCTTACCGAGGCTGATAGTGATATCACTAGTAGACTTACCGGAACCACTCTGAAACGTCAACCTGATGTTTGGATTCAAGTAACTGTTCCAAATGAATTTCAGGCATTTGGTAAATTCAATATTGGTATAACAGCAGGTATGGAAACTACTTTGGTTTCCCAACAATGGATTGAGGGGTGTAATCGAATGAATTTGGTAATTACCACATCTGAACACTCTAAACAATCATTTGAACGTTCTGTTTTTGATGCAATAGATAACAGAACTCAGCAAAAGGTAGGGGAGTTGAAATTGGAGCGACCAATTGAAGTTCTTTTTGAAGGATTAGACCCAAATACTTTCTATAAAACAGATGATATTCCAGCCACGATTGGAGAAACATTGGATGGTATTAAGGAAGATTTTTGTTTCTTGGTAGTTGGTCATTGGATTAAAGGCGATTTCACTCACGATAGAAAAGACTTGGGTGGAACAATTTCAACGTTTATTCAAACTTTTAAATCACTTGCAAAACACAATAGACCTGCTTTAATACTCAAAACAAGTGGTGCTACTTTTAGTGTAGGTGACCGTGAAGAAATCTTGAATAAAATCAAATCGATTACTCGTGGATATGATAAAAAAGACTTACCAAACATTTATCTAATACATGGCGATTTGAGTAAAGAAGAAATGAATGGATTGTATAACCATAGAAAGGTTAAAGCAATGGTTAGTTTCACGCATGGTGAAGGATTTGGTAGACCGATGTTAGAATTCGGCGTGACTCAGAAACCAATATTGGCTAGTAATTGGTCTGGACATTTGGATTTCTTAAAGCACTCACTAAAATTACCGGGTGAATTAAAACAAGTCCATCAATCGGCTGTTGTTAAAGACATGATATTACCGGAATCATCTTGGTTCTATGTTAACTATGGATACGCATCAAGGTTACTAAAAAATGTATATGAAAACTACAAAGATTACATTCCAGATGCTAGAAAACAGGCCCGTGTTGCCCGTGAAGAGTTTAACCACGATAAGATGACTGAAAAGTTTGTGGAAATTTTAGATAAACACATTGTAAAACAAGTTCAACTGAAACTTCCAAAGCTCAAAAAAATCGGAGAAACTTCAACTCCACCAACTTTGAAATTACCAAAACTCAAAAAAGTAACAAATGAAAATGATTAATGATGATGTTTGGACTGAAAGCCCAATTACAGGAAAAGAACACGTGCTGGTAGAACATGATGATAAACATGGTGAATCCAAGTTTGATATAAGCAGTGGGTATTTCACTAATGAATATCCAATGAACTACAAAAAGTATCCCGATTTTAACCATGAAGAAATGGAAGAATCCATGCCAGAAATCGTTAAAAACTTAAAGTTTGATGATGGTGAATCATATTGGTATCCATGTACTATTCAATCTGAAAACGGTGTAGTGTTTCCAGAAGGAACGCCCGATGATTGGAAGTGGTGTTTTGCTCCAATTGTACCAATCACACCCGAACAAGCAAAAGAAATGGGCGTCGATGAAGAAACTTTCAATCAAAAAATTGATATGGATTCGGCGATTAGATATGATAGATTCTTGGATGCAGTAAAAAACATAAATGGGTATTCACTTGGAGATATTGAATTAGATGGCGAATCGGATAAATGAACATATCAGTAACACGCAAAGTCGTGTACGTATCAGCCCATCCAAATTTGAAAGTGGGATGATTATTGATGCGTTTTATAAAAACAAACTAGGAGATACACAACGTTGTTTCTTTTTAGTTTTACATCCAAAGTGGCCTAAAACTCAAAAGCAAGTTCACGCTCTTAAATTAAACGAAATACCTAAATTTCAATTTTTAAAACTCATTGAAAAATTTGGGTTGGTTTGTGTTGACAATGTTCAAAGAGTGAAAATAATTCAGGCAGATATTGATGAAAGTTCCAGCAAAAAGACTTATATTACAGAAATCAAACAAAGTCCAAAGGCGTTTATAAGAAACTCATATAGAACTTTACGTTGGGAAGGGTTTCAAAATGCATATGTCGTTAATTATAAGTTTGGGAAAAAGTTGGAAACCATGTATCCTTGTTCAGAACCACCTGAAGTAGAAACCAAATCAAACGAAACTGATGAAGATAAGTTACGCAATACCAGTATGTAATGAGTTAAGTGAAATTCAACACCTTGTTACTCACCTACTACACCACAAACGCAATCAAGATGAGATTGTAATATTGTATGATAGTAACAATGGGCATGAATACGTAGAAGAATACTTACGTAGTCATTCTCAAATGGGCGAATACCTTTGGTTTGAAAGAAAGTTTGATAATGATTTTGCAGCTCATAAAAACGCATTAAACAAAATGTGTGATGGTGATTGGATATTTCAAATAGATGCAGATGAATATCCTGATGAACATCTTATTGAAGTACTTCCCGATATATTGGAACACAATAATAATGTAGACTTGTTTTTTGTTCCTAGAGTGAATATTGTCAAAGGATTAACTGATACACATCTAAAAATGTGGGGGTGGCAACAAAATGATAAGGGTTGGGTCAATTGGCCTGATTTTCAATCTAGGATTTACAGAAATCACCCCGACATCAATTGGACAAATCATGTGCACGAAAGAATTGTTGGACATAAGGAATTTACAACACTGCCTACTCAAGCCGAATATGCACTTTGGCATATGAAAGATGTTGATAGGCAGGAACGTCAAAATAAATTTTACGATACTCTATGAAAAAAGTAGCTTATTTAGTATTGGGAACCGAAAGCTCAGCCACAAGATATGTAACAATATCACATACAAAAGGAGCACCCGCCCCATTGGAGTGTATTGTAGATCATAATAAAGGTAAATGGCAACATTTACGTAGTTCTGAGCAAGGATTATAATATGAAAGAGTTGAGAAAGAAGTATGTCATAGGAACACACGTTATGTTCTATGAGATAGAAATTTATAAAGAGTTTATCAATGGATTAATTAATTCAACATCTGATATTGCTAATAAAGATAATGTTTATATTGATTTATGTTTAAACTGCACGCAATTTATTGAAAAATTGGATACCACAAAGATAAATATGAAGGACATATCAAAGATTTTCAATGATGGTGTAAAAAAACTTAGGGATTCTGGTCTAAATAACATTGACACATTGGAGGTCTATGATGAGATGTATTTTCATACAGATTATAGGAGAAACCTAAATTACAAATATTGTAATAAAGTTGATTTTATCATTTGGGGTGAAACTGATAGTTTTATGCCAAAAGAAGGCCTAGAAGCAATAGATAGATTATCAGAATACACAGATTCTATTGATGAGTACAGATATATAATGTGCTTTTCTGACAGAAAAATGTGGGATTCTAGCTGGGACGCTACTGTACATACTGATTATGAGTCACATATATTCGTAGATGGTGAAAATGCGCATCTACATCCAAAACAAGCAAAGTCAAGGATGTCAATCGAAGAAATGAATCAAATTAATAGTAAGATAAATGACTTTGATTTTAGGATGATATCGTACACAAAGATTGATGGCTCCAACTTGGTTATATCATCGGAATTAATCAAATCTGGTGTTAATATTCCACCAGTTATGTTGTATAATGATGATGAAGGTTTCTCAATCAGTTATAACCAATTGTATAAAGATAATATAAAACAGTTTGTATGCAAAAACCTATTAAAGGTTCACGCTAGAAGGCATCCTAACAAACGTATGTATGTTTTGAATGAAGATAATGAGTTTTCATTTGGAGATAAAAAGGGGAGTGGTTTTAATACATTTAAACGACTATCACAAGAAAATATACAAATGTTACATAGCGGTAAAGGAAAATTTTACGAATATAAGGATTTAAAAAAATTAATATGAATACAGCATTAATAACGGGAATAAATGGAATGGCTGGTAGTCATTTAGCAGATTTACTACTATCCAAAGGTTACAATGTATATGGAATGGAAAGGCGTAGTTCAACTAAAAACAGAGCAAACACTAAACACCTAGAAGGGAAAATTACATTCCTTAATGGTGACCTAACTGACCAAAATAGCTTGCTAAGATGTTTGAAAGAAAGCGACCCTGATGAAGTGTACAATTTGGCCGCAATGAGTTTTGTGGGTGAAAGTTGGAATACACCGGAACAAACAAGTGATGTAACAGGTTTAGGTGCATTACGAATGCTAGAAGCGATTAGAGAATATGGTAAACCTATAAGATTTTACCAAGCTAGTAGTTCAGAGATGTTTGGTAGAATGGTCGAAAATCCTGCAAATGAGACAACTCCATTTTATCCAAGAAGTCCATATGGTGTAGCTAAGTTATATGCACATTGGATAACTAAGAATTACAGAGAGTCATATAATATGTACGCTTGTTCCGGTATATTGTTTAATCACGAATCTGAGCGGCGGGGTATAGAATTTGTAACACGTAAAATAACCGATGGTGTTGCACGTATTAAATTAGGGTTATCAGACCATATTTCACTTGGAAATTTAGAAGCAAAACGTGATTGGGGATATGCGCCTGATTATGTAGAAGCAATGTGGTTGATGTTGCAACAAGATAAAGCAGAGGATTATGTTATATCCACTGGTGAAACTTGGTCAATACGTGACTTTTTAGATAGAGCATTTAAATGTGTAGACATATCAGATTGGTCAAAGTATATAAAGATAGATTCAAAATATTATAGACCAGCTGAAGTTGATGTGTTACGTGGTGATTCTACTAAGGCAATTAGTAAATTAGGTTGGAAACCAAAAACATCATTTGATGAGTTGGTTGAAATAATGGTAAAAAATGATATAATAAT
>Ga0196901_1001198_pt1 | contig 13252 bp, 18 predicted proteins | sample CB_VirMetaG_FD_169099 | JGI IMG/M metagenome (GOLD analysis project Ga0196901, IMG submission 169099) | Freshwater to marine saline gradient viral communities from Chesapeake Bay - CB_1504_1 Viral MetaG (v3) (version 3) | ecosystem: Environmental > Aquatic > Marine > Coastal | place: USA... | reverse complement strand
CGACAACCGTTTCGTTGCCGACCGCGCCGGTTCCGGCGCTCCCATCTACTGATACAACGGTCCAGTCAAGCCCGTAGGACGCTTGGCCCCACCCGGCTCGACCCCAACCGACGTATTCAGTAGACGATGCCATTACGCAATACGGATGATCGCGTTAGAAGCATCCGCAGTCGGGAACTGAATCGTGAAGTCGCCGTTGGTAGAGGTCTTATCCCCACCAAAAGCCAGTACCGCAATCGCACGGTCCGCCTTAGACGAGTTGTAGATCAACGCACCATTCGCGGTGATCGTCGCAGAAGACCATGTGGTATCCGCAAAATCCACAATCGCAGTCGTGCCATCCAAGCTGATCGCAGCACTCGCCAGCGTATTCCCGCCTGCCGTATAGCCGGTGCCGGAAACCTCATTTGAAGTGCTGTACGCAGTTGTCGAAGCACCCAACGTCGCTGAACTGGTGAACAGTGCGATTTTAATTACATCAGTATCCAAGTCGTGGGTACCGCCCAGCAACTCGGATTTGAAAGACGTACAAAGACTTTGGCTGATTGCCATATCAATTCTCCTTATATGAGAAAATCAGCCCTTTAACGGAAGGACTTTTGCCGTTACACACGCGCCAAACAGATTTATATCCAACACCTGTGGCATTGGCCGCTTCACGGCCATTTTCGTAAACCTCGCCAGTATTGTGGCAAAGCACCGGCTTCATTTTAGAATGGCGCATACGGTTAATCACGTCTTTTCCGTAGCGTCTACCTATGCAGGAAGCACTTAATTTTGCTCGGGATTCATCTGACCACACACGTTCTGCGCAGGCTTTAGAAGCAGCCGCAATCCGTTTTGACTTATCCACGTTCTGTCGGGCATCAGCTAACGCTTTAGCCGTCCTCTCATAGAGTCCTGGGTCTCTTGCGTAACGAGATTTCTTAGCCTCAGATATTTTTGCGCGGGACTCTTCAGACAACACACGTCCTTTCAACCCTTTTGAAATCGCAGCATTTCTCGCGGCTAACGCGGCCCCGTCTAAAACACAGCCTTCCCCACCGGCAGTTATGTTACACAAAGTTCCTGTACCGTCCAGTCTGCGCCCATAGAGCGCAATGAACTCTACTTCTTTACGGAGAGCTTCAGTTTCGTCGCCGCCCTCCCAAATAAATTCGATTTCCGGCTTTATTCCGACGGACAGCAGTTTACGAACGCGATTGTAGAAATGTCCAGAAGCGCCACGTTTCGCAGCGTTAAAATGGGTTTGAACCCGGTCGCCACTACCTTTACCAACGTAGAAAACTTCGTTAGCAACAGGATCGACAAATCTGTATACAAAAAAGCTCATAATCCATTAAGCCGCTGACTTACGGTAAAAATCAAGACCTTCCGCTTGAACTGCAAACATTGCCAAGCGTTCAGCCTCCTGCATGAACTTCTGTTCATAAATTTGTAGCATATCAGGCTCACCCTTCATAAAGGTGTACGCCTCCACTAACGCTGCATACAACAGCAACGGACCCGCATTCGTGCCAATCCATGTAGTACTTGCCGTTACAATCGTTTCTGGACGATAGTAATAATGAACTTCAACGGTGTAATTTGCGTTCGGGGTGGGAGCCAAGATAAACGTAGAAACGCTGAAATCTGCGTAATACTTAGGCTCACCTGTATCAGTAGCATCCGGCCAATACTCCTGAACAAAATTCACATCCTTGTTCAACAAGAACTTCTTGTCGCCGGACACTTCAATCGAGATCGAATATGTGTGTAACCAATCCGAAGGTTTCGGAAGGTACTTATTTGAAGCGGTCATCGCTGCTGAAGAACTTTTACGAAAAGTCTCCAACGGAGCAAGCATCTTCAGAATACGCTCTTCAGCGTTCTGAATAAAGTTATCGATCTGACTCACAAACACCGTTTCGGTGTTATCTGTGAAGTCTTGAATCGCTTGCTTCAACGTCGTGTAAGTGTATCCAGCCATCAGCTAATACTCACTGTAACGGTACCAACAGACCCTTCCGCTTTAAATCCCGTAAAAGTCGATCCAACTGGTGTCGCATCGTTTGCGGCATAGACATAGATCGTCCCATTTCCGGCCTCTAAATCATTATCGGGTCTTGGATTACGCAATGCTTCGGCATCCGTAATAACAATTTTCGGAAAATCTTGCGGATGGCGTGGAGTCCAGCATTCAGGGCATGCACGAAAGCCGTCCCATTGAGGCTGGAGATCAGAATACTTGACCTCAAAGCCGCAAATGTCGCACATCGCTTTTGCATATTTACCTGCGGCATAGGCCACTATCGCAACCCTCTACTCGGTACAAGACGCAAACTTACACGTTCACGGTCTTCCGTTTCCGCACGAAGCATCTCTTCTTCGTAGATCATTTTTAAGGCTTGCGCCCGATCCGGAGCCTTCTTGATCGCAATCTGATACGCCAAACCGGAAACAAGAGGAGCGATGAAACGTGACGGAATATCCGTGTCGTTCGTTAGTGCCGTAACGTCTTCAATTCGTTCAGTACGATAAAACCGCAACTGATCCGTAGAATTTTCTGGAGTCGGATACAGATAGATGACTGGAGTAGACTGACGATCCACCCAATATTGGGTCGGGCGACCTTCAGTCGTTTTCTTAGGAAGGTTCTGATACTCAGAGCGACCAATCCGCTCCATGTTGTAGTCAACACCGTTCCTACGAATCACCGCATCCAGTACATCTACCGTATATGCATCCAAGGAATAATTCGCAGTCCCTGCGGTAAGAGATTGCGTTGCTTCCTTAACCGTCCAAAGGTTGATACCACGGTTAGACCAATCGGCCATCAGAATATTTAAACTACGACGAGCGGTTTTGGCGTCATAACCCGTGCGCAATTCGAGTCCGCACCGTTCGTATGCTTCTTCGATTAAGTCAGAAGCATCGAGCTTAAATGTCTGAGTGCCTGAAGTAGCCATTAGCCGCAGATCACCGTAAGTGAAGTGACATTGGTTACTGCTACATACGCATAATCATCATTCGCAGCAGCGGTAAGAATACCTTCGCCGGGAACAATCAAATCCTGCGTAACCGTAGCACTAGCCGGAGTCGCCAAGTTAAGAAGTACACGTGAGTTGCTGTTGCGAGTAATTACAATACTTCCAGCAGAACCGGAAGCTACATAATAAACGCCCTTCACACGAGTACGCGGTAACGCCAAATTACCACCATAGCCAACCGTAATGGCTCCAGCAGTTGCACCAGACGGAGTAATTGAAGTTACAGACGCAAAATAATTTGTGCTGTAAGTAGCCGTCGCATTACCCATCGCAACCGTTTCGGTAATGGTTTGACCGTTTACTCCAGTCCCTACAACCGTAAGAGACTTACCTGTTTCATCGGACGCAGGAGTGATCGATAGTTGATATCCTGCACCGTTGTACTCAGGCTTAGTGTTAGCTAGGGTAAGAGGCGTGGTATCTGCTGGCGTTACCGTGGTGACGTAGAAATCTGCGTCTGAACCAACCGTAACTGCCCAAACATCAGTTTGCATAGCCGTTACCCCTTAGTAGATTAAGACAGATTATTGTTCTGAATATAAAGAACCGTAGCCTGTCCCACACCGGCAGTACCGTCTTCGTCAGTCGCATTAAAGGTAGCAATCACGTCTACATCAGATGCACCAACATCCGCAGATACTGAAGTCATAGTGCCGCTAAAAGTAGTGCCGGCGGCTTGTACTGAAGTAGCTGCTAGAAAAGCGTCTGCATCGGCAGAAGTACCAATGGAGACAGTAGAAGCAGTGCCATCGTCATTAGCAGTAGTGCAAGACAGTACGACTGAAACAATCTGTGAGTTAGCAGGGATTGTGGCAATAGTCGTAGTCTGAGCATCCGCACCAGTCATCGTTACAATGGCCGATTGAGCCATAAGAGCGTAACCAACATTAGCGGAAGCGCCTTCGCGAATATCACCGGCTTTCAACGGACCGGAAAAAGTGCTTGAGGACATATGTGTGTCTCCGTGTTGCAGCACTCGCTACACCGTCTCTGCAAAGTCCGCTGGGTCGGTCGGCGTAGCTAAATATCCCAGAACCTGTGGGGAGTATAGACCGACAAAATCAGTTTGTCAAGTCCATAAAAAAGCCCCTCCGGAGAGGGGCTTCTTCGAGTGCGCTCTTAGGCTCCTTCGGAACCGTAGATTGCACGCCAATCGGACCAGCCAAATGAATAACGCTCGCGAGCCTTGTAACGGACGTTACCAGTCTCGAAATCGCCTTCCATACCGGTCTTCATAGCTGCACGCTGGAAGTGCTTCAGGCCGTTCGGGGCATCGGTCTTGATGAACCATGCATCGACATCGGTCAAGTAATTGTTAATTACATAACCTTCCGGCAGCATGCCACGGGAACGAATCGCATTGATGTCGTTGTCCGCAGTAGCAGTACGGAGGTTTGAAGCCATCAGACGTTCAGCAACAAAGCCGAGGTTTGACGGGATGATCAGCTTACGACCCTGAACGTTGACCTTCAGCCCACGCTCATCTACGAAGTTGCCGATCGCAATCAGCGCAGCTTCCAGTGAGGTTTCATTCAGGTCAGCGGCAGTAGCAGGGGTATTTGCTACATTACCACCAGAGGTAGTCGGGTGAGAAGTGCTGAGCAGAGCAACGCCGTCGCCACCAGTGTAGCTAGCGGAGAAGCCGTTGTTCAGTACGTTTGCACCCTTAACCTGCTTGGTGTAGTTCATGGAACGAGCCAAAGCCTTGGTGTAACGTGAAGACAGCTTGTCGTAGAGGTTATCTTCGATAGCTTCTTCAGTCAGTGAGAAGGCCAGAGCTACAGTTTCATGGCTGTAGCGAGCAGTCCAGACTTCAGCGGCGGAGTCATAAGTGACACCAGCGCCTTCGCCCTTGGTCGGAGCCTGACCGAAGCCAGACAGCATTACCTCTTCTTCGAACGCACGATCAGAAGATTCGCTGTCGAAGATTTCGGTGTGCTGCTGCTCATAACGGCTGTATTCGAGACCGAACAAGGCATTCAGTCCCGGCTCCAGCTCTTTAACGAGTTGTGCGCGATTAATGGCCATGAGTTAGTCTCCTTATACGCCAGAGCCAACCGGAGCTTCCGCGTACTCATGTTCTACGATCTGCACGTAAACGCGAGCGTAGTCAGAGGCCGGGTCGTTATCCGGGGTGTCAACAAAGTCCAGAATACGCAGCTGCGCAGTGCTGGTGCCAGTGGTGCTGCTAATCTGCTGAGCAGAACGACCAGTAGTGGTGCTGCCAGAGTTAGCATTGTCCATATCAGCCAGCTGACCGATATCAGCGATACCGGAAGCGCCTTCCATCTGTGCTGCATAAACGATCGACGGATCGTCATATACATACGCAGTTGCGTAGGAACCGTTTACTGACTGAGCTGCAGGCCAGTACTTGCTGAAAGTGATTTCACCAGTATCTTTGGTGAAAGAACAACCAGCAAAAACACCAATTACGGAGTCGCCTTCGCCAGCAACTTCGATGGTGCCACCTGCAACCAACTTAACGAGATCGCCGTTGAAGATCGCCGAAGCGTAATCATCAGCAATGCGATACTCCTTGGAACGAATAGTACCGCCGGTCAAGTGATATGCCGGGGTAAATCCGTTAGGGGCGTTTACATTAGCCATAGCTAGTGTCTCCTAATGAAGATTCACAATTAAGAATCCTCAGCACCTTTACGATTCAGAGGATTCCCGAACGTCGTCTGCGATTGACGATTCGGTTTAGAAATCGGCATCGCAGCATTGCTTTCCCTCATGAGATCGTTGTCCACAGACGCCATCATATTTTCCGCTTGTTCACGGTAATAATCATTGCGTTCTTCGGCAATCTCTTCAGGAATTTTAGCGAGGATTAACCCACCTACGCCAATGGTTCCTGCATGTTTACCTTCTTCAATGGTTGGTGCCATAAAGTCAGGGTGGTCTTCAGCGCGTACAGGCTCATAACCTTCACGCATACGCTTGGACATATTGACTTTATCATCTACACCACCGGTTGCTTCACGCAACCAACGATATTTGTAGCCCGGAGGTGCCTCCGGAGCATCCAACATTGAAGGTGGAGTCCATGACTTTTTGCGCGTTGTCTTTTCGCGGGTGGTTGCGGCTCTAGCGGTCCGATCGATTGGCATTTGGAATTACTCCTTACTGCTTGACGTACTTAGCGTACTCTTCAAGAGGCACCCCTAACCGATTTGCAATAGCAATTTGGCTGGGTGAAAGTTTTACTTTGCGTGCGCTTTGTTTCGCACCACTACGAGTAGCGGATGCAACCGCCTGCACGGGGCGGTTTGAAGACTTAAACTTATGCGGGAACGCATCTCGCATACGCTTGTCCAGTTCAGCATAATACGAATCGCTTGCCGGGTCAACCCCTTCTCGCTCAACGAGATTACGATGAATGCCAAAAGCGGCATAGGTCATCGCTTCATCTGAACCAAACCAAGCATTCTTTTCGGCCCAATCTTCAGCTTTCGGATCAGGACGAGGAGGAGCTTGTCGAACCGGAGCCTGCTGGTATACAGGTTGCGGACGAGCAGCTTCCTGTTCACGACGAGTCTTGACTCGGCGCAAATTCTCCTGCTCAACTGCAAGACGAGCCAATACTTGATTGGCTTCCGCAATCGCTTCTGGATCGCCAGAATCAAACGCAGCTTTATACTGGGCTTTCGCCTGATCCAGCTGAGTATCAATTCGGGTTACATATTCGTTAAAGAGCGTTGCGTCCTGAGTCTTACCCAGACGCTTCTGTTCTTCAAGCTGTGCTTGAACCGCTTGAGCGTATTCCAGTGCAGCCTGCTCACGACGCTCGGCTTCACGGTATTTATACGTCAGCTTGTCAATGCGCTTCTTGACGCCATCGCCATACTCGCGAAGTTCATCATCGTCCTCCATCATTTTCTGGAGGCGTTCTTCGGCGGTCGGGCGACGTTCTTCTACGTCATCGTTAGACGCAGCTTCAACGTCAGCTTCAACGTCAGTGGATACATCCGCTGCGCTGTTTTCTACTTCCTCTTCCGGAAGCTCTAGTTCAATCTTTTCTGCTGCATTAGGCATGGCATTTCTCCATGTGTGCTTGAATAGTAATTCAAGGGAAAATCAAAAGTAAAGCGAAACTTAATACTTCGTCAAAATTGCTTCCGGATCGTCTACAACCGCCAGTACTTCATCGTCATTCAGAAGACGAATTTCGCCTCCATCAATCGGAATGCGTGCACCGGCATAACGACCGAATACAACCCAATCACCTTCCTTGCACCAAGGACCGTTCGGATACTTATCCGGATCCTTATATGCGTCCGGTCCTGACTTGAGAATCAGTCCAACCACCGTAGCTACTTGTTCACGCTCACGCGTCTGGTCTGCAAGGTAAATACCGCCTTTTGTACGGTCAGAAACCTTATACGGCAGAATCAACAAGCGATAACCCGTAGGATTCGGAAGTTGCTCCAGATTCTTCGGAGTTTCTTGCTTACTTTCTTCTTTGCGAGCTTTGGGCTCGGAACCATTACTATCGAAGTTCAGAACAATGTCCGGAACCTCTTTCTTCTCAGCTACTGCTGTCATTGCGCTTTCTCCCAGCGTTTTAGCAGGTCTAAAATTTCGTTTTCAGCAAAGGTCAGACCCGAAACCTCGCCAACGAGCTGCTTATACTGGTCCCAATCACTGACACCACCATAAGACAGTTTTTGTGCAATCTGGGATCTACGCTCCCGGATTTGTTTTAACAAATAGTCTGATACTTCGAGAGTATCCATAAATTATTTCTTGTACTTTCCGCCTTTAGAGGCTTTACCCATACCACGGCACTTACCAACCATGCCGCCGTCCTTGTAACCTTTCTTCTTTACCATGCCGCCACACTTGTAGCCTTTCTTTTTCATCTTAGTCTCCTTTTTAGGAACACAGTTTGGAACCTTACGTCCGTCTTTTTCCTTCATACCAATGGCTTCGTAACCTTCCCAGCATGGAGTTTTCTTAGCCATGATTAGAACCAATACTTTGTTGGATCAGTTGCCGCCAGCGGCTGATACTGAGTAGCCATCGGAGGCGGAGCGAATACTTGTCTTTGCAGCGGATTATCTGCGTACTGTTTTTGCAACTCTTGATACGCAATCTCTTGCGGAGTCAAAGTAGATCGCTGGCTAATCTCCGGAGCAGAAATCACAGGTCGAATAACTGAACCAAAGAAACCTCCAAGACTACCAATCCCCTGTTGGATCGCGGGGTTAGCCTTTAATTGGTTCATACGGTTCATGATATCCGCACGTTTTCCAGACCAATCCGATGCCAACCGAGCATTTTCTAATGCTAAATTACGATCAAACTGACTCTTATCGTAATTGTATTCATTCAGGTTTTGCATGTAGTTGGTATACTCTGGATTATAGACATCCATCATCGGAGTTTCTGCAAACTTAACTCCTGGAATACTGGCTACCCCTTGTTCTTTACGGATCGTTTTTGCAACCGCTTCCGGCGCTTGACGATTCCACCGCATATCAGCGGTCGGAGCTGCCTCCCCCATAGCGTCATATTGTTTTTGTAGGCTGTCGATTTCAGCCTGATTAACCGTAGGTTGTACAACTCGTTGTACAGACTCTGAACCAAAGAACTTACCCATCAGTACAGTCCTCTATCCATCTGACTTCCCGGACCGCCCATTAGACCTTCCGGAGCCATCGGTTGTTGTGCTTGTTCCACAGGTGCATAAGTGCCACAGGCTGCAGTTTCAGTCACATACATTTCCGGTGCACTGCATTGTCCACCTTCGTTATGCTGGCAATCGGTAGCATCACATCGCATTGTTCTGGCTCCTTGATCTTGCTACTTCCTTCTGCAAATCTGCAAAAGTCTTTTGGCGTGCGGTTTCTGCATTAAGGAATGCGGCCTCACGATTCTGCGCCACACGCTGCTCGTTCGCAACGGCATCCAGATCCATTTCACGCTGCTTTTGCATCGCCTGCATGCGAGCCTTCTCAAGATCCGCCATAACACGGGTTTGATTATCCTGAGACTTCTGCGCCTCGGTCTGCATCTTAATCTGCATTTCCTTATCGTGCATCTGCACCATCGGATCCGGCTGCTGCGGCGGAGTAATCTGCTGAACGATCTGCTGAAGCATCTGTGCTTCAACTTGCGCCATGCGCGTTTGTACCTGCTGCATTAACTGCTGCTGCGCTTGCGGCGGAACCTGTCCCCCCATTTGTTGCATCATCTGCTGCATTTCAGTCTCAACCTGTTCCTGTGCCATCAGGTTCAAGTGAGACATTACACCATTGATACCGTTCATGTAGAACTCTGGCATACCCTGAATCATCGGATGCATAATGAATCCAATCAACGCAGTGATATGCGCCACATGATCCTGACCAGGAAAACCTTGGACTTTGTTGTTTTGCAAAATGTCCTGAATCTGTTGCGCCGGAGTGCGTGGCTCCGGAACCTTCTTCGGCTTCAACAGCCCTTCGATATTCTTAACTTCAAGCGCTTCGTACATACGACGATACGCTTCACGAAGATCATGAATCTCAGGAGCGGCTTGAGCCATCTGCAACTGCTGCTGAGCCATCATCACACGCTGGCTCATGCTAAAGATATTCGGATCGCTAACCGGTAGAACATCTACACGGTTATCAAAGTCGGCACGGATAACTGCAACATCACCGCCCGCAACTTCATACGGATATTCCGGAACCGTCTCACCGAAGACTTGTGCAAGTAACTGGAATTCCTTCTTCTGTGCGTAATGCAACCGCTTATGAATTGCGGACATTACCTTCGTACCACGTTCAAGCAATGCAAGCGTAGTACCTACTGGATTCTGCTGGGATCCTGTTTCGGATACCGCCATATCTGCAATCGCTGCAAAGCGACGTCCAGACTCAACAAGCATTCCAAGCAACTGGAACAATACAGCCGAAGGCTCTTTGTATGGCAGTGGCATTAACGAATCACGCAAGGATCCGCCCGGTGCATCAACATCACGCCACTCGCCCGGTGCAATCGGTTCTTCCTCATTCGAGACACGCAGACCACGGGCCTTGAACCCTGCAGGAAGGTTACTCAACGTACCTGCATCTACAAGCTGACGAAGGATCGAAGTAGCAGACTTCGAAAGACCACCGATCATATGGATTAGACCGAAGCCATAGAATCCAAGACCCGGTAGGAATTTATACTGAACGAAGTAATCCTTCTTAACCTTACGCGGATCGTCTTCATTCCAATTACGACGAATCGCAAGAATCTGACTTGTGTCCTCAACGATCGTTACGATATACGGTAACGCAACACCGCTCGGCTCGCCGGTTTCAGGATGGATGTCTTCAAAGCCCGGAATATCCAAGTCCACGTGCATTTCCAGCAACGTGTACATCTCATTACCCACACGCGAGGGCGTTGTACCTTGAAGCTCGTTAATCTTTTGGTCTAAGATAGATTCATCCGGCTCGGCTGCTGGACCTTTAAGATCCACATCCTTATAAAAACCGTAAACCTGTTGACGACGTAAATCGTTTTCTGAAACTTGAATCACGTGCGTAATACGCGCCGCAGTTCTTAAATCCGTCGCTGCGTAATTAACAACCAAGTCTTCTGCAGTAATAAACTTCGATACTGCACGTTCATACGTCTCGTCGTAATAAACCTTTTTAAACGCTGAACCACTAAGCGGTAGATAAAACAGCATCTGATCCAATTCCGGATCGTACTCTTCCATCACGTGCATGATCTGGTAGTTCATAAACTCCTTCACACGCGCCGCTTGGTCCGATAACCGTTTACCCAATGGCTGCTCAGCAGCTTTCGGATCCGCAGGGATCGCTGTATCCTGACCGACAACTTTTACATTAACCGGTCCGTTAGCGGGAAGGAGTTCTTTATACGCTTGCGCTTGAAACTGGGTAGCTGCTTCCGCGAGCAACGGATGGTGGACCCCGGTCGCACCTTCAAATGGCTCGGTGCGCTCTTCGTTTTCTGTACCAAGGAGCGTTAGCCCTTCTGAAAACGACTGCAACCAATCAGCTCTCGATTCTTTATCTTCCTCAAACAGATCGATCAGCTCCGACGCTAATGGGTCGAGCATGTCATCGTCTAAAAACTCTGCGAGGTTTGCGTTATGCGGAAGATCGCCTTGCGGCATCAAGCTAGTAGAAGGATCAAAGTCCACGGTCATGCCGCCGTCCGCATCCTCCAAAAACTCTACGCCTTCCGGGGGTAGTGGACCATCGCCCATGGCGAGTTCTATTTCAGCAGCTTGCATCAGTTCTTCCTCGGTAGGAGGAACGACTTCAATCCTAGAATCTACAGCCATCGGCTTGCCCTCATGAAAACTGGCCTAACTATAGGAGCAAGAGGCTCAATAGTAAACTCTGCGGCGATAACGACGACTCACAACCTCTTCTTCGTAATCGTCCGTCAGTTTCACAAATCCGCCTTGGCGGAAGCGCAAAAGTGCCTGCGTCATCGAATCCACTAAATCGTCATGCTCACCGTTTGGAAATGCCGCGCATTCGTCGCGCATCTCGTGTGCCCAAGGTTCATCGGGCATCCAAACAAAACCAGACTCAAACATACTCGTGACCGCATTGACACGGGCATGCTTATCTTGGCCCTTGGTCGGATTAAAATTTTGAACCGGAATACCCGTGGCTCGAAGCTCTTGTGTCAACGGTAATCCTGAAGCCTTTCCTTCGATGATCACGGTATCCGGCTGCCAGTAATCATACAGCCTAAACGCCTCACGTTTCAAATCTGGAAACTCGAATCGCCCCTTTACCGAATCCAGCAGCACGATATGTGCCGTTTGACCATCGTACAGCTCATCATTTACCCGGCCTTCCGGATAAAACACGCCCCATGTCGTTATCGCCGAATAGTCCGCCGTTTCCTTCTTCAAAAACGCCGTATCGTAACTTTGAATGATGTAATCACATTGAGGCGTTGTGTCTTTCGTCCAAACCTTCCACCAGCCCGGTTTGATCAACGCTGCTTCTTCCGAAACTGGCTGCTGCATATACTGCGCATGCCACTTCGGCCCGGTATGCAGTGAGGCTTTTACCGCCTCCAGCTCCTCTAACTTCCAGAACTCGGGCCAAAGGGGTTTGCCAGACGGTAGAATTGCAGGAAACTCAATTACCTCCCACTGATCCGCCTTTGGATTCTTCGCCGCCTCTTTTAACAACCGCCCCGTAAGATCGTTCAATCCCCAACGGGTCATTACGATTACAATCGCACCCCCCGGCTGCAAACGCTGTCTCGGCCCCGATTCGTACCAATCGTACGCCTCGTCCATCGCCGTTCTGCTTTTGTAATCCTGCTCCGAGTGCGGATCGTCAATAATAAACAAATCTGCACCACGGCCCGCGACCGCACCGCCGATACCCACCGCAAAGTACTCCCCTCTCAGGTTTCCTTTGATCGGCAACGTCTCCCACTTACCCGCCGCCTGACTATCAGGATTGATCCGTGTATCAGGGAACAAGGTCGTATATTCCTCGCTCGCGACCAAATCTCGCGTCTTACGACCAAAACGCACCGCAAGCTCGCCGGTATGCGTTGCCTGAATAATCTTTAAATCCGGCTTATGTCCGATCAAATACGACGGTAACAAAAACGACGCAAATTCTGATTTCGTATGTCGCGGCGGCATATTGATAATTAACCGCTTCAACTCGCCCTTGCGCACCCGCTCAAACGCATCCGCCATAATCTTGTGATGCCGACCCGCAATAAACTGCGGCCACATCGCCTTGACAAAACTCAAAAAATCGCCACGCTGATGCTCCAGCTGCTCAATCCTGAACAACTTTTCCTGCAAAAGGAGATACTCACGCGCCTCATCCTCCGACATTCCCGCCAATACACGAGGGTCCAGATTGATCTGCGACGAAATACTGAGCGTATCGCCTAACCGTGGGTCACGGTCCGCCTTTCTCTTCCTGTCTTCAGCTTTCTTAGCCATAGTTCCATGGTGCAAGGGTCAAGGTCCTTGTACCGTGAATCTTGGGGCGGAGGGGAACAAAAGTAAACCCTGCGCGAAGCGCAATGGTGCTGCGACGTCAGACGACGAGAGATGTTTGAGGAACGAGTTCATCGAGGATGGGGTAGCGTGGTTCTTGGACCTTGGACCGAGAGCAAAGGGGTGTCGAGTGGGGTTCGGGGAAAGTGGTTTGTGGAGAAAAATTTTGCAAAAAATTTCGGGGGACGTGAGTCAAGAATAAGGGGTGGGTGGGCGG
>Ga0196901_1001195_pt1 | contig 13267 bp, 11 predicted proteins | sample CB_VirMetaG_FD_169099 | JGI IMG/M metagenome (GOLD analysis project Ga0196901, IMG submission 169099) | Freshwater to marine saline gradient viral communities from Chesapeake Bay - CB_1504_1 Viral MetaG (v3) (version 3) | ecosystem: Environmental > Aquatic > Marine > Coastal | place: USA... | reverse complement strand
CGATCTGGGTGTCGATGTGATGGCCATATTCGTGCCGCATCACAACATCGTATGCCCTGCCCTTAAGCGATGGCTCCATGTTGATCCGCATATCGCTCGATCGGTGCCACGAACCCTCATTTGCAAATGTGACGCCGCCATGCAGATCGCCAACGAGCGGGATGATCCTCAAGGTTCGCGGGTCGGCGTTGGCGAATGCCTTGGCGACATGCTCTCGCTCATCTTGGCTGAGTCCGGCCCACGGATCAGTTGTGGTCTGTTCAGCTGCTGGCTTGGGCTTGGGTGGAGCTGCGGGCTTGGCCGGAGGCTTTTCCTGAGTGGCAGGTTGTGGCCGGTCTGCTCGTCTGAATGACATCGAACAGCGACAATTGATGACGTTGGCGCCAGAGCCGTCTGGGTCTCCGGGAAAATCTAGCCCTTCCGGAACGCCAGTTCGCTTTGGCACCATGAACTTCTGCTCAGTCGCCACCGAGACACCATTCATGACGCGGTGGTCGAATTCATCAATCTCGCCGTCGCCTTCTCCGAAGTCCCGCGTGCGGTCGTCCGAAGAGCTTGACCAGATCTTCACCAATGGCCTCGACGACTGTCTGGCTGTCCTAAGCTGGGCAAAATTCGAAGAGCCGTGCGATTCCGTCCTTGCAATCAGAGCCGATCGGAATGGTGTGAAGGTCGGAATGACCTGCCTGAGCCGCTGTGCGATCTGTTGGTTGCTGAGAGCCTCCCTCTGGCCAGCAGATATTACGCGCCTGATCTGCTCTCTGGTGGTCTCTGTGATCTGGACGACCTTTCTTGCGCCGTAACGCTGCATGTATTCGTCGATGATCTCTTGGTAGATCTCCTGCTGCGTCTGCTTGGTCTCAAGGTCTTGGAAGCAGTCTTTGAAGTCAGCCATCAGCAATTGACCGGCGAATGGGATGGACTCAGCATAAACATCCCTGAGCATCCGCTCGACCCTGTCATAGGCGTCCTCAGGCAAGACAGCCTCGCCTCTCGCCTCATAATTCGAGATGGTCTTGTCTGCGAGATATGCCAGCGTCTCCTGCACAACAGGCTGGACACGCTTGGTCATATCGGTGAGCTCAGTCTCCATAGGCCACCGTGTACAGGACGTCTGCGAGGCTCTTCTTGTCGAGGCTCCTCACCTTGTCCCTTGCCCACGCCTGACCAGCATCCCCGCCCCACAGAGCCCAAGCGATTCGGCCTGCACTTGGATATCCCTTCTCTCCGGGTCGGAAGCCTTCGGCCTTCTTGTCAACCTCGTGCCGGGAGAAGAAGCTGTTCATGCGCTTGATCGTGTCGGCGGACAGGTTCTTGCCGTTGACAATGTCCCTTGCCCTTGCCACGCCAACCTCGGTGCCGCCTCTGTTGAATTCCTGACGCCACTCAAGACCCTTGCGAGCCTCTGCCTTCATCCCGGCAGAAGGCGCATAGCCGTCTGCCTTCTGTTCCATGCTTGGAGCCATATTCGGATTGAATTGGCCTTGCGCTTCTGCCTCGAAGCCGATCATTGTCCGGCTCTCTTCGAGGGTCAGCAGACCCTTCTCATAGGCAAGGACTGCCCGATCGAACATCTGCTGTCGGATGCCCTCAAGAGCCGGTACGCCGTCAAGGTCGAGCCTGAGCTGAAGTCCATCCTCATACCTCGGAAGGAGCCACGACGAAAGCGCGCCAATGAATTCGTCCATGATCGGGATTGCGGTGTCTGTGTAGAGCCGCTCCTTGGCCTGCTGGAGATTGTTGAATGTGCTCGCGTCATTGTCGATGAGAGGGAGAGGGACGCCGAAGGCCGACGACACGTATTTGGCCGCCTCCTTCATGGTGTTGATGAAGTCCATGTCCATCGGGGTCTTGGACATCTCAACAAACTCTGCGTCGTCTGCCAGCATTGGGATCTCGCCGCTGTTCCGCTCCCCAGACATGGCCGTCTTGAAGTATTCCCTCATCCGCTGGATGGCCTCGCCGCCCGGATATCCGCCCTTGAACCTAATCAGACCGGAAGGTCTGGCGCTGTTCTTCAGCAGGCTGTAGTTCCACCGCGAGCCTGCATTGTGCGTGTCCGCTGCCAAGGCCGCAGCCATGAGGGGAGACTGGCCGCGCCAGTAATTGTCCGGGTTGTAGGTCTTGAGGAAAAAGACAACCGACTCGCCGGTGAGCTGATCGACCTCAAAGTATTGCTTGGTGCCGTTCTTCGCATGGCAATATTGCGCCGGAAGGCCACGAGGTCCGGGCTTGACTTCCATGTCGACCGGGCTCAAGGACCACAGCTCTTGGTATTGCGTGTCCGGCGCGCCAATGCAGAATGCCTCTCCGAACAGCATCCGGTTGGTGATCATCTCTCCAAGCCACTGTTCGTAGGCCTGCCAAGGGTTGGGGCGAGCCAGAAGTTGCAGCGCAGGATGGTCATCGATCATCTCGTCACCCCTGAAGAGCTCGATCGGGATGTTCTTGCACGCCTCAACGACCTCTCGGATCGCTCGATAGACCACCACATTGAACTGGTAGCCCTCTCGGATATATGCCCTGCGATCCTTGCCGCCGTCCCATCCAACTGATGTGTTGACATAGAACGAAGCTCCTGCAGGGTGTTCCTTCTTGCTGATCTTGCTATTGAATGGCCACATCACAGGACTCCGAAGATTGTCTGGCTGGTTCCGCCGACCATGGGTTGAATTGCGTATCTCAGTGCATCGATGTAGTGGTTATTGGCATCAACCAATTTAGACATCACGTCCCCGGACAGGCGGTCCTTCTTGTAGGAATACAGCCTGAACTCTCTTGCCGTCTCTGGGCAGTCCGGGTGGATGACGACCCTGTCCATTGACTTGATGAATGCAATTCCATCCTCAACCGAGCCGGGCCACTTCTTGACGCCTCTGATGGATGGAATGCCGTGTCGCTGAAGATAGCTGATGCTCTCCGGTCGTGCGCTGTCTGCTCTGACATTGTGCAGCACGATCGTCGGCATTCTTGCCGTCACGTATGAAGGCGTGTCATCAAGCTCAAGGCCGACCCTGCCTGCTTCACGCCGGATGTACAGACGCTCGTTGTGGATGTAACACTCGACCACAGCCGTCGGATCCTGCGCAAAGCCGAAGTCCATGCCGAAATATGGTCCGTCCCATACGGTGGATGGCTCGAACTCCGAGATCTCGAACTTGTTGCTGAACACCTGCGCATCACTGTTCATCAGGTATTCGCCGTCCCAGATGTGGGCGTAGGTTGCCGGGTCGAGCCGCTGCTGCTCTCTGGCCCTCAGCAGCTCAAGACCTTCTGGGAAGTATGGGTTGTCCTGCCAGTTGATCTTCGCCACAAGGGCATTGGCAGGCGGGTTCTTCCTGAACCTCTTGTCGACTGGTGAACCTTGGTCCCGTGGGTTCCATATCGGCCACAGCTCAGACTTCTTCTTGCGGAACACCGTCGCCTCTAGCGCCAGCCAGCTTTCCTCAGGGACATCCTCTGCCTCCTCGACGATGGTCAGGTCGATGCCCGCAAGGGATTTGATGCTTGACGAATTGTGCCTCAGGCCACGGAAAAGGAACTCTGTGCCGTTCTTGCCGCGAAGGTAGTCCACCCCAACGTCGTAGTTGGCCGCGAGCCAAGGCGTCCGCTCAATCACGTCCTTGAGCTCTCGGTGAAAACTGTCCTTGATGGAGATGTGCAGCTCACGTGCACACAATATCCGCAGAGGTTCTGCGTATCCCCAGACCGCAGCCATCAGCGCCGCCGTCTGTGACTTGCCGGACCCACGACCGCCGAATGTTGCCCTGTACTGGGCAGAGCCTCTGGCAGGCGAGTAGACCGCAACCAGCTTGGAGGGGATGTCAACCACTGCGCTTTTCATCCGCCGCCCTGATTATGATCTGTGTCGGCTTCATCGAGCCGTCCGGCGAAGAGTGGTCCATAGCCTGCAAAGGCTTGCCATATCCCCGGTCCAGCAGCGCATTGGCCGCGCTGATCCGAGCAGCATCGCTTGGCGATGTCAAACAGATCTCGACCAACGTCTTGATTGCCTCTGTCGTATGGCCGCGAGCGATCTTGCCGAGCTTCACCGCATCGCTGCGAGATGTCGAATTGGGTGTGCCCGGTTTTCGTCCTGCACCGGGACGAGCGCCTCCACGACCGCTCTTCTTCTTCGGCTCTGGGATCATTGAAATGGTTCTTGGTCTCTTGCTCCGGTTAGCCGCCATTATCGCCCAAAACGAGCCGGAAAGAAAGCGGTTAGAGTTATTGAGGTTCCAAGGTCGTTTTTTTCGCTTGTTTCCAATACTTATACCATCTTACTCTTTCTCTCTCTCTTACTGACACGAAGAAGAAGAGAGTATAATAAGTCCCTAGAGTAATGGGAACAAGCGAAAAAAAGGGACTTGGAACCCTGCCAGAAAACCACCAATACCCCACAAAATAAGGTGATCCGCAGAATATGGCCGAAAAACCACAATCCACAGACCTCTCAAAACTCAGGTTCCACCCCGTTCAGCCGACCGGCGACCACCCGCCATCAACAAAGTCCCACCGCACCACCTCAAAGACCGATTCCCGCTGCACTTTCGACACCTCTTTCTGGCCGACGAGTCGCATATCATCCCACCGGAAGCGAATCAGACGATCAGTGTTTTTCAGACCAGCGACGAACTGGATGTTCGCGCCGACCCTCTCCAGCTGTCTGTGGAACACCCGCTGGGACGCCTGAGCCTTGACCCTTATGGCTCCGGTCACGCACATCCATGCCAGCTTGAGCTCAAGCCATGCCGCCTGCTCTCCCTTGACCACCACAAGGTCTGTCGCTCCGACGGTTCCGCCAGACTTGTTTTCGATCCAGACCAAGGCGCAATCGGTCCATTCGCTTTTGATTGCCCACCTGCGAACATCGATTTCCCGGTTGAATTTCATCACATCTCGCTCTCGGCTATGTCGTGAGGTTTGACGACGCAGCCCCGGATCGCAGCCATTGGTTCGCTCGCCCTTTGCGCAACGTCCCATGCGCCTTCATTGAGCAGGGCATATTGCAGCCGTCCGCCTGCTTTCACCCGTTGCGGCCAGACGGATATGCCGGAGTCTGTCATGGCTCTGCGCAGTTCATAGTCGCTGTCGAACACGCGCCCTTGTACCGAATTCCGCACCCAGCCGACCACATCCTTCATGAGCAGGGCAGAAGGCTCTGTGCGATCCTTGAGCAGTTCTGCCAGAGCAGCAGCCTCTGTCTGCGCCTCGGAACGTGATCCTTCGATCAGCTCGCGCTTGCGCTCAGTCATCGGCGCACGCTCTGCCGGTCCGACATAATCGCCGAAATTCATCGCCCAGCTCTTGATCATCGACAGCCCACCGCTTTGGATCCAGCTGCGGAAGTGCATGAACTTGTCTTTCGACCACGGCACCTCAGTGATCTCTGGGTAGTACCAGCGCCGGTCGTCGTTTTCCATCTTCAGGGCGCGCATAGAATTCGAGCAGGCCAAGACGTGGCACCAGTTATCGATGGTGTATTGGCGCATATACTTCTGGTTGACAGTGACGTCATGGTCGGTGATCACGCTCTTCAGCGCATGGTATGCCTTCCACGAGGAGCCGGAGTAGATCTCATTGACGATTGCCAGCCGCTTGTGCGCGACCCAATCGTTGAATGCAGAGGTGATGTCATTTTCGCCGGGGAACCCGACATTCTGAGCGCCAACCAGAGGCGCAAGAATGGAGGCACCAAGGGTTGTCTTGCCGACGCCTTGACGCTCGCTCACCAGCAGCAGCCCGTAGGCCATGCGGATCTCTGGCCGAGCGATGAGTGTTGCACACCAACGCTTGACCTCCTGCAGCTCTGCCGGATTGACGAACATGTAGGCCATGAAGTCTTCGAATGGTTGCACGTCGCCGCTGGACGCCTTGATGGTTGCCGGGACATGGAGATTGATGGCATTCGCGCCACGGTAGTCCACCACGAGCCCCTCGTAGTCTGGCCGGTAGCAAACCTTCGCCGACCTTCCCTTGTACGCCTTGGTGATGAGGCGCGAGGTGTCGTTGACGTGGCTGAATGCGGCGACCATCTTGTTCATGACCGCCTCTGAGCGCATGATCTCCGGCATTTCGGTGCACACGAATGCATCTGCCTCTTCGACATAGGCCCACATGCGCTTGAAGCTGTCGCGCAAGACGGTCGTCGGTCTGCCTTGGCCCGACGGATTGGGGATGATGTCTGTCGCCCACGTCGCTGGGTTGGTGAGAGACCTCATAGACGGCCCAATGTAGAAATTCGCCCCATCCAAGGACGCGAACATATCATCCGGGAACTTGTCAGCAAGATCGAAGCTGACCGGGAACCGATCATTGAACTCAATCGAGAATGTGGTGATCTTCAGCGCCTTGCTGATGGAGGTGATCGCAGAACGGCCTGCGTCGTCATTGTCGGAGACGATGTATGCCCGCTCGATGCCCTGCTGCATGAGGACGCGCCAGTCGGTGCGGTTGGGGTTCATGGCTCCTCCAATCCATCCGAGGTGAGCCGCCCCGCTGAGTTCATCGCCCCACGGGTGTGCCTTGCGCGCATCGACCGCCTGCCGCGACTTCCCAGCCGTCAGCCAACGGCAATAGGCCGCTGCCTTTGCGCCTTCGTGAATGAAGACTGTCTTGTGGTCCTTGAGCTGTTCCAGCCCCCACAGCGGAAGATCGCCGTCAGGCTCGCACATCCGCCATTTGTCGTCGTCCCAGTAGGTCCATGGCACGTAGTTCTTCTGCACGAGACCGTCTTCACCGGCTCGCTCGACGCGCACCTGCACCATCAAGATCTCCTTGCCGTCAACGGTCCGAAACTCAAACACATGGTCCGGATGAGCATCCCGGATCATTGTCGGGGCGTTGATGATCCGGTGGAGACGCTTGATCTTGGGGAACTCGTGGTTTGCCCAGACGGACGAGATCAGCGCCTGCTCTGCCTCTGTCGGGCTGTGTTCCAGCGACGAACAGCTGATTGCGCCGTCTCGCCCGAAGCGGATCACGGCCACATCCTTCCAGTACTTGCCTGCCGTCTCGCGCACCACAGCCGTCTGCAGCGATCTCGGTTCAGCGCCGATCCTGTTCAGGTATTCACGAACCGGTGCGATGTCCGAAAGAGAGCTTATCTTCATTTTGCCATGTCTCCGATGTAGCGTATTTTGTTGATTGAGATCATCCTGAAGTCGCTGGATCCGCGAACCTGCCCGGCGATCGCATAAAGGCACTTCCCCGGTCTGCCGCGATCGACAATTTCCTTGCCGAGTGCCTCGTACTTGAATCTGTTCACCTTGCCGAAGATCGATCCTGTGTCATCGACCAATTGCAAATTGAGCGATTGCACCCTGCCGTCGGTAATCTCATACCCGCGCTTCTGGACGTTGATGGCCTCATTTTCATCGCGCGGATTGATCTTGCCGAGTGTGCAGAACACCACAACATTGTATGGCTCTTTGGCGACTTCGATCGTCCCAATCTGCGTCGGCGGAGTGTAGATGGAGCGGGCGGACGGATCTGGCATTATTTCGCTGAAGCGGTTGCGGATCGGCCACAGACTGTCGATTTCGGTCCGGGGATTGCTCAGCAGCTTCTTGGCCCTGTCCGGGAGAGGCTCTCCACGTGCCCTGCAACCGATGATCTGTTGCATGAGCTTTGGTCCGATGCCCTTGACGTTGGTCAGCGGGCCAACCAGCGCCTTCTTTCCGCCCTTGGAGCCGACAGACCACTTTTCGGTTGAGATGTCCTTGTCGACCGGGATGTATTCGTAGCCCTCTGCCTTCATCTCGCGCAAGATCTGGATCTGGCGCATTGGGTCCGCCTCGTGCGAAAGCGTAGCAGCGGCAAACTCGAACGGATGGTTGGCCTTCAGCCAGCAGCACCAGTAGGAAATGAACCCATATGCCACCGCATGCGATTTGTTGAAGGCCCATGAGCCGAATGTGTTGATCTGGTCCCAGATCTCGATGGCCATTTCCTCTTCGACGCCATTGACCGCAGCCCCGGCCACGAACTTCTGCTTGAACTTCTCGAAGAATTCGCCTCCGAGCCGCTTCGACATTGCCTTTCGGATGGCAGAAGTCTCTTCCCAGCTCATATTGCCCATTTCACGGACAATCCGCATCACCGTCTCTTGGTAGACGACGACGCCGTAGGTCTCCTTGGTCAATTCTGTCAGCATCGGATGAGCCGTGGCCACAGATTCTGTCCCATTGCGCCTGCGGACCCACTGCGCAGAGCCGCCGGTTGCCAATGGGCCAGGTCTGGCCAGTGCGGTGATGGAGACGATGTCGTCGAACTTGTCGATCTTGACTTGGCGCGTCAATCCCTGCAGCGCAGAGCCATTCCACTGGAATATTCCGGAAAATTCACCACGATTCAGCACGTCGAATGCGGCTTGGTCGTCAAGGGGTGCATTCTGGAGATCTTGCATGGTCAAACCGGCCATTTCCAGCGCATCCTCAAACACCGACAGCTGGGTCAGGCCAAGAGCATCGATCTTTAGCAGATTCAGGTCTTCTGCATCGCCCTTATCGCACATGGTCGCATTCGTTCGATGGTCAACGGCCACGAATTTGGAGATCGGCTCCGAGGCCACAACAACGCCAGCCGCGTGTTGGCTGTAATGTCGCGGATGGCCCTCCATCTTCGTTGCGACCATCACCTCTGGCCACTCTTCAAGCAGAGACTTGCCCGCGTCCATGGTCTTGAGGGTGTCTTCCAGAGTGTCGAGTGCACGACTGTCCCCACCCGACCGCTCGATGAGCGATTCAGCCACAGCATCGCACCTCCATCTCGGAATTTGCAATGCGGCACCAGCCTCCTGCAGCGCAGAGCGCGCCTTGTACATTGTGACTGTCCCGAGACGCGCAACCCGTTCGACCCCGTACGTGTCCTCCATGTACTTGAACACCCGGTGGCGCTGCTGGTCGGAGAAGTCGATGTCAACGTCTGGCATGTCTGAGCGATTGATGTCGATGAAACGCTCGAAGATCAGACCGTATGGTATCGGGTCGATCGTCGTGATCTCCAGCAGGTAGCACACCAGAGAGCCGCACGAGGAGCCACGGGCTGGCCCGACAGCCATGCGCGTCCTTGCCCATTGGCAGATGTCTGCGACGAGGTAGAAATAGTCCTCATACCCCTTCTCGCTGATGAGCTTCAACTCCCTGTTGAGTCGCTCCTCGTAGACCGGGTCAGACAGATCGCAGCCTAGTCGCTCTGCGCCTGCTCTGCACATTGCCTCAAGGGTGTCGGGTCGTGGCGGGTGCACCAGCTCTGCCGTCTTGAGGGTCGCAGAGGATCGGCCCCAGATGAAGTCTCGGTTGGTGATCGCATCGAACCGCTCGTCTGCGGTCAGCCCGAGCCGCTCTGTCGAGCTCATCCACTCAGAATTCGTCTGGATGTGCTGGTCATACATCTGCGTCTCGGCATTGCGCCCAGTGAGCACCTCGTAAAAGCCTTGATCCTCTGGCCGCACGAACCGATTGTCGCTCGTTGCGCAGAATGTGAACCCCTTTTGCTTGGCCTCTCGGACATGCCCGCGCGAGGATGCCGGTCCTAGGCCATAGAGCGTGGTAGGGGATGGCACTACGTGTTCCAGCTTGCACCTGTGCCCGACAATCCTGAACACACCCTTAGCGGCCTGCGCCTGCTCGTAGGTGATGAGAGGCTGATATCGGAATTGCTGCGTTGCCAGATTGACTAGGTTGTTGATCGGTTCGATGTCGTCGATTGCGATGAACGTCCAGTAGTCAACTGATGGCTTCGCTTCCGAGGCGCTGACTGCGACCGCCAATTCGACCCCGTAGACCGGCTTGATGCCAGCCGCCTTGCAAAGCTTCGACCATTTGTTGTAGCCGAATGTTGATGCCCGGTCCGTGATCGGCGCGCATGGGAAGCCGCATTCTTTGATCCGGTCCAGGACGTCTTGCAGATCTCCTGCCGCCGTCCTGAAGCTGTAGCCGGTCCTTATCCTTGGCATCAGATGTCTCCACGCTCTCTGAGGGCGATGAAGCATCGCGTCAGCGCCTCAACATCGGTCCTTGCCCGGTGAGCACCGCTGAACCGCTCTCCGAACAGCTCTTCGTGCAGCGCCCCGAGATTGAGACGGTAGCCCTTGATCCACTCTGTCTCTTCGACGGTGCAGATCCGGATCAGCGGCCATTCCGGCTTCAGACCTAGACGCTTCATCTCGACATTGACCACAAACCAATCGTAGCTCAGATTGTGCGCGACGACGCTGTCGGCACTCTGCAAGAGCCGGATCACGCTGTCTGCGTGATCTGCGAACCGCTTCTTGCCCTTCACATCCTGAGCGCTGATGCCGGTGATCCGGGTGATTTCCTCAGTGATCGGGACGCCGGGATCACAGATGAATTCAAGCTCCTCGATCTGCTTCCCGGTCTCATCCACGATCTGGCCGTAGAATTCGATGATCCTTGGCTGAAGGTCTTCGCGCAGGAGCGAGTTGGAGACGAGGCTGGTGGTCTCAGTGTCAAAGATCAGTGTGCGGTTCATTCCACTCTTTCCTCCGAGCATTGACCTCTTCATCGATGGAGTGAAGCATGGCGGCATACACCGACAGATCGAGCGTGCTGTCTGCGTGTCCCCCGCGACCCCAGTTTTCGGCATACCGCGTCACCTTGACGATCTGCAGCATGAAGATGTGGAATCTGTTGTGATCGTCTTCCGTCTTCAGGAAGATGCCATCGGGGAAGAGAGCGGCCATGACCGCTCCCACCTTCTTGTAGTTGTCGCCGTAGACGGCATGCCGCGCGTCGAAGGTCTTCGCCGCCTGCTTGAGAACTTCTCCTGCGGTCATGGCTCTTTCCTCCAGATGAACTTCATGTCCGGGCCGAACGGGACCGAATAGATCTCATAGTGGTAGGTCCGCTTCTTGGAGACGATGTAGTCATTGGTGTGGCTGTCGGTGTCCATGACCTGCACGATCGTTCCGCTCTCCTTGATCCACGCCGGAACCTCTTCGCCTTCGTCCATGTGGAACCCGACATGGCTGAGGAACGGACGACCAGCCTTGAACGCGGCCTTGCCGGCATGCCAGTGCGGACCGTCGAGGTAGGTCAGGATCTCCAGCTCGATCTCGTGGTCGTAGTTGAACCGGAGATGGCCCTGCGATCGGCCTTCGATCCAGTGTCCGAGAAGCGGATGTACCGTGCCGACCGAACCCTCTGCGATGTCTTCGATCCACGAGGTTCCATGCAGACCGAGCATCTCCTTGAGCTGTTGGACCTGCTCGTCGGTGTGGGCGTAATAGGCGATTTGATCGAGTTTCATGGTCATGCTCCGTAGGGAAGAATGCAGCCAGCGAGGTACTTGTGGCGCTGACGCTCAGACAGAAGGAAGGCGATGAACTCCGCACAGGTGTTAGGATCGGTCTCCTCACCTGCCGGGAGAGAGGCGAGCTGGTATGCCTCGGCTTCTTCCGGGGTCATGCCGCGAAGCTCGCAGACGCGCTGGCCAATGTAGGCCGACATGCGCGTCCCGGACATCTTGTTGGGCGAGACGCCGAACACCGTGATGTCGTGCCGCTTCTTGAGCTCGCGGTTCATCTGCAGAGTCAGGATGTGCGCCGCGCCCTTGGATGCGTTGTAGGCTGCGCTGTTGGTCATCGGCATGTGGCTCGCGTTGGAGACGATGTTGACGATTGTGGCGGGCTTGGCCATGGCCCCTGCTAGCAACAGCTCCTTGGTGACCAGCCACATCGATCTGGCGTTGGTGTTCATCAGCCGATCCCATTCATCGATCGGCGTGTCCTCGTGCCAATTGATGTAGTTGACGCCAGCGCAGTTGACCAAGACGTCAACCTTCAGACCGGGAGCGATCGCATCCCGGACAGAGCTTGCGTCCGCCACATCAACGCCATTATCGGTCGACCATCCGACGAGGTTCCATCCCATGCCTTCGAGGTGTTGGTGGAGTGCCGCGCCGAGGCCAGAGCTGTGGCCGGTGATTAGTGCCGTTTTCATGTTGTCCTCCTCAATATCCGCCCAAGCGGACTTGCCAGCAATTGAATCCAAGCTCGCGCCATGCCTGAACGACCCTGTCTCTGTCATCCAAGATGAACGCGACCCGCTCCTGTGCCGTCTGGCCCGGAACGGTGCTCGATGCACGGTGCCACCCGATCAGCAGTTCAGGCTTGATGATGTAATCCGACCTGAAGTCAAATTCAGGACGCATCAGGATGAATTCGAGCGGGATGTCATGCAGCGCGAGCCATTCCGTGGTCGCCTTGCGATAGATCTCGGACCTTCCGGTGCAGCCGATGATCTGTGCGCTGTCGGAAAGAGATCGGATCAGGCATGCAACGTCCTCGTGCGGCGGGTCTTCCATCATGTGCTCGTGGAATGCATCCCAGTCCTTGTTCTGTGCGAAGTGTTCTCGCGCCCTCGAATCAGAGAGCGTGCCGTCGATGTCGACAACGATCGTCTTCATTTGTCATGCCCTCCGAGACCGCCCTTGCGTTCCCATGCGCTGAATTTCTCCTCAGAACCGAAACACATTGCCGGTGCGTAGTTCATGAAGAACTCCACGTACTGATGGAGGATCCCTTTGTTGATCTCGTCTGCTCTGCGAATCGTCAAGAACAGATCGTTCTTGATCACTGATGCAAGGAATGATCCGGGCTGAATCCCGAGCCCAACCCACAGCAGGATGCCGTCGCGCATGTGGGGCGGTATCAGGCGGATCATGCCATGCTTCCAGTCCACGCTGGTGATCGTGCCGTAGGCTTCCGTCACTTCCATCTTTGTGATGGTGCTGATCATCTCTGCCCGGTTCATGCCGTCATCCTCATCTGGTCGATCAGCTTGATCATGTCGATCTTCGCTTTGTCGCTAACCTTGTTCAGCATGTGCAACTTGAGGATTTGCATCTCAAGCTCGCCAGCAGCCTTGTCGAATGTCCGCTCGAAGAAGAGCCTTGCCCAAGGATGGACCCGCAGAACCTCGGCCTTCATCGCGTCCATGACGTCGCGGTACTCGCCCTGCGTCCGGGACGAGGCACGCTTGCGCGCCGTGTCGGCCATGGTGCGCAGATCGAACTTGGCGACGATGTTGGTGTGGATGTTCGTCGGCAGGACGCCGCGAGCATCTTCGATCTTTGCGCCCATGCTGATCAGGTCGTCGTACGCCTTGGCGAGATCGGCCATGGTGCTCTCGTACAGCGCAGACGCCTCTCCCTCTGCCACCGTCGGGCCGACGCCATAGGTCCAGCCATTGACGTTGAGCACGCGCATCGTCTGCTGCGCATAGGAGCCGGTCCGAGTGCGGAC
>Ga0196901_1001193_pt1 | contig 13295 bp, 12 predicted proteins | sample CB_VirMetaG_FD_169099 | JGI IMG/M metagenome (GOLD analysis project Ga0196901, IMG submission 169099) | Freshwater to marine saline gradient viral communities from Chesapeake Bay - CB_1504_1 Viral MetaG (v3) (version 3) | ecosystem: Environmental > Aquatic > Marine > Coastal | place: USA... | reverse complement strand
TGTGTTCAGTGTTCCTAAACTTGTAATATTATAACTTTGTGCGTCTAGATTGCCACCAAGTTGCGGTGTAGTGTCTTCGACTACGTTGCTGATTCCGCCGCTTACTGTGGCAAAACTTAATGTACCGCTACCATTTGTTTGTAATACTTGACTGGTGCTACCATCAGAAGTTGGGAATGTAATACCACCATTAGCAATAGAAAAGGTACCAGCGCCAACGGACAATGAATGTACGTTAGCTCCGATCTCAGTTACTTTTACACCGTCTGTAGAATACAGACGACCATCATTTGTATTAAGAGCTAATTCGCCAGCAGTAATATCAGAAGTTGTTGGGATTCTACCAGCAACATTGCTGCGTTTAATCTTAACTGTAGATGCCATAATATGTCCTTATAAAAGGAGCCAGGGAGAATTCTCCCTGGCTATAAAGTTATGTATTAATTAGTATGTACCTCCATCAATGACTGCCTCGATTGTGGCAAGTGAACCAGAGCCAAAGTTAACAGTAGTTGTAGGTTCAGATGTAAGATCTTTCCAGAAAACGAAAGGATCACCAGATGCAGATGCATCACGGAATACGCCAGCATATTTTGTGCCAGAGGCTACATATTCGCCGTACCAACCAATGTCAACACTGTCTGCAGAGTTATTTGCACCAAGTTTTAGAAGCGAGTCATTAACACTTACAGTAGTAGATGTGACGGTGGTTGTCGAACCATTAACTGTTAGATTACCATCAATTACGGTATTACCTGAAACTGCTAGATCCTGACTAACTGTAAGATCCCGGCCGATAGTCACATCATCAGGTAGACTGATTGTGATTGTATCATTTGTTACTGCGGTTGCAACTTCGTTTGCAGTACCAGAAATTGTGAGTGTATCACCGCTTGTAAACAAATCATTAGAACCACTATCAGCAGCAAGTGTGAATGATGTTGAAATAGCATCAATACGAGCATTTGTATTTGCAAGGTTCTGTTGACCGGTTGCATATACACTAGCAATATAAGCATTGGTATTTGCAAGAGCATTTTCTGCGATCTGAATTACATCCGTTCCATCGCTGGACGAATATAGAATCAAATCCGCAAGGTTAACCGCAAGTTCGCCGGCGGCAAGTGAACTGCTACTTGGAGCTGAACCGCCGGTATTACTGCGTTTAATTTTAATAATTGATGCCATTTTTTCTAATCCTTATTCTTAAATGAACTTTTCAAACCTGTTTTTTCACCGGCGGTTCGGCTGGTTTAAATTGCGTCAATTCCACATATTGAGTTTTCTGAGGCTGAATATTTCTTTCAGCGCTTGATGATTCAACTGTGGAAAATCCAGATCGTTTATGTTCATATTTATCGTGATATTGACTATTTATATCTTTCAGACTTTTATTTTCATTTTCTAATAACTTAATACGAGTTTCAAGAAACATGATCTGCTGAGTGAGTGCATTAATTTTTTCTTGTTGATTTGTAATATAAATATTTAAAACTTCAGTTTCTTTTTGCATAATGTATCACCTAGAAGGTACCTCCGTCAACGGCATCAAATGTTGGAACACCATCAGAACCAATTTGCATGACTTCACCATTTGTTCCAGTTGCAAAACTTAGCGTGCTTGTATTTGCACCAAAAAGCACACCATTTGTTGTAAAACTACTTAGCCCAGTTCCACCATACTGGGTTCCTAATACATTTTCTAAAATAAGATTTGTAATATTAACATTACCACTTAATGTTGTGGTTGTGTTTGCTGTTACTGATAGCGCGGAAACCTGTAGAGAAACATCATTATTTGCGCTGTCAGCAATTCTAATCGAGCCATCTTCCTGCTTGGTAATTTTTGTACCACCAAGCAACATTGTATTACCACTTAAATATAGATCTCGCCAAGATTTTTCGGTACTACCTAAATCATAGGTTACATTAGATGAAGGAATAAGACTAGAAGGAATAGATTCAAGATTAGTTAGATCCGTAAAGAGTGCTACTCTATGACCTCCTGCCGTTGTACTATCATGAACTCTTAATGTGTTTAAAGTTGTATCAACTGTTACTTCACCAGTATTACCGGTAAAAGTAGAATGTTGTGCAGTTGTACCTCTTCTAAATTTTACTTCTATAGACATTATAGAGTTCCGTAGTCTAGTACACTATCGATAGGATTAAATATAAAACCATAATCTATATATGCCCTTAATGGTCCAGCAGCATACCAAAGACCAGTATTCGAATTATATGTAAGAACTTCTCCGCCACTTGGTGTTTTAACACTTGCGTAATCTACATCATCAAGACCGTGTAACCGTACTTCACCTGAACCTGTAGAACTACCACCTCTAGCATATGCCATACGAGTCATTTGTGAGGAAATCTGCCTCACAAAATCATCATACATTTCAGAGAATTTTTTCTCTATTTCTGATGAATCAAAATCTTTCCCATCAAGACCTTTATCACCCCTTTCACCCTTATCACCTTTATCGCCTTTCGGACCCTGTAAACCTTGAGGACCTACTCTACCAGCTTCACCTTGCAGACCTTGTTCACCACGCTCGCCTTGAGGACCAATAGGACCTTGCTCACCGATTAAACCAATTTTACCTTGTTCACCACGATCACCTTTTTCACCACGAAATACTTGAATTGGAATTGGATCTTCAATTCCTTCAACTGTTAAGTACTTAACACCAGTTGAGTTATTAAACTCTCCCTGCATAGCAGCGTACAGTTGTTCATATAAAGAATCTTTTGCTTTTGAATTCTCTTTCTGAATAACTGCAAATAGAGTAGCTAAAAGTTTAGCGTTCTCAACTGAAAATTGCATAATAAACTATTCCTTATCTTCGGAAACGGTTGTCATTGAATCCATAAAGCGAGTCATGCTTTCAACGAGTTTCTTCTCCTCATCAGAAATTTCTTTTGGAGGTACAAACTCTTCAACAAACGCTTCAGTTGTATTTTCTTCAGGCGGCTGTGCATCTACTTCATCCTCACTATCGGATTCATCGCCACCTTCTTGATCAATCTGTTTCTCAATATCTTCGATATCATCCTCTGACATTCTCAATACATTTTTACGAACCCACTCTTCTGAGAAATACTTACCGACATATTGATCAATATCGCCCAACAAACGAAGTCTCTCTGTCATAATTTCAGTTTCTTTGAGTTCAGTAAAATGGTTATCTTCCATAAAGTCATAATAAACTTCTTGCTTCATCTCTTGCCATTCAGCACGTGTAGTAATTCCTTTCAATGCGAGATGAATTTCTAATATTTCATCAAATAACTCAGAGAATCGATTGCGTAGTCTCATAATAAATTTATTGAATTTTAATTCATCACGAGTAATTTCTGAAGCACGACCAAGATTAAATTGATTATCTGCTTCCATGCGAGTAACAGGAACATTCAAAGACTTGTAAAGTTTACGACGGAAATAATCCACATCTTCCATTTCACCAAGATTCTGCCCACCGCCTAATGTTGTGATTTCAGTACCACGACCACCTTCACGACGTGGAAGCCAGAAATCTTCAAGCATTGTCATAAATTTACGATCATCTCTAACTTCGCCTGTAGCAGCATCATAAGTAAGTTTATTCTTATGCTTTACCATCATATCACGAAGATACTGTTCGGCTTTCATCTTTGGAAGGTTGCCAACATCGATATAGAAAACACGACGTTCTGGAGCACGAGCAAGTCTATAAACAACAACTGCATCTTCAAGCATACGAAGCTGATTGAGTGGTTTGATTGCTTTATGAAGATGTGAATAAATCAAACTATTACGATTGTCTGTAATACCCGAATGTACATAACAAATAGAATCTTTCGCAATCTTTACACCTTGTGATTGATTCTGCGTTGTAATACCCTGCGGATTATAAAGGTAATATTCATTCATACCTTTATAAACAGTAGCACCTGTTCTTGGATCTTTTTCTTTAATTGGTTCTCTAATCTTACGAATCTTACGAGGATCAATATAACGCAAATCCTTAATGCCTGATCTTGGATTTTTTTCATCAATTACAATGTTATAATATAATCTACCATCAATATACCACTTGCGGAAAATTTCATATGCGTTATTATTGAAATTAAGCAACTTCAATAAATATTGAAACTCTTCGCGAATTTTATTCTTAATAGATTCTGTATAATCAAGTTTATCTAAAACAATTTCTACAGGTCCATCTTGCTCATCAACAATAATTGCTTCATTTACAATATCTTGAATTGCTGAATCACACTCTGGTTGTATTGCCATCTCTCTATATTTTGTTACAAGATCGCCTTCATTTTTTGCTTTACCCTCAAGATCAATATAAGTACCATATGCACCACCTGGTGCTACTTCAATAGACCCATCTTCTTGAGTTGGTGAAACAATTGATGGTAAATTTTGTTGTTCTTGCTCTTGTTTTTTACGAGCAATAGTAAATCCAAAAAGTTCAGCCATTATATCATCCTATTTGTGTGAAGTAGTTTTTTATTATTTATAATCATTTAGAATACAAAAAAAGGGGAGCCGCAGCTCCCCTTTTTATTTTTATATGTAACTTGTATTATAAGTTGATTGCACCAGCAAATGAAGATGCATTGTCAACCACAAAGTAATCGTATGTAAAGGTTACACTATATTCTTCGATAGCATCAGCATTACCCCAATCAAGATCAATTGGAGCAATTACTGTTGGGAACATACCAACAAATTTGTATTCGCGTATAACATTGCCTTGCTTACCATAGTGAACCACTTGAGCTTGTGACTTATAAGCCTCTGGGTTAGCACCAGCCAGACGAATGTTACCTTGTGTGCTGTTGATATTCTGCACCCACTCTTCTAGTGTACTACGAATTGAAAAGTCTTCGTCGTTGATGATTGTCACAGTCCAATCTTCGAATGTACGGTTGCCAGCAAACTTAACTGGGCGACCAAAGTATGAAACGGGAATTGAAGAAAGAGTTGTTCCAGGAATCTGTGCAACTCTACACATAAACCTTACTTTATCGTCAGCGGAAGAATTCACAGGATTCGTGAGGAATACTTCAAATAGGGAGGGGCGAGCACCGCCTCCAACCATTTGCCCTTGAAATTCATTTACATTAAATGCCATTTTATTCTCCTAATATCCTTTTATTTATTTATATTAGAACTGACCAACTACTTCTTCAAAGTCAACACCGGTACGTACAGCAACGAAGTTGAGTTGAATGAAGTTAATTGAACGAGCAGGTTTAATGTAGATATCGCCAACAAATTCATTCCTATCAATGACTTCGCCTGTATTATTTGTTTCATCACAAACAACTTTGAAGTCATAGATACCACGACGACCTTGAACATCGCGAAGGAATGGCTCAACTAGGTTACGGAACTGTGACCGTGTGAATGCATCGTTGAACTCGAAGAGAGTAAACTTAGCAGCAGTTGAGATTGCCTTTTCAAGGACGATAAAGAGACGACGAACATTAATTCTATCAAAAGCACTTGGTTTGGCAAGAAGTGTCTTGTCACCAAAGAGTACTGTGCCTTGACCTGGGAATGTTACTACTGGGTTAATACCAGCTTTGTAGAGAAGATCTCTTTGAGCTTTCTTTGGATTGTAAGAAAGTTTTACAACATTCTTAACATTACCACGATTGAAGCCAGCTGGTGAGAACCATGGGTCACGAGTTGTATCGGTACGAACCATAAGACCAGCTGTGTCGCCGTTCATTGGAACATAACGATATACATCGCTGTACTTGTCGTATTGATACTTCCAAGCACCATCCATTACACCATAAGATGATGATGGTAGCGTATCGCGAAACGCAATAGCATCTTCTGCTTCTTTGCCAGCATATGAAGAGTTGTTTACAACATCAGCAGATTCAGGAGAGAATATACCGATACAATCAAGTCGTGTTTCGCAAATATTATTAATGATGTGTGTTACTAGGGTAGAATTTGAATCGCCACCTAAGATAAACGAAACATCAACATCTTCAGCAGATTGGAAGTAGTTATAACCATTAATTAGTTGTGCATTCGTTGGTGCAGCGCCTGTAGAACCACCAGATAATGAAACTGTGGTTGGAATATTTGTGCTGTTTACGAATGTTGAAGAAGCAGCACCACCAGCAGATGTCATGTTGTCTACATGAGAAGCCCACCATAGCCAAGATGACCTTTGGTTGATAACTTCTTTATAATAGTTAGATGTACCATCTGTAGCGAGTGCATCATTAGCGCGAGAAACGGCAGAGAATCTTTCGATTACTTGCCCACGAACGCTAGTGATATCACCATCTTCATCAACTACAGCAATATGGAGTTCATCGCCTGAACCACCATTGCGAGTTGCATATGTTGATGTGCCTGGAGCAGCATCAAAGAAATTGTAATATTCCCAACGACGTTTGACATCACCAGCAGTTGTTGTAAGTGATGCCCCACCAAGGTCTACGTTCTTTGGTGCAGTCGTTACGGTTAGTGAAGTACCGTTAGCAGCAATTGCGGAAATTTTAACATCAACATTAACAGTTGAGTTAGCATGAACAAGACTATCACCAACAACAACCAATGAAGCTACGTTAGCACTGGCAGTTACAGTTGTGCTATCTGCAGTGAGTGTAAAGGTTGGTGTTGAAATTACGTTTTGCCATGCGGCGCTTGAAGCGCAAACAGATACTTTAAGTGAGTTGCCTAGTGTTCCTGGATACTTTGCAGTCCAGTCACCAGAGCCACTGACTCCTGATGAATAGTTATTTTCGTAATCGTCGTCATTCTTAACTAGAATTGATGTATTGCCAGAGGCAGTAGCATTATTTGCACCGTTAAGAACACGTGAAACATAGAGTGCGTTGCCGTAAGCTAGAAAGTTTGCAGCAGTAAACCATTCTTGATAGTTATTATTATCTGGCTTACCAAATTGTGAGGCAAGTGTGCTTTCTGAATCGATTAATACTCTCTTGTCTGCTGGTCCCCAATGGAAACGACCAGCAATTGCTCCTTCTGTCGTAGAAACAGCGGGAATGACAGTAGTAAGATCGATTTCACTTACATTAACACCTGGTGATACTTGAAAAGGCATTGATCATTCTCCTCGTATACGGGGTTCTTTAGTAAAAAAATAATTACATGATTATTTATAAAATACCATAATTACCAAGACCACCATTTGTTGTTTGTATCGTTATTCAAAAATGACAGTTCATTTGAATTATTTATTATATTCTCATTTTGAAAGTCGCTACCGTCATCTATGAACCCAAACGGAAGAACATCATCTGATATAAGTTTTTCTCTATCCTCAAGTAATTTTTTTCTAAAATCTGTATCAGTCAAATCTTTAAAGAATGTTTGGTTTGTTGCCCATGCAAATAAGACCACACACATGATAAGATCATCATGAGAACCCATATCAGCTTCATATGAAGTTCCTTTTTGTATGAAAGTTGATAACTCATTCACAAGATGATAGTCATTTAATATAATTTTATCTTTCTCGATCATAGTCTTTGCATTGGCACAACCGATTCTCTTTACTTGTTTTGTGGTACGAACACCTCGTTGAACAGTGGATGCAAATCCACCACCGATTACCTGACCAGCTCTGCCTTTTACAGCGGTAAAGATTATGTTTTCATATTCAAGGTCATTGTGCAGAATGTCTGCAATCTGCTGACCGTTGTCGTTGATTTCAACGAGTGTAAATGCATGATTATAATTTTTAATCACATTATATATTACTTCTGGATATATCAATGGATCAATAATATTATTTTTGTAACATGCAACTACTTCGTACGGAACTGAACTTGTATCTACAATTATAAATGCTGAATAATCAATTCCAGTGCCTCTACTTGTATCTACAATACAAAAATAATTTTTATCTTTTTCTGGTTCTTTGTATATACTTAAACTACCATCATAAAATGTAGATATCGGAGTTTTAAAAGTCATTCTTCTCAATACATTTGGTGATATTAAAGTATTTGATGAACCAAGAAACTCGGCTTCAAACTCTTGACGAAACTGATCCTCGCTGGTGTTTGCAATTGTTTTCTCTTTCCACTTCTCATCTCTGCCAGGAACATCCCACCAGTTAACTGAGAAATTTGCATACTCATTTCGATTCTCTACAGAGTTTGTCCATATCTTATAGAATAAGTCAAATCCATTTGGAGTCGAAGTAATTACAACTTTGGTATTTGTACCAGAAATAATTGTAGGATATACTGAAGTAAAGAAGTCATCTTGAATGTTACGAGGTACGAAAGCGAACTCATCAAGATATAGAAAGTTAATAGAATAACCACGAATTGCACTCGATGCAGTCGATGATGCAATAATCTGACTACCGTTTTCAAGTTCTATATTTGTTTTATTCCAAACAATTACACCTTGCTGTAGCCATTTTGGTAGATACTCATATGCTCTTTGTACACGAGCAAGGATCTCGCGAGCCGTGGATAGTTTGTTTGCAAGAATAGCAACTGTATAACTATCATTAAACAATACATGCCAGAGAATTACTGCGGCTGAAGTTGTTGTCTTGCCAGCCTGACGACATGTTTTAATAACAGTAAAACGATTATCCGCAATAGTCTCTGCCATTTCTTCTTGAAACGGATACATTTCAAAATCAATTAATCCACGGTCAAGATTGATAATCTTAACATATGTTCGAATAAAATATCCAATATCTTTTGAACACTTTATAACCTCTTTGACTTGCTCAGCCGTCCACTCAAGAGGAACATATGCCTTTTTTAATTGTGGGTTATTTAAATATAAGTCTGACATATCTATTGACTTTTTTCAAAATAAAGGTATAATAGACTTTGTAGTCTATCAATGATTAAGAGTTTTTAATTAACTTCTGCAATTCACTTGTACTGCCAACAAATAAAGCATTTGTAACATTGGAAGGTTTAGATGGACTTTCGTCTTTTAACTGTTTTACTTTTTTTTGTAATTCTAGTAAGTCTTTGTTTGCATCAACAATCGTTTTCATCATACCAGACAGGACTTCATATGCTCTTGGAGACTCCGATGTTGCAGCAATCGAAGCAAGATCCTCTATTGAAGTTTGTGCAGAATCAATAATATTTTTTAGATTCTCTCTAGCATATTGATAATCACTCATAATGTCATCATCATTTAATTGAGGTTTTGACGTTGGTGTAAGTCTAGATTCATCAATTGCTTCGATAATCGGTTTTGTATTTTCCGGAAGATTAAAAATTTCTTCCATGTTCTTTTCCATATTTGTTTTCATAACTAAGTTCCTGCAACATCATTCCTACCAGGATTTGATGTTATAATTGTTTGTTGATCTGATGTAATGTCTAATGAGAATCCATAATCCGAATTTGCTGAAATTTGATTTATACCTACTGATAGCGAAGCATTTGCCGATGGAGCAATTAATGGAGAACCATTTGCATACTGTGCTGGTGTAATTGTAATTCTTTCAATAATAGATGAGTCAGCTGGAATATCTCCATGAACATTTGTAATTGCTCTTTTGATAATACCAGAGTTTGTAACTGGTCCGTACAGATATGCTTTTACACTAAAGTTTAGATTATAAATCAAAGCTCTTCTTGTATCAAAATCACCCTCGTAAGTATCTTCAATTGAAATATCTTGAAGTACTACAGGCGTATCAATAACTATATTCATCTCTGGAATTAAACGAACATTTGTTGTAAATTCTGGGCGAAAATATGGAACAATTTGTTCAATGATTTGAGCACCGTCATCAGCATTTCTTACAAACACCGACAATAAAATATTAATATCATATGGCACTGGGACATATTGTGTTTCAATTCTATTATAATCAGATGTTTTTAAACGAACATTTTTTAAAGTAGAAGAAAGTTTTCTTGCTGGAGCATAAGTCATTGATACAATTTCAAATCCCATGCGAGGCAAAGTAATTGCTACATCTTGATCAAGATTAGGATCTTGTACTAAACGAACAAGCCATTTCTCTTTTGGACCATATGCTAGTGGCACAGCCAATGTTTGAATTCTTACGCCACTTGAATTTAATCGCTGAACGTAAATATCATTAAATAAGTTACCAAATGCAATGACATACTTTCGAATTGCGCCGTGATAGTATTGTTGCCCAAACATAATTAATACCTATCAATTTCTGAGAAGGGATTTGATTCACTAAAGTCAATAACTGCAGATAAAGAAAAGATTGGGTCATTACTTTGGAAGTATTCATTATTTGCAGTAGGTTGATTTCCTTCAATTCGATACTCTTGCATCAATGAACCACCTTGTTCAATTAGTAGTTTTTCACCATCCTCAAGTAACATTTCATTTGTAAGAATATCAGTGCTGAGATTATCTTCAATCGCATCAATATCAGAGATACCAGTATCGATTCTTTCGTTGCTGTATGTAAATAACTCACAATGCAAGTCATATGTTTGTAGTCTACCAGACTGATAAAATACTTGTTCGTGTTCTACAAATTTAATTTCAAATAACTTATCGACCATAGGAAACCAGATCAAGTCTCCTTCAGTTGGTCTATTTGTTGTGATTGAATACCCCTCAGCAGTTGCAGTCTCTAAAGTAACACCGAAAAGAGAAGTGTTTGCTGAGGTTGAAAGAAACTGGCGTGATGGGGTATTTGTATCAGCTTCTTCTTGAAGATAACTATAACCAACTTCTGTCGTAAGTCTTTCTGATCTTGATTGATCAAATCTTTTTCTTGCAACTGTTAAAGTAATTTGGTCTCTGATTTCAAGATTAAACTTTGAAAGAAAATCACCCTCACCCTCAAACCCCTCTACATTCTTAATATACATTTCAAGGTCAATAGCATCATTATATGTTTTGAGAGTATCTTCTCCAAAGAGAGGATCATTTCTCACTGCAGTTTTGGGAATATACTTTACATTATGACCATAGATTTTAATTGATTCAATAGTTAAATCTTCAACTAAATCTTGTTCTCTGGCATATGAAAAGTTATTAAAATATACATTAGTTGGCACGATACTATCCGATCATATCTTGAACAGGTAAACTATAACTTACAATCATTTCCTCTTCAAGTTTTTGGATTTCACTTTCAGCATCATCATAGATTTTGTTACCATTGAATGTTAAACCGCCTGGAAGTTGCATACCCTCAAATTTTGTGATATTTGAACCCCATTGGCGCTTAATCAACGCTGTTGCATATCTTGCTAACCAACGATCACCCCATACATCAGTATAGGTAGATGGATCTGTAATTGAATAGCAATCAACAATAATATATTCACCAGTAGTAACATCATTAGTCCAATCCATATCGATATGAAGTCTATTTACATGTCGATTGTAACGAATTGGTTTCTTACCAACAAATAACTCTTCAAGATATTCAACATGTCGCATTGCTGTCACATATGGAACATATGAACTTGCTGATAAATCAAATAAATCGTTAAGATGAATTTGATAACGAATATTGAATAGATTAGAAGATTGTGCTGCTTGACCAACGTCAAGTATAGAATTGACACCGATGATTGAATTTGAAAGAGTAATATAGCCGTTAGTTTTATCAGAAGCTGTGATTACATGCTTTACAAGAATTCTTTCTGTGCCATCAAAATGATAATCTTGATAATACTTTAGTGCTTCGTCAATACGATCCTCAACTTGCTCATCATCAACATTAACATCGATAACTGGCTCGCCAAGACGTCGTAAACAGTATGCTTTAAATTCAGCTCTTGTTGTTGGAACAGTCATATTTAACTCCAAATCTTTTTATTATTTATATATTGGAGTAATGTGATATTAACCATGGAATTCAATAAATGTACGAACAACATAAACAATTAATGTAATAACACCGGTCGTAACCAATCTTAATAACCATTTTTTAATTCATTAGCGGCAACACAACGCTTCAATTCTTCGATAGCGCCCCAAAGCTTTCTGTCGTGTTCTATCATTATATCTTCCTTTTAATTTTACATAATGAATGTTTTTTTATTAGAGCTTTGCTCTTTCAACAGAGATCTGTGCCTCAAGGTTAAGCATCTACTATTGTCCTTTTGGATCAATTCCATTTGTGTCGGTAGATAGCATGACATTGCTATAAGCTGTGGGCCCATAGATCGCGCAGATAGTTATTAATCAGGCTCCTGTATCGTCAACTCGCCAGCAGCAACGAGGCGCATGATTTCTTGGTAGTCGGTGTTGTTAGGGTCTGCGGGAATATACAAGGCTCCATCATTTGCCAAAATCCCCGTATGGTCTGCGTTAAGCCATTGTAAATTATAATACATTTTTATAACTCCGCCGCCGCCTGAATACTGTCATCAGTGTAAAGGTAGGCTGGGTTGTGTGTCCCCGCCGATGAGAAGCCGCCAATTTGCATATTGCACCCGTATTCAGAAGCGTCTGCCGCGCTAAATGCAGCAGTTCCCGGCGATCTAGTTGCGACACCACATTCGATGATTTGAAGGCTGGTATTGAGAATTGTCATGGTCGGGATCGCTCTCATGGGAACAGTGAAGTACCAATGAAGGTTGGCAACAGAAGCACTTTGCCATAACCCAGCAGCAGACGAGCGTTGAGCAATTTGATAATACCGTTGGCACTTCGCTAATGCCGTCGCGTAATCATCAGGCACAAAGTCAGTGGCAGTGGAGCCGACTTCTAGTTTGACGCCCGTCAGAAAAAAGTTGTTGGTGTCGCTGTCCATAACATTGACATCACCAGTGGAGCCTTTCTTTTGAGTTGTTCCCCACGATCCAGCCGTTCCGCCGCCGTTAGTTGAACCCATGCCCAAAGCCCAATACATCGTAAGGCCATAACCATTAGTTTTTGTCCATGTTCCAGTAGTGTCGCCTGCAACAGTAATTGTTTTGTATTCCCATGTATCGGCAACATTGACAGTATACGTCCCAAGATAAACGCGGTTCTGCGCCTCGTTTTGAAAGGCGACCGTGTGTTGTCCTGTTTTCGGAGACTTTACCCAAAACGAGAGGGTCATGTTCTGTGCGCCGCTATCGCCGAAACCAAGTACAGCAGCGTCATAACCCTCAACGGTGTAAGAAAGTGTGTATTGATCCCCTGCTGCACCAAGAGCATCGGCAGTGGTTACGTCAACTTTTAGAGAATACTCAAGCCCCACACCACTAGGCACATCAACGTCTTGAGTAATTGTTACAGCGCCGCCACCCGACAATATGCAGTTCCAACGGTCTAAAGTATATTGACCTGATGTTAACGTGGCAAAAGACGTACCCCTCTG
>Ga0196901_1001192_pt1 | contig 13296 bp, 16 predicted proteins | sample CB_VirMetaG_FD_169099 | JGI IMG/M metagenome (GOLD analysis project Ga0196901, IMG submission 169099) | Freshwater to marine saline gradient viral communities from Chesapeake Bay - CB_1504_1 Viral MetaG (v3) (version 3) | ecosystem: Environmental > Aquatic > Marine > Coastal | place: USA... | reverse complement strand
AACAAACGCAGCCTACCGAAGCTGAGATTCAGGCTGAGATCACTCGCCTGCAAGCGGAGTATGACGCTAAAGCCTATGCCCGCAGTCGTGCTGCTGAATATCCAGCCATAGGCGATCAACTGGATGCCTTGTGGAAAGGTGGGGCTGCTGCCGAAGAAATGCTTGCAGCGGTAATGGCTGTAAAATCTAAGTACCCCAAGCCGGAGTAAGACATGAGTAAGGCAAGCGATTTAGCACGGCTCCTGAATGCGGATGGCGAGATTCAGGCTGCTGATATTGAGGACGGTGTTGTCACCGCAGCGAAGCTGGCTTCTACGCTGGACTTGTCGGGTAAGACGATTACCAACATGAATCCAAGCGGCATCTACCTCGGCGGTACGGGTGCTGCGAATCATTTAGATGACTATGAGGAAGGGACTTGGACTCCTGCATTTACTGATGATTCTGATAATGCAGTTACAGACTTAAGTAGTTTAAGTGGTCGGTATGTAAAAGTAGGAACTCTTGTTCACATTAGTGGCAGTATGCGAACACTAGGTAGTTCTTCAGCTTCAGGTCTTTCTGGAAATTTAAATATTTCGGGACTGCCATATGCTCAATCAGCAGGAAGCGTGGGTCATGTGAATTTTCACACTCACGAAAGTGGCGCTTACAACGCACCTTATGAGCTACCAAGAAGTTCACCTGTAGAAGGAACTACAACCAGAATTGCTCTTTATAAATACTCAGGCACTGGAGGAAGAACAGTTAGGTTTCAAGTTACAGATTTGAAAATGATCGGCAATTCAAACTTTATGATTTTCTCAGGTGTTTATGAAGCATCCTAATTACCCCTGTTGGATCACAGGGTAGTCAGTCCAACCATCAACAGGAGATAAACGATGGCACTTACAGAAGAAACCGCAGTAGATAAGATCGAAGTAGTAGGGGATTATTCCCATGTACAAGTTCGTACTGCAACGATCATCAAGAAGGATGGCGTAGAAATCAGCCGTAGCTTCCACCGTCATGTAGTAGCACCGGGTCAGGACTATTCCAACGAAGATCCAAAGGTACAGGGTATTTGCTCCGCAGTACACACGGCTGAAACCGTAGCTGCGTATGAAGCATTTGTAGCGGCACAGCAGATTGCTGGAGAATAAGAAATGACGATCGTATACAGCGGCGAAGGCGTAAAGGACACCAGCGGCAACCTACTGGTTGGCGTACAGAATGGTGCTGTATCCGGCGCAGTGGTCACGGGTGGCCGCAGGAATCTCATCATCAATGGTGCTATGCAGGTGGCACAGCGTGGGACGAGTTTTGCAGGGGCTACGACTGCATACCATACAGATCGTTGGATCGACGTAATGAACTTAGGTTCGTGGACTATTAGTCAATCTTCTGATGCCCCAGATGGTTTTGGGTATAGCCACAAATGGGATTGTACTACTGCAAACGGAACACTTGCGGCAGGATCTGAATTAATTTTAGCGACACGTCTTGAGGGGCAAGATTGTCAGCAACTTAAATATGGCTCCGCTAATGCAGAATCATTGACGCTTTCTTTCTGGGTCAAATCAAGTAAGACAGGGACGTATACAGTCGAGTTTGACCAGTATGGCGATAGGCAAATTAGTCGGACGTACACAATTGATTCTGCGGATACTTGGGAGTACAAAACAGTTACTGTTCCCGGAGATACTGGCGGAAGCATTGACAATGATAACAGCGCAGAGTTTCAATTGTTGTTCTGGCTTGGGGCAGGAAGCAATTTAACTAGCGGGACCTTAAACACTTCAGCGTGGGCTACGACTACAAACGCAAACCGTGTGTCCCCAAGTAACGTAAATCTTGCAGATAACACAGCCAATGACTGGTACATCACCGGAGTCCAACTCGAAGTCGGCAGCGTAGCCACCCCATTTGAACACCGCAGCTACGGTGAAGAACTGGCGTTGTGCCAGCGGTATTTTGAGACTAGCTTTGATGGCGGGGTGTCTACAACTAATACATCCGCTGCGAATACATTTGTTTGGGGTGGATCAGCAACTGCGACAACTACTTCATTTGTTGGAATTGGATCGCTTCGGTACGGGACTCCAAAACGGGCAACTCCAACAATTACAATTTACGATTTAGCTTCACCAAGAAATACAGGAAAATGCCATAGGCTTCAATTGGGCATTGCTGGAATAAATAATGAATCTGTTACTGTAGGTGACAACGGGACTTCTGGTTTCACTGCGTATTCCCCTAGCGGATCGGCGGCTACAGGGTTTGCCTTCGCCTATGCTTCTGATGCGGAGTTGTAAAAATGGAAAACATGAACATTGAATCTGCACAATATGTGCAATACATGGGAACCAACTCCAGCATCACCGCAGTCATTGACGGTGTAACTCTGAGCGTTCCACTAGACCCTGCTAACCGCCACTACGCTGAGATTCTTCGGCAGGTAGAGGCTGGCACACTGGTAATTCAGGAAGCTGAGTAATGGCGACTAAGCCTGTCTCCAAAAAGAAGATGGCTTGTAATAAGCCGAAACGGACTCCGAGCCATCCGAAGAAATCGCATGTCGTTAAAGCTTGCTCTGGAGGCAAGGAAAAAGTCATTCGATTTGGTGAACAGGGGGCCAAGACCGCAGGTAAGCCAAAATCGGGTGAGTCTGCTCGTATGAAAGCTAAACGTAAAAGTTTCAAGGCTCGACACGCACGAAACATCAAAAAGGGTAAAATGTCAGCAGCATATTGGGCGGACAAAGTGAAATGGTGATGCAAGTGATACAACCAAAAACTGTAAAGCCTTGGCAGCTTACCAAAGCGATCAATGTTGGCGATGTGATTTCCGTTGTGGTCGCGTTGGTAATTAGTATTACCTACATCAACAATATTGATAAAAAAGTTGACACGCAAGAGATTAAGATCGAAAATTTGCGTGATCAAATTTCTCTTCAGCGAGAAGATACTCGCCGTATGCTTGTTGAAGTTAAAGATTCGATGCGCCGGATTGATGAAAAGTTAGATCGATTGATTGAACGTCGCGGAGACTAGCGATGGCTCTAGCAAAGCTGGATTTTCAGCCGGGTATCAATAAAGAAAACACTCCGTACTCTACCGAAGGCGGTTGGGAAGATTCCGACAAGATTCGCTTCCGTTCTGGACGACCGGAAAAGATTGGTGGCTGGGATAAGTACAGCGGCGATGTTGTAACCGGGCTTCCACGCGCAGAGCATATCTGGCGCACTCTAGACGGCACTACCTATTTAATGATCGGCACACATTCTAAAGTGTATGTCGATTCTGGTGGATTGCTTACCGATGTTACTCCAATCCGTACGACAGTAACGCTTGGCACTGACCCTTTTACAACGGATGGTACAACCAGTCTTGTTACCGTAACACACACCGCTCATGGTGCGTTTTCTGGCGACTATGTAACCTTTTCTGGAGCCACGGATACAGGTGGAATTCTTGCTGCCTACTTAAACGGCGAGCATCAAATCACAAAAATTGACGATGATACTTACACCTTTGTCGCTGGAATGGTTTCTACTTCTGTGGCGAGCGGCGGTGGTGCTAGTGTCTCGGCAGAGTATCAAATCAACGTAGGTCAGATTGATGGTCTTTTTGGGTACGGCTTTGGTGCTGGCGCTTGGTCTGCGGGCTTTTATGGGTTAGCGTCACCAACCGGTATTGATCTATTTCCACGCACATGGTCGATTGATAACTGGGGGGAAGATGTTATATTCTGTCCTCGTGGTGGCTCCGTTTACCTTTGGGATGCGACGAATCCAACCGCACGTGCGACTCGTATTACACAAGCCCCTTCTAAAACGAACGCAATCCTTGTTACGAAGGATCGACATCTTGTTTGTTTTGGTTGTAATGTGCCGGGTAACGATGCTTCAGCACAGGACCAAATGCAGATCCGTTGGTGTAACCAAGAAGACTACACGGACTGGACCGTTACCGTAACAAACACTGCAGGCGATCAGTACTTAACGGGTGGTACTCGTATTGTTACCGCTGCTGCGATTGAAGGTCAGGTTATTGTTTGGACCGATCTAGATGTGCACTCGATGCAGTACATTGGTCCTCCGTACACTTTTGGTTTCCAGCAGATTGGTACGGGTACAGGTATTGCGGGTCCTAATGCTTGGATTGCACATAACAACACGGTGTACTGGATGGGGCGTAATTCGTTTTATGTCTATTCTGGTGGTATGTCTTTGATCCCATGTACGGTACAGCGATTTGTATTCAGTAACGTAAATACGGATAACATTGATAAAACGTTTGCAGTTCTTAGTCGTGAGTTCCAAGAAATCACTTGGTTCTATCCCACTGAAACGGTTGAAGACACGGCGTTATTGGGGGGCATTAGCGCAGCAGCTACAACGATTAATGTGGAGACAACTGCTGGATTCCCACAAACAGGATCCATCCGTATTGGTACTGAAGTAATTGATTATATAGATAAGAACGACACTCAGTTTACTGGTTGTAGTCGTGGAGCGCGTGGCACCACCGCTGCGGCTCATTCGGATGAGGACGCGGTTTCAGATCCAGATGGTAATGAAGCTAAAGAGCCTTGTCGTTATGTAACGCTATCCCTTATCGAAAAGTCTTGGTGGATTGGGCGTCTTGAGCGCACTGCTTGGAAAGATAAAGGTGCGCTTGCATATCCGATTGCTATGGCTCGTTGGGGTAACATCTATCGTCACGAGATTGGTTATGATGCCGATGGTGAAGCGTTAGCTGCATTCATTCAATCGTCTGATTTTGATATCGGAGAAGGGGATGCGCTAATGTCGATTAAGCGAGTGATTCCTGACTTTACGATCGAGGGGGGTAGTGTTGATCTTAAGTTTAAGACTCGGTACTATCCACTGAGCAGTCAAGTAAAAGAAACCATTGGTAATGTAACCAGTTCTACTACCAAGATAGACACGCGCATTCGTGGGCGTCAAATGGCTTTGCGTATTGAAAGTGACGAGGTTGGTGATTGGTGGAAATACGGTTCCACTCGTATTGACCAATTCCCAGATGGTAGACGATGAGTAAGTTACTCAACATCCGATTCCCAGCTTCTGCTGCTACGGAGTATAATCCGGGGCAGCAAAATCAGATTATTACTGCAATACAGCAGATTATTCTGCAGCTGAACAGTACTTATACCCCGCAGGCTACCGAAAACAACCAGTCTGAGCTTGATTGGTTCAGCGGTGCGATGGGCATGGCGAACCGTGGGGTGTTGGAAGACTTCGGCGACTTTTCCTACGGCGCGTTTCTGGATTTCACTGATCAAACGCAAACGACGACGAATACCGCCAAAGCGATTACATGGGGTACAACGGCTTACTCAAAACATATTTCCATCGGCTCGCCGACCAGCCGGATTGTGTTTGCCAAAGCCGGGAAGTACTACATTCATTTCACCGCACAGCTTAACTCGCAATCAGCCAACGCAAAAACATTCTGGTTCTGGCCGCGAATCAACGGCTCTGACATCACTGGTTCCACAATGCGGATTACGCTGCACGATAATAACGAAGCTAAAACTGTTGCTCGTGCAGCGATTTTTGAGGTTGACAAAGGCGATTATCTGGAAGCGATGTGGGCGGCAGACAGTTTAAATACCTCTCTGGAAGCGTATGCCGCTGAGTCATTCTGTCCCGGTACACCGTCTGTAACTCTGATGATCCAAGGGATCGAACATGGCTAATAAGTACTTCCGCAAGCATTTGGTTCCATCAGCGACGACTGAAACCGATTTGTATGTGGTTCCGACAGAAAACACAGCTATTGCTCGTTCTCTAAGGGTAACAAACGCTAATGCGGCAGCAGCTTCCGTTACGGTATCTCAGTACGATGATGGGGGATCTGAACGATACCTTTTAAAAGGGTATCCAATCTCACCAGACGGAACGGTTGATGTTTTTAACGGAGTCCCTTGCGTACTTGAAGCAGGAGACAAAATTACGGTAGAATCTACGGTAGCTACAGTTCATTTTTATCTGTCGTATTTAGAAACCGATAGGAATTAGACATGGCAAATTATTATGTCTTTACAATGCCGGATGGATCTCAGATCACTCAAGAGAATAATCCGAATCCACCTCCGGGGTATATTCCTCCGACGACGTATCAGTATTTGCAAGGACCGCAAGGAGCTACTGGTCCAAGAGGCTTGGATGCTCTTCCAGCAGCTTTTGATGCTCGTTACGGTTGGGCAAACCCGTATATGCAGACAGACGCCGCGTATCAACCTCAGGCACCTGTAAACCAACAGTCGCAGCAAAATCCTTATGCAATGGCTGCTCAGGGGCAAAGGGTAAATCCCATTAGCTTGATGTCTCAGTATTCTGGGAGTTCACCAAGCCAGTTGATGAGTATGCAGAGTTCTCAGCTTAGACCCCAAGGTCCAAGTTGGAGGATGGGATGAGTTCACCACAGCCATTTATGGGGCTACAGCAGACCCCACAATATACCCTGCATCGAATGCAGTCTCAGGAGGATGCGGAAGGACAGAATAACCTTGGGTGGGGACCCGGTATGCCTGTTCCAGCTGGTTGGACTGAATACAAGGATACAGTAAATAATTTTAATTGGATCGAGCGTGCGCCATTTTACGAGAAAAGACCTGTTACGTCTTACGTCCCTTCATACGAGCCTCCTACATATAACCCCCTTGCAACTCAGCCAAGTACACAAGTCCCTTTGTATGAGCCTCCCACATACAACCCTCTTGCAGCTTGGGGGAAGTCTATTGGACAGTCTATTGCAGAAGCAAACCCACAGGATTCTGCTGAGTATGCAAGAGTAAAGCAACGGGGGCTGGCAGCACTCAATGCGGGACAAATTAGTCCGTATGACTACAATCTAGTAAAAGGTTACTATGGTGCAAAAAATCTTGTTGCTCCTGTGACTGGAAAAGGGATTGCGAGTATTCTCCCTTCGTATATCGCTAATTTTGGGTATCAGTTAGGACAAGGGTTAAGCGGAGACAATACTTGGGGAAAAGCTATCAATGATTTTGCTGCTCAAAATGTTGGGAGTACCCTTTATGGAACCGGTGCGCCGCTTCCTGTAGGAATGGATTGGTTAAACGAATGATTATTGAGCTTGTTCCAATTCACGCAGCAGTAGATATTTGGGACAAGGTTAAGCATCAGATTGAAAAGACGAATGATGACTTACTCAATGATGAAGATGTACTAAACTTTCTGGCAACAGGCCAATGGAGACTTTGGGTTGCGCTAGAAAATGGTATCGTTGTCGCAGCAATGACAGTAGAATTTTTCTACTATCCACGCGACAAAGTTTGCCGAGTCGTTACGATGGGCGGTGAACGGATGAAAGAATGGCTCACTTCGGATACGATTAAAAACTTCGAAGAGTGGGTCAAGAATGAAGGATGTTCGTACATTGATGTGTACGGGCGTCGTGGGTGGAAGAAAGTTCTTCCGGGCTATGAAGAAGACTGTGTCTTACTGAGGAAAGCAATATGAAGGTCTACACCTCTATTGAGTATAAGATGACAGACGAAGGGCTGGAAGAAGTCGCTTCTGAATCTTATGAATATCACGGTGCTGTCGCTGAAACAAAAGGCGGTGGCGCACCTGTCAACAACTACTATTACTATGGTCAGGGTGGTCCCGGTGCAGGTGAACCGAATCCTGAAGATGCCGTAGGAATAACAGGCGAAGCAGGCGCACCGAACTTGGGTACTTCCGGTATCGCTTCATTAAATCCGGCGGATACAACTGCAGGAATGATGCCTTCTGGATATGCTTCTGGAGCAACTCCTACCGAAGGAACTATGGTTCCAACCGCACAAGCGGGTACTGTACCTAATGCGATTGCTCCCACTATTTCATACACCAATCCGTATGAACTGATGAATACGATGCAGGCACCTCCGGGGGTCAATCAGGTTTAAGGAGACCGACATGGCAATGCCTTGTCCTGAAAAGATGGCTCAATTACCGATCGATGATCGGTATAAAGAAGCTATCGCTGCTTTTTGTTCTGATCCTCAAAACGAGTCTGCTTGTCAGCTTCTGTGCGATGCACCACCAGAAGTTATTGCAAACAAGTTTTCTCAGGTAGAGGATGAGCTTGCAACGTGGGTAGAACAAGGCCCTCCCCCAGAACTTGCTGCGATTGTGCAGCAAGAAGCACCAGAAATGGCACAAGCTGCGGGAGAGATTCTTGCTACCCAAGGTCCTGCAGTCCTAAACAATGAGCGGAGTAGACGTCAGCAACCTCAAGGTTTTGCACGTGGAGGCTTGGCCTCTTTAGGTCGTTTTGGAGATACTCAAACTGCTCACGTTACGAAAGGTGAGATGATCATTCCGAACTATGTTTTGAATGACACTGGTCTTCGTACTGAGCTAAATAAAGTAATGGAGCGTATGGGTGCAGACCCTGCTCGTTACACCGTAGGTGGAAAGAAAGTATCTCTAAATCCTCAAACCGGTCGCCCTGAGTTCCTCAGTCTTGGGGGGATTATCGGTGGTATTGCAGGTGCAGCTTTGGCTCCGTTTACCGGAGGTCTTTCTCTTGCAGCGGCTGCAGGGTTAGGGGCTGCTGCAGGGACGCTTATTGATACTGGCGATCCGATGGAAGCAGCCATGATGGGCATTGGAGCCTATGGCATCGCGGGGGTAGGTGTTGGTGCAGGTCTTTGGGGTGCAGGTACGACAGGCTATGGTGCAGGTCTAACTGCATACTGGACCGCTCCTGGGTCCACGGCCCTCGGTGGAATGTTTGCAGCGGCTCCCGAAGCTGTCGCAGCTGGCGCACAGGCCATGCAGTACACTGGCCCCGCCTTTATTGGTACTACTGGCGAAACAATCTCTACTGGAGCGTTGATGACTCCAGAAATAGCTGCTGCAGAAGGGATCGGATCAAGTTGGCTTGCTCCAGCTTCAACCCAACAGTTGATGGCAGGAAATGTAGCCAGTTTTGGTGGAGATATTGCTGGAACTTCATTCCTCGGAGGAACCGGTGGAGAAACAGGAGCGGCTTTGTCAAAGGCTGCTACAACTCCGGTAGTTACTCCTAAAGCTCCAGCTGCTCCGGGAACGGGTAGCGGTGGAACTTCCTTTTTTGATAAAGCGGCTAATTGGTGGGATAAAAGCTCGATGCTTGAAAAAGCAGGGGCTCTTTCCGCAGGTTCAGCTTTGCTGGGTATGACCGGTGCGCTCGATGCAGAACCTGTACCTCGTCCAGAAGGCTATAATTTGCAGACCGATCCTTCCGCACAGTACGGCGGTAAATCCTACGAAACGCTGGGGCCAAGCGACCTGTTTGGAAATATTGACCAAATGGGGTCTGGCGTACCGGGATCTCCGGGTACTCCGATCGGCGGAGTAGGAACACCTACCGTATCGTCCTCTGGCTACTCTTACGGGGCGGCTCCGAGCTACGGCTCTACACCTAACCTATCTGCGGCTAGAAACGTCTATAACGCGGCTACGTCCCCGTGGGCGGGTAGAGTTCCAAGTTACGCGGCACTTAATGCCGCAACCGGTGGCCATGTCCGTGGTCCGGGTACGGCGACCAGCGATTCAATCCCAGCTTACCTGAGTGATGGTGAGTTCGTAATGACAACAAGAGCAGTTCGTGGAGCAGGAAATGGCAGTTTGCGCGATGGTGCAAAACGCCTGTATGCTATGATGGACGAGCTTGAAAGGAGAGCCTAATGGCGGATCAGAATTCCTACGTCGAACAGGTATCGCGACAGGCTCCCTTTCTTGAGGATTACCAACGTCGCCTTCTTGCTTCTACTCAGACACTAACCGATCAGCCATATCAACAATACGGTGGAGCGCAGCTTGCAGGCTTTTCTGCAGACCAGCTCGCCTCTTTTGATCTAGCTCGCCAAGGTATCGGCTCTTACGCTCCATTCCTTGCAGAGTCTGGTGTATATGCGCGTAGTGCGCCAGCGATGTACGCTCCTGCAGCTGGAGAAGCCCAAAACCTGTATCGTCAGAGTACTGCAGCGCAGTTTAATCCGGCAACGGATATTGCTCCGTACATGAATCCGTACCAGCAGGCGGTTACGCAAGAGGCTCTAAAAGAGCTGAATCGTCAAAACCAGATTCAGCAGCAACAGGTTGCAGCTCAAGCCTCTAAAGCTGGGGCGTTTGGCGGAGGTCGTTATGGTGTTCAGCAGGCTGAACTAGGCCGTAATCTTGCACAGGCACAGGCTCAAATGTTGGCCAGTGACTATGCGGCTAATTACAACCAAGCATTGCAAGCAGCACAAGGCGCGTTTGAATCTGCGCAGCAGCGTCGTCAGCAGGCGGCTACGGGTATCGCAGGTCTTGGCTCTACGGGCGCAGGTTTGATGCAGCAAGCCTCTTCGCAGATGGCTGGTCTTGGTGGTCTGACGCAGCAGTACGGCGCAGCAGATGTTAGTATGCTCAGTCAGTCTGGTGCATTGCAGCAAGGACAAATGCAAAAAGCTCTGGACGTTGATTACCAGAAATTCCTCGAAGCACAAATGCAACCGTATCAGCGCATGGCGTTTATGTCCGATATTCTTCGTGGCGTACCGTCTACTCAATCTGCTCTTACCGCAACCACGGCTCCGGGTGCAAGCCCACTGGCTCAAGGGATTGGTGCAGCGAGTGCGATTGCAGGTATGGGCGGCTCAGAAGGTTTCGGCTGGTGGGGAAGTAAGGACTAATGGCCGAGGTAAAGGTCGGAATTCCGTACCCAATCGGCAGTCAGGCATTAAATTCTAGGTACGCGGAAAGAGCGATATCTCCTCCGCTACCACCGGTACAGAAGGGCGAGCAGATGAACCCATTACTACAATTTGGAATAACCCAGCTTGCAGGCTCTTTGTACGACAAAAGTCCAGTAAAACCTTGGGTAGATAAAAACATCGTAGAACCTGCGATGAATTTCATCGTACCTCCGGCGGAAGCTTCGATTGATCCTACCGGCGGTAAAACTCTTCCGGGCTTCGATGTAAAGCCTTCTGAAGCGATCCAAGCTCCGCAAGCCTCTTCTCCGCAGCTTCCTCCGCTACAGGTTGCACAAGATGTAACTCCGGAAAATCGTGCAAAAGACTATGCCGATGCAGCTGATTATCTTGAGAAAGGTGGCGATGTTCCAGAAGGCTATAACCGCGAAGATTTAATTAAAGATTACCGGGATGCTGCGTCTTATTTAGACAGCGGTATTCTTAGCCTTGACGAGATGCCCCGTATCACTGCCGCCGAAGAAGAGGAAGGCATGGAGCCGTTCGTAGGTGCAAACCGTGAATTGTTCAAAGAAGCAGCTAAAAAGGTCCCTGAAGAAACCGCAACTAAGATGGCGGAACAGGCAGCTCAGGGCGATATGGAAGGTGCATTAAACACGGCACTGGAAGTTAAGAAACAGGATGTAGATAAATCTGATCTTTCAGACGAAGAGAAGGCCGAAGCCAAGCGTGATTACGAGGTTTTCGGTGGTGATCCCTCCTCTTGGTTGCTCGATTTCGGTTTAGCGATGATGGCCTGTAATAAGCCGAGCTTTATGGAATGCTTCGGTACTGCAGGTCTAACCGCACAGCAATCTGCGAAGGATCGTACGAAGATTAAGACTGAAAAAGAAGCTCTTAAACTCAAGAGCATGAAGAACAAAATTGACCTCATGAAGGCGCTAGAAGGCGACTACGAATTGAAGTCTATGTCCTTTATGAATCCTGAAACCGGACAACGTGATTTCGGTACGGTGCGTCAAAACAAAGACTCCGGAAAACTCGAAGTTTTGAATCCGAACGGTTCGGTTCGTTTTGAGCTAGACCCAGTTGGTGCGATCACTCTTTCTTCTCAGGCGGATCTACCTGCCGGTGTTGCAGGCTTTACCAAAGCGGATGAAAAACGCTGGGCGGAATTGCAGCTTAAGAAAGATGGTGCGATTAAATTCCTCGGTCTTGCAGAACAGCAAAAGAAAGCGTTTGAGCAAGGAGATATTATTCAGCAACCGATCATTCGTGAACTTCTTATCACAGGTAAGAGCATCGAAGAAGGGTTACCGGTGGCTGCAAAAATGCTCGGTTTCGGTGAGATGGGCATCGATGATGATCTTGCTAAGAAACTTAAAGATAATCCGAACTATCTTGATAAATACCTGCCGAAGTATGAAGGTGAAGCGAAAACCTTCGGGGAAGCGTTGGGCGGTAACGAAGCATGGAAGGCTGCAAACTACGCTCTCGCAATGAGCTTGGCGGCATCCAGAAACGATACCGGTCGTGCGCTCTCTGATGCAGATATGCAGCGTTACCTCACGGAAGTAGGTGCTGGAGTGCGTACTCGTGAAGGTTATATCCAAACGTTGGATGGTCTTATCAATCGTACCAAGGACGATGTATCTTCACAGTACATTAACTTCTATCGTGACACGGACAACAAAGATGTTGCCGATACCTTCTTATCGAATTATCAGGGTTCTGGCAAAGGCTTTTGGGATTTCACCTTTAGTCAACCTGAGTTTAGGAATCTGTATGGTGGTATGCTATACGGCGGAGGTCAACGTAGACCTCAAGCTCCTGCTCAAAAACCGAGCGGCGCAGCTCCGGGAACGAATCCGTACCAGCAGTTTGATCCAGCCCCTACTCGATAAGGTTTTATCATGGCGCAAAACCTACCCCCGATTGAAGCAATCGACTATCTTCGGGATAATCCTGATACGTTAGAGCAGTTTAATCAGCACTACGGTTCTGAGATTGCTCCTGAAGCGATCGGTATTTTGCAGCAGCAAGGGGATTCGAAGCAGTTTTATGACTACTTCTTCCAGCCTCGTGAACAGGTTCAAACTGAAACCTCACTTCGTCAAGAAGCGGAACAAAAAGATTTCGGTGCAGAACTTGGTGGAGATATATCCTTAACAATACAAAACGTCCTTTCTGATATTGCTTCTAAGCAAACAGAAATTCGCACGTTTAATCAACAACAACCTCAAGACTACCTGCCGGGTACTGCGGGGATGTTTGTTCAGCCTTATGAATTAGAAGAGCCTCCAACAGCTGGGGTAATTGAATCGTTAGGTTTTATCGAAGGTCCAGAGTCAAGAGCCGCTCGAAAAGCTGGCGTAGATCTTGATTGGGCTAAGAGTGAATCTGGGCGTCGGTTGCAAACGATCGGTGCAGGGGTTCCTGAAAATTCTTTGAATTATTCCGTTCCTTATATTTTGGACCGTGAGTATCAGCTTCAGCCTAAAGAACATGACTATCAGCTCGGTAAGGAAAAATATACCGGCGGTGTTCAGTTTATCAATCCGGTCACAAACCGTCCTACTCTTTTTGAAGACCCCA
>Ga0196901_1001188_pt1 | contig 13307 bp, 18 predicted proteins | sample CB_VirMetaG_FD_169099 | JGI IMG/M metagenome (GOLD analysis project Ga0196901, IMG submission 169099) | Freshwater to marine saline gradient viral communities from Chesapeake Bay - CB_1504_1 Viral MetaG (v3) (version 3) | ecosystem: Environmental > Aquatic > Marine > Coastal | place: USA... | reverse complement strand
GGCTTCCTTCCATGTCATCTCACCTGCAGGGTGAGATAGTTCTAGGGTTGAGCCGATGAAATCTGTGTTGATCTTCATTGTTGAACCTCCCTCACTAACCTGACCACACCGGTATTGGTCTTACCGTTGGCGTAGGAACTGCCATTGTGGAAGTACACAGGCCACGCATAGGTAGGAACGAGGGCGTACGACGAAGCCGTCCAGACAATCGACGTATCCCTAAAGCTGTGCCCGGCATCTTCAGCTTCATGGTATAGAGTTATCAACTCTGCTCTTGTTGGAAGCCTCCAACCATCTGGCCATTCTGTAGTCATAGCTTCCTTCCATGTCATCTCAGCCACTGGGTGGGATAGCTTGAATTTCTTACCAGTAAAATCTGTTTTGATGTTCATCGCTATCGCAACGGCCCGATATGGAAATCACACCCTTCGCCGCACGCATCCTTACACCCGGCGGTCTTGTACCCGGCGAGGCAATCAATTGCCCAATCCCCCCCACAGGGCATTAAGTCGGCTAGATCGCATCCACACTCGTCGCAATACAGACCATCGTACCCATGATCGCGCAGATAAGCAGCGATCATGTCACGACCACCTACTTTCGATTGTTTGTTCTGCATCGTCTTTTCCTATGGGGTGATCAGGAATTGTGCCGAAGATACTCGAATAACTCTTCGTGAGCGCCTGACGGCAGCCGAACATCAAAGGATTGCTCATCATCGTTTTCATCAAACAACTCGATATTAAGCCTGCCTTTGTTGTCGATACCAACCCTAACAGTAACGCCACCTTTTTCGTACAGGTCAATCATTCTACATGCCATTTTATGTACCCCTGCTATTTTGAAGGAGAAGGGCTTCCTTGCCCCATTCCTAGCCAATGCTCTTAGCTAGAACCATCATCCATAAATACTGGAATTATTTACGAACATCCCCAGTCTTAGCTAGACCCTCTGCATTACAGGAGGAACAACGAATCCCGACCTTGTCTGGGTCTTTTGACTTCCGGGTGGTGTTGAATACACGTAGTTGTTTTCCATAAGTAGTGTCTTGGAAAGCGTTTGCACAATTGCATGATGTGATGACGGTGGACATAGCCCTATACCTCCTCAGATGCAAGCATTTCTTTAGCCTCTTCCTCGTCAACATCTCCAGAAGTGTATGCCTCAAACTCTCTAGCAATGTCGATAAGATCATTAAGCCCTAGGTCTTTTCTGCTGGTAGCAGGAAGGGCATTAACATAATTCACGGCGTTTGTAAGCGCGTTCTGACGGATGATTGCCCGCTCCCTTACTAGTGGGATGGCTCCTACAAGAGAAGGCCTTGCAGGGCTGTCTGATGTCGTATGAGGGGTAGATGAGGAACTGCCTCCATGTACGTCCACACGGAGACGCTTAACAAACTTCCCACCACCATGAATACTTCCATCGTCAAATGAAACAACGTCCCCCTTGTTCACGTCCACTTTAGGTTTCCATTCCTCCTTTGTTCCATACCATGTACCATTCACAAGAATACTCCACTTACCAAACTTGTTGGAGATTGCTTCTACTGTGCCTTCTACTGTTGCCATTGCGGTTGCCTCTTAAATAATATAGGGCTTTGTTTGTGCCCATGTACTGCCTACACTAACTTCCACGTTTAATGGGAGTGGAATGTCCCAATCAAATAACTCCTTCACTCTCTTCCTGACTCCTGTAAGAGAACTATAAACCATCTTCCCAACCTTGTCAATGTCCTCATTCATTACATCTAGCATCACACTGTCATGTATAGTATTTATTAGAAAGATATTCTCCCTGTTATATTGCTTCCCTTCACCAACATAAAGCTCTCTATACAAGTCACCTATACCAATCAACACCAAGTCTCCTGTTGCTGTTCCTTGTGTCATGTAATTCTTAATCTCTGTTGGAGAGAATGAAAAGTTTTCTCCACGCTCTTTCAAGAATTTTGGTGCTTCTTTCTGTACGAAAGAATAAGCCCTCCCTGTTGGAGAATAATAATGCCCAATGTATTTCTGTCCAAGCTCTCCCATGTTCTCATATGGGATGGCATTGCTATACACAATGCTTGCTAGTTCTTTCTGGTAAGAATCCAACACCCTATACCTAGCATAGTATGCTCCAACAAATTCTTTGCACACTTCAGTAGAGAGCTTTGTATTAGCTGCTAAAGCAGATATCCCGGCTCCATATTGAAGAGCAAAGCTCAAGCTCTTCGCAGTCTTTCTCATCTTCTTGTAATGCGAATCCCCAGCGTCATATTTCTTTTTAACTGAATCATAACTTTCACCAAGCAGAAGACTTAGAGATATACAGTGCATGTCCTTTGTCCTTACATCATCAATTAGCACAGGGTCTTTGGATAAGGCTGCAAGGATTATAACCTCGAGCTGTGAATAATCAGCTTCCATTATGCTACCACTATCACCATACCTTGAAGAGAAAAATTCTTTTATCTTACTCATAATATACTTCTCCACCCTGTAGTTTTTAATATAAAATCAAACTCACGTAAGTCTGGGGCATAAATATTCTGATCCTCCATTAGTGGGGTAAAGAAATGTTTGAAGGAATTTTCTGTGCGTATATCTAACATATGATCCAACATAAATATAGTGTTTTGATGAGTCTTTGTCTTAAACCCTTTTCCCAACCTCTCTATAACTTTTTCCTTATACCACTGGGTGGTTGTTTCAGTGCAGTGAATAATCTTCTCTGTCAATGAAGGGAAAAAACTATGGCTGACATACAACGTATCAAAATAATCATCACGCAACGGAATCAGAGCAAGGCTTGTAGAAACATCAGTGTTATAGAACACCTGAAATATATCAAGGTTCAAATAATATTTAGTTAAATTATTCTTAGACACTCTTGATTCAAAAGTCTTTAATCTATCTTTAGGAATATTACTAGAAATAATATTTATTATATTATATATAATATTTATATTATTATATATATATTCATATTTATTAGATATATATCTAGTAGTGTTATATATATATCCTGTATTATTATTATCAGATAATACTGATAAATCTAAATTATTAATTATTTTATTTATTATTTTATAATCTAAATCTATCCCATATATATCTAAATCATATATATATAAATCTTTAGATTTATATATTGAATTATATATAACATCTCTAATAATTCCACCTCCTAGATACAGGGTTTTTCCTGTTAATTCATGGTATAAAACACCAATGCTGAATAGCTTTTTCAACATACTATCTTTGAGTTCTTTCATATCATCTTTCATTATTTCATTCCTCAAAAGTTGTTACGTTTTGAAGGTTTGGTTTTGAACTACTCAACCTTCCTGTATTAGTAGCCGTATGGTTTAGGGTGTGGTGTATACACCCATCATGTTCACATGTCAGCTTTGCATAAGGAAGGTAATAGGTAGATATATCTTTCTCTAGTTCCCTCCACCTTAGCACATTCTCAATGAACTTACAAGCCTGTATGGAGTAATCTGTGTGTGTATATAACTCACCATCTAACAAATCATACAAATCTTTCAACACCGTCACTCCAGTGGGGTAGAGTTTTGTGATTTTATTTTTAGTAAGAGAAGTAAAATGTCTCTCAATCCATTTGGGCTTGTCTTTTACGAATGGAATCCCATCATGGTGATAGGTGATTTTAGTTTTACGTGTCTTAATCTTCCCAACATTCTTCCCTGTCTTGTATACGTAGAGATTCCCATCCTCATCTAACACTGGTCTATCTGCTACATACGACATGTTACCACCAAATAATGTGACGCTAATCAGTGAAGGAGTTATATCTGAATAATCTCCTATCTCATCAAACACTTCTGATGGTGTGTAGTGATTAACTATTTCTAGTAATTTTTCTTTAAGTACCTTCTCTTCATTAATCAATGTCACATGAGCATACTCCAAGCTATCCTCTGCTCTGAAGTACATCCCATGATGTTCCATGATTGTTGTTGCTTGTAATGCCACCATCTGTGTTAGGCACAGATCGAAGCTCTTAGCTTCCGTTATAGCTTCCTGTGCATGAAACTGTTCCAACTGATGCCAGAATATAGAGAATGTTTTTATTACATCTTCTTTCAGGTAGGGAACAATAATCTTCTCATCAATCATCTCAGTACTAACACCACTATCCCACAAAGCCTTCACCCTATCATCCTTAACCTCCCCTACCTCATACTTCTCAGTTAAGAAATTAAGGGATGCAAACTTTGTGAGTTGCCCAGACAATAAATACTCAGCTAACATCGTGTCCCAGATCTTAATATCCATATTCATATACCAATTTTTAAACACGGGTTGTTGTAATAAATATAGAAGGTCAAACTTTATATTCTGACCAACTAACATGTAAACATTATTCCTAGAAAGAAACTCAACAGCCCTTCCTACTTCGATACAGACCTCTGCTTTATCCTCTATATGGAATGTGGAAATAGTATCGTCTCCCTCAATCTGTATTCCAATATATACAATCCAATTATCCGGGTTGTGTGGGGAGCCTCTGCCTGTACTATCGTTCTCATAGATAGTAGTTTCTAAATCAATACATGCTACCTTAGACATAACCTTCATACCTCCCAATGCTAGGAACTATCTTCACTTCAAACTTCCCATTCCTACAGCTCTCATCTAATGGGGAGGGAAATTTATTCTTAACAATATTCAAGAACCTTGCGTTAGCCTTTACCTCTGGGTCATAGCTTCTTCCAATGGTTATGATGGCGTCAGCCTCACCCTGTGCCCCTGTCTTGCTGCCGTAGATATGCTCCATCTCCACCCACTTCTCACCACCTGCCTCACCACCAGCCTGCGCTGCTACAATAATAGGGCAATATTGTTTCGCCCATTCCCTAGCCTTTCCATATAGCATGGTGGTACGCGCTGCATCATTGGTTGTTTGTTTACTAAACCCATGAACCTTCCATAGCTGATCTATAACAACAAGGCCCGGAGATAGTTTCTTGAGAAACTTTTGAATTGTATATACATCCAAAGCTGGGGCGTCGATAAACTTGATACGTCCAATACTTCCAATTAATTTCTCTACCTTGTGCTTAACGTCTACAACATTAGCATCAAACTCTTCTCCATTTATTCCTAGTAAGGAACAGATGATACGCTTCTTAACAACTGTCCCTTCCTCTTCATTGTTAAACCATACCAGCTCCTTGTCTGGTGGTAGCTGAGTTAGCATATGGGTAGCCTCTGACATAAGGAAGCTCGTCTTGCCCGTGTCAGGCCGTGCAGCGACGATTACAAGCTTACCCTTACCCACCCTACCAAGGGCCATATTAAGCTCGTTTAAGCGCCACTCTAGGCCCGTATGGGCTGCTGTAGCAGACCGTATCTCCTCCAAATCATCCGTCACTAGTAGTTCATCAGCTCCCTTAGCCTTACCAAGGCGCTCCTCCCACTTATCAAACAGTACTTCTATGTCCCCCATACTTCCAACACCATTATCCACTATCTGTAATGCTACCTTCCCTATTGAAAGGGCATACTCCCTGTCTATCAAATTCTTTTTAATAACATCCTCCATCTCTGGTGTTGGAACATACTCCTTAACTGATTCTATTATCGTATCGTATACAATAAACTTATCTGCATCCCACTTAGGATGACAGCTTACCTTCATAAACAAGGCGAGAGCATCCCAATCTAGCTTGTCATGCTTCTCATAATACTTCCCTATATCCTGCAGGATAGTATGGGTTTCTTTACTAACACTATCCTTACTTACAACCTCTATGAACTCATCATAGAAGGATTTATTCTCCATCAGTTTTAATAACTCTATCACTTCACAACTCCTATATGTCGTTTGGGGTCACCATGATATACCACTTCACATGGTAGGACAAGACTGATACGCTGACACATCTCAGTTTGTTTCAGCTTAACAATTCCATTATCATTATCCAACCACACCACAACCAAATCCCAGTTTGATTTATTCCTAGAAAGAAAATTAAATACCTTGTCAGTAAATGATGTTCCATGTAATACTATTACATTAAATGATCCAAGCTTATTCAACATAATCCCTGATACATAATCCTCAACAATTACTACTTCTCTAGTAGGCAGAGAACTTTTAATATAATTAAATCTATCCCATGTTGATTTACTATATGTAATTACTTTAGCTCCTTCAGTATTCATATAAACTTTTCGATACATGACTCCTACTAATTCACTATTATGATATAGTGGAAACACTACCCTATTCCACTTCTCACTCCATCCTATGTTAAACAGTTTAATGGTTTCAATTGAGAAGTATTTTTTCAAATAATCCATACCTATCATTGGAATCATAGTAGTGAAATCTACAGGTAGTTTTACATCATTCACTACTTTATCTTTCTCTCTATCCTCCCTTTCAATACTTCTACTAATTTTCTTTTTAATAAAATCATACGAACTTTCTCCTTTAGAATCAAACACTTTGCCTTTGTTTCCACAATGGAAACAATTATATAACCACCCGTCTTCCACTCTTTTAACATATAGTCTATCATTATTTTTACCTTCTTTACAATGATGAATCTTTATTTGCTCTCCTTCTTTCATCTCTTTGAATTCAGTTAATATCATCTCTTTTATGTCTATCATTTTCTCCATCTCCATGAATAAGTATCTATATCTTTTTGTTCAGCATTCCACTCTTTCTCCCATTGCCTAATTTTCAATTCATTATTTGAAATTGGTTCTCTTTTGAGAGTTGATTTACATGATTCATCTATTGGCACAAACCAATCATTCTCCTCTTCATCTATTATATCCTCAATAGAATCAACATCATAGCACATCTTACTAATAAGATAATGCTCAATAAAGTATTCTTGTTCATGCATTAATTCATCATAAGTTATCATCTTATTTCTCTCCACTAGCTAGGTTAGCAAAAAACTTTTTCATATAATTTCTGAGTGTCTGTGACTCCTCACTGTGAGCATCTTCATTATTACTCTTTATCCATACATACAACAAATCTTTTTCCTCCGGTTTCTCCAATCTATATTTAATACCAACTTGTGTACCTGCCACTTCCAGTGGAACAGAGTATCCTGCTATACAACTGTCACATATCTCTACCTTTTCACAATTAAAGATCGCCTGACAACACCTACCATTAGTCGGTACCTCTGAATTTATTTCTGGAAAGAAAAGGCTTGTATCTGGCATCACCTCACCATATAGGTGAGACTGTGCTATCCCTAGCGTCATACTTATCATGAACAGATAGAGTGCTACATCCCCATCTGTTAGTGTCAATTCATTTTGTGGGAACATATACTCATATAATTCGTATACACCACAACCTTTGCATCCAGATGACCTATTACAATCTACTAATGTAATACAAGTCCATTGTCTGATATCAGCAGTAGATAGTCTGTTCTCTATATCATGTGGTGCATTCTCCTCCCACCACTCATGTAGTGGGGGCACTATGAATTTCTCAGATTTCATTGGACTCTCTCCTATCCAAACACCTGATTAAACCACTGCTTTACAGCGGCCTTCTCATTCTCGTCGGCCAATGCCTCACAATAAGCGTTACCAACTCCATACCATGCATCTTCGTGTGCAAGGGCAAGGGTTGCTACGTTCTTCAGTGTTCTAGGACTCCATGCTAGTGTCACCTCTCCCTCTTTATACCCACCTCTTACAAGCTCTCCGAATTGAACAAGTAATTCAGAGAACTTACTAGTAATATTTTCACCAAACCACTTCTCAAGTAGCTTGATCTCTGCCTCCTTTGTCAGGTATGGGCAGTGGATGAAATACCCATGTCGATTGATGGTAGATATATCCTGTATCTGTGATGCAGCATACTTGTCAAGACCATCACCCAGACCAAGCGTATTGTCAGTGTATGCCATCCTTGCTCTTCTATCAGGAGTTACAACCTGATCATCAGGCTTATCATACAGGCGCAGCTTGCCTCCCTCCTCACGCAACCATTGGGTTGCCATGTTCACAAACGATGGAGCTTTAGTCCATTCATCCTCACATATTATGTATCCCTTCTTCAGACATGATGGATACAATCCATCCACCCAATAAGTCCCTTTCTCAGGACTCACCTGTATCTTACCCAGCACAGCATCAGGCTCTATAGAGCCATTCATATTCATTCTTGCGAAGGGCTGTCTCATAAGGGCAGCATAAAACTCTACCCCTGTTGTCTTACCAGCACCAGCGGGGCTTGTTATTATTGGCTTGGCATTGATTGATAGCGCCTCTGCAATCTTACTATCAACATCCCAATTCACAACTCTCTCTTGTATTATTTTCTTACTAGGAATATCAACGCGTGCCTCCTCATCCCAATCCTCCTCCTTGTATGGTGGCAATACCCAAGGGTTATGCTTACCTTGTGTATACTCAACCCCGTAGATATCCAACAACTCACTAAACCTAATCCATCCCTCCGGTTTTGGTGGGGACTTAAACAATGGGTTGGTAGTCATTATCTCTTCAATGGCCTCATCAGCCTCCTTCACTTTTGCCCGCTTGTTCATTCGGACCATCATCTCTTCAACAACTTTTTTCTTTGGGTCTGACATTTTCATCTCCTCAGATGATGATTTTCTTACTAATAAGATTGGAAAGGACACCTACCAAATCACTAGCAGTGTGCAACACTGCGTGTTGTGAATAGTAGTTTCTAACACTACCATCCTCTATCCCTATACCATAAACCTCTATCCGTTTTTCCCACTCACTCACCACGTTTTTCAGGTGAGTCTGTAAATCCCCATGATTGTCAGCGCATGGCGCTCCATCACTCAACACCACTAACACCTTCCGTTTATTCTTTTGTGCATACAGCCTAGAAGCTGCTAGATCAACGCTCTCTCCATCTGCGTTCTGCATAGTGACAACACTGCCATGCGACATTCTCCTCACTATCTCCTCCTTGTTTGGGCGTGATCCGAATGGCTGGACAATCCCATGCAAAGGCCCACCTACAGCATCGGCCTCTGTGAAGTAGGCAACTTCAACATTAACTCCTAGTGGGGTGAGGACGGATGATAGCATAACTGCTGCCGCTCCTGCAACTAGGATTTTATTCCCTCCCATACTCCCACTGTAGTCGATCAACAACGATACCGCAGTGTTAAACGACAACGTCTCCTCCTTCTGCGTAAATAGGGCAGAGGATTGTTTGAACTTATATAAATTCTTACTAGAAAGTTTCCCTGTTCTCTGCCCACCCACCTTCCGAATCTGACTCCTACTTAATAGCAGGCGTCTCACCTCTCCTGCTAGGTGAGAAGTGTTGCCGAGTAACGGGGTGATGGCTGCAATGAATCTATGATTCTCCTTGTAAGATTCAAAATACTCCTTGAATCTTTCCTGCTCTGGTGAGCTAATCCACTTCTCCACTTGATAATCATAGGCGGCAACAGGACGTGGCTTATACACACCCTCACTATGGTACATACTCCTTGCCTTCACCTTCTCCCATGAATCCGGGGAGGGGAATCCTCCCTTACCTACTCTCTCCTCCTTGTCACCATCATCTCCTCCCTCATCATCACCACTACCTTCTCCTTCACCCTCATCACTTTCATCCTCCTCACTCTCCTCATCAGGGAATAACATCTCATGCAATTTCTTACTGAGAAGATACGACTCCTCTGTGTTACTCACCTCCAGAGCAGTGAAGTATGTTGACCTAATCAGATCAGTCCACTTCTCACACTCATGGGGGATATAATATACAGGATTGCGTTTTAATACAGGATTCCATTCACGTCTCACTATCTCATCCATGAGCCACAGAGAATACATCTTCTCCTCATCCTCATCCTTGAATGTAATCTGCTGTTTATTTCTTCCTAGAAATATCCAGCGCCCTTCCAATAGACATTTATCCACACCCTGAAAATGACCAAGCATATTGCGCTCCTGCGCGTGATCATCTACCAAATTGTAGATATATTTCAATCTATCCTTTGGCTTGTTCTCCTTGAGAATGTCACTCCAATAATCAAATGGGGATATAAGGTGACCTAGCTCATGGTACACCTTATACAAGTATAGCTTCACCTCCTCCTCACTCCATAAGGCGTTAAATTTAGGGAGGAACATCCTCCCATCGGCATCCACCCTTGGCTGGTCAGTCTCCTCAAACGTGACAGAGGAGATTTTACTTCCTCCCAAGTAGGTAATGTTACCTACAAGGGTCTTGCGGATTGATTCAGCATTTATCATCACCCTCCTCCTATCGCCATTATTATAACTGCCGACAACCAGAATAGGAGCAAAGCTGTTGCTCCAGATAAGGTGGACAGAAATATTCCTAGGAAGAATTCTCTCCGCTCCTTCCTTCTCATTGCACTATTCATTACTGCCTCTCCTCCATGTCCCAACGAATATTTGGATTACCTGTATACTCTACCCAACCCCGATAAATCTCCATAATTTTATTGTATGCCTCCTGCCTACTCGCTGCATCAACTCCCACATAGAAGAGAATGAAACCACTCTCATCTAGGATTGCACCGTTATATGTTTTCATTTTGTCACCTCATTTATTTATTTATTTATTACCAGTAAGAAAAGCATCCCTGCTTATGTTCAGCATTAGCTCGCCATTGCCTTTGCAATAGCGGTGTAAATTAACTGTCGATCCTCTTCACAGAGCGACACGAATCGTCTCGCCTCAGCCAATATTTCATCAGGCACACTTACCTTCTCTGACTCCTCCTTCTCTTTTTTATCGACAACCTTCTCCTTCTCTGCCTTTATCTCTGCCGCCACCATACTCTTGCCCTTCCCTTCTATGTTAATACCTAGCTCTATTGCCGTCCCTATTGTGCTTGCTGCGCTTGTATATTTTCCATAAGCATCGACAATCCCATCCTCCCTATATTTTTTCTTCTCCTCCGTGTTCTTTGGTGGGGATATGTATTCCCCCTCACTGGTTACCCAGAGCTGCCTCCCTACCTTACCTCCCTTCTTTGCCAACTCCTCTGGCAACTTACCCTCACCAATTCCCTCCTCTACATACTCCTTGAATCCCTCAGACTCCCATTTTTTATATGAGGCCTTACCCTCCACACCATAGCTGAATTTACCCTCCTGCATAACCCTCACAGTGGCATCCCTCAATGCCTCCCAAACCGTTCCCCCCTGAACGCTAGCGATACCGCTAGCATGAGCTGAAGCAATTGACGCCTCTACGGCGTCGGCAATCAGGAAACGGATAGATACAGCAGACATGATTATTCTCCGGATTTAACATGATGAGAGGATATAACGCGCCCCTCTCTTTGGCGCAGAGGGTGTGCAAACTCTTGAGTCTTACTCATTTTATTACCCTCAATTTCCTGCAATGTTAGTTAGGGAACACTGCTAACCCTGGAAAACATACTGGTGACAGTATGCTTTCCATTAGCCTACATTCCGTTATTAGTAATAAAGTTTATTACTAACCCATGCTCCCATAAACATAGGTGGCGGGACATACCGCCAATGATTCCATTCGCCCTATGATGTAGGCCAAGGGCAATGATGTTGCCGGGCATTACATTCTAGTAATAATCCCGATGCCATCACTGCAATGTTATTGCGTCACCGTAGGTGGGGTGTGATTGTATTACCTATCTATTCACCCCTTCACACCATAGATGTACAGGTTGTCACCCTGTCATTGTCTGGTGGTCGGTCACCTATCGTATGCACTAATAAAATATTATTAGAACCAATTCCATTTAGTCATCCACGCTACGCTGTTTTGTCTCGTGTTCGCCAAGTGATGCCCTACAAGCATTCACCCACACTATTAGCCCATGTTTTCATACCCGTGTATGGGTACCGACTCCGGGTTGACCAGACTAACGCCGCTTGCGGCCCGCCACACTGGTTCTGTCCCATCTGTCAGGATTTAGTGTTAACTCCCACGACACGCCACAACGTGGCGCTTCATGCACACTGCCAGATTGTAACCCTTCCCATAGGTGCGTCATCCGATGACGTTTACGATAACGCTAACGATGGACGCTAGCGGGGGGCGAGTAATAAAATATTATTACTGATTCCCTGCCGCCCCGATGCAATTCCATTTGAGCCTATAGTATACAGAAATTTCAATTATTTTGTTTAAACGCAAATGAAATTCCCTTGCAAGAAAATGAAATAATTTTATTTGATAAACTCGAGACAAAATAAAAGCCCCTCTCGGGGCTTGTAATAATGTTTATTACTAAAACGACAGACAATAAAAAAGGGAGGGTATCGCTACCCTCCCTTAAGTTTATTGCTGTTTTAGTGTGGCCAATGCCGACGACACGTTATCAAAACCATGTTCCCTAATCAGTTGCTCCATTATTTCGATTAGAGTCTTCTCTTTCTTCTCTTTCGGTTTGTTCCATCCAGTGAGGACGTGTCTATCGCTACCTTTCTCTACTGCGGCGAAGCTAGGATACTCGGGCAGTGGTTCTTTCTTGGCTTCGACCAATGCCCTAACCTGCCCACGCAATCCGCCTAAAGCCATTGACGACACTTGCGCGGCTGTCTTTTCGTGTGTCGGTATGGCATTGGCCTTGATATTGTCCGCAATAGCGATTATCAGTTCACCATACGCTACCTTCGCCTTGTTCCAGTCGCCATTAGTGGCAACCTTGCGGATTGCATCAGCAACCTTAATCTTCCCTTTTTCTACAGCAACCTTGCCGTAAACATTATTCAAGAATTGGTCAGCTAATACCGTTGCAAGCGAAACCGCATTGGTTTTTGGCTTGTCTTCAGTTGTCTGCTGAATAGCTTCTACTAATTCTTTTTGGGCCGATACTCTACCCTTCCCATTAGCTCGGGTGGTACGGGTAGTTTTCTTTTCATTAGTTGTCATTTTCAGTACTCCGATTGATTTGCTACTGGGCAAGCCTCCCGATGGGAGGCCCCCCGTTTTAGTGGTGTTCCAGATTGTAAAATACTGCGGGGGCGAACCGGCACCCCCGTTTCCCTCCCTCCCTTGCTTTCCATGCAAGCATAGCGTATCAGACAAAACAGCCATTGTCAACTGTCACCAGTAATAAAATATTATTACTGTCCAATCCACTATATGTTGTGTGTTGGGGTGTGGTGCAAACAATAGGAGAGGATTGATTCTAAATGAGAATGATTCGCATTTAGGTGGATGTTAGGGTTTTCCCTATACGTAAAAATACTAATAGTAAAACTACTAATAGTAAAAATACCTAGTTTCACGTGAAACATCCAATATTTTCTTCCTAGGAAGATATCCGCAGATAGCAGCATGATATGGAT
>Ga0196901_1001184_pt1 | contig 13333 bp, 18 predicted proteins | sample CB_VirMetaG_FD_169099 | JGI IMG/M metagenome (GOLD analysis project Ga0196901, IMG submission 169099) | Freshwater to marine saline gradient viral communities from Chesapeake Bay - CB_1504_1 Viral MetaG (v3) (version 3) | ecosystem: Environmental > Aquatic > Marine > Coastal | place: USA... | reverse complement strand
CTGGCAAATATTTAGATTTGAATGAACGAGCTTGCAGGCTTGATGTACTAAAAAATATGAATGTTAATATTGTTGATCACCGTAATAGAACACTAGAACAAGACTTAAAAAATGCGTGGGCAACTGTTGTATATAATTCAAGTCCTGCGGTTGCTAGTGCTATTACTGGTGTCCCTGTGTTTGCTGATGATATTACTGATTGTCAAGCACGTGATGTAGCAAGCAACAATTTTTCACAGATTGAAAATCCTGTTATGAGCGATAGAGAACACTGGCTAAGTAAACTAGCAATGTGCCATTGGAATTTTGATGAGCTCAAAGACGGTAGTGCCTGGAGGCACATGAGACAATATGTATGAAGATTGAATTTGGCTGCGGTGAAACCCCTACACAACCAGACTTTAAAACATGTGATATAAGGGATCTTCCGGGTATTGATTTTGTTTGTGCTGCATGGGATATTAACAAACACGTTGAATCTAACAGTGTAGATGAAATATTTTCAAGACATTTCTTTGAGCATTTAACATTTCAACAAGGTGAGCGTGTACTAGAAGTATGGCACACTATACTAAAACCAGGCGGTCGCTGCGAGATGTTAGTACCTAATATGACTATGCACATAAATCAATGGTTGCGCAGAGATACAGACCGAGATGTTGAGCATGCATGTGCTGGGTTTTGGGGATGGCAACGCGGAGAGTTTGATGATGTGTGGGACGTACACAAAAGTGGGTACGACGAAGAGTTACTTACAAAACTAGTACTACGAAAAGGATTTGTCAATGTTGAGTCGTTTGCTAATCCTAAAAAAAGCAAACATGTACATCTAGCGTTTTATAAAAACTAACCCGTTATCTCGAACAAATGCTTTCCACCAAAAGTGTTCTCCGGTAGTTTTGTTTTTCTTCCATCGTCCCATGGTTGAAACTTCTCGCAGTGTTTTAGTTAATGCAGGATCATAATCAAACCCGTATTGATCAAATACCGATATCCAATACTCTTTGGTATTGCAATTAACATGATGATGTCCAGGAGTATTAGGTGGAGCATAAGTCATAAAAACAACACGCCCTCTTTGGAAATCCTGCATAAAGTTTGGAACAAATTCTTCATATACATGTTCAACAAATTCACAACTCCAAACAAGATCAACTGCAAGATCATTTAATGGGCCCGGTCCTTTTTCGTAATCGTGAACGGTAACCGGAACGCTAGGACGCTCAACCTCAAAGTCGCCATCGACGCCCTGTGCATCGATTCCTAGCGTTCTTGCTAGCTCGACCATTCCTGCTGGGCCGCACCCAATGTCAAGCATAGTTTTTACACTAAATTTAGAAATTGCAAACTCTAGTGCACCTTGATCAAGATGAGTTTTGTTTTTATGTCCGCCAAGGTGATCAGGTAAACTCATTGCCAGTATGCCTCTGATCTGTTAACTAATAAATCTTTTGATTTTGATTTTCCTAGGTGCTTTCGTCCACCCTTTAAATGATCCAAATACGCACCCCATGTACTATTAATAAGCGGATGTCCTTCGCCTTTAACTAATCCCTCACTCCAATCTTTTTGTGTAAGCGGAACCTGTTTACGAACAGCATCAAAAACAAAACTATCGTGCCATTCATCTAATGTAAAGATGCCGTTTTCAGCATCGTCGTAATACTCCTGGAACACACGCAAGAAGTTTTGAGAACGACCCGAACGCAGGTTAATAGCATACAAGCCACATTCTGAAAATTTACCTCTGCGACCAAGATAATACAAATCGCTGCCGCCGTCGATTAAACTATCGATGTTTTCTTGTGTAACAGGACTATGACAAACCATATCAGCATCCATCCAAATTAAATAATCGGAATCTGTATTCTGTGCTGCATGAAAAATACTATATACTTTATGGCTAAAGCGTACGGCATCCCATTTAAATCCTTTGCCTGCATCCTTGCGTTTACTACGAACAGGGTCTGCGCTTACGTCGCCGTTTGCTTTAGGAACATTTTTCCAACGCTGCTTAAATGCAACTAATTCTGAACTGACTTGTTCTAAGTTAAATACACTTAGATTTGGCGCAGACTCTGCTACCGTACATTGTTCTGCGTAAACATATAACTTTACATTAACAGGCCAGTTTTTTAAAAAAGACTCAATCATTCGCTTACCGTATAGATTGTATCCTGCTTGGTGAAATGTTGTTACTACAGTATAATTTGTCATTGTGATATTTATATGGCTACAAAAACAATAGGATACTTTCCAAAATCAATTGCGATCAACGGAAAGGAAGTAATAGATGCTTTTTTAAAAAGTTGCAAACAAGTAGGACTGCTACCAATTGAAAATGGAATGGATTGCGATTATGCTGTAATATGGAGCATATTGTGGTCTGGAAGATTAGCAAGTAACCAACGTGTATACGAGCATTACAAATATCATAACAAACCTGTTATTGTAATTGATGTAGGAGCATTGAGCCGAGGTAATACCTGGAAAGTAGCGGTTAACAATATTAACGCTTTAGGATATTACGGACATACAGAAAATCTGGACTTGGATAGACCTGCTAAACTTGGATTAACATTAGCACCAGCGCAAACTAACAATAATGGAAAAGTTTGTATTGCAATGCAACACAGAAGCAGCGAGCAAGTTAAAGGATTAGATATTGAAAACTGGGTAGTAAAAACTTTTTACAACCTTAGAGAATACACCGATCGTCCTGTAGTAATACGCCCGCATCCTCGCTGCACAATCAATATGGATAGACTTCCTGCTGATGTAACAGTCGAATCTCCAGTTAAACTCTCAAATACATATGATAGTTTTGATATGCATTTTGATTGGTATGCGCTAATAAATTATAACAGCGGGCCAGGAATACAAGGCGCACTTGCTGGCTGCGCAATTATCGTAGATACCAGTAGTTTAGCACATCCGGTATCGATGGAATTAAGAGATTTAGCAATGCCGTATAAAGTTAACAGAGAGCAATGGTTTATTGAAATTGCACATACTGAATATACTGTTGATGAAATACGTGCCGGACTATGGTATAAACGTTTGGAAGGTGGGTTGTGATTGATTGTGCTTGTGTGATACATGGCGACGCATATGACTTTGAGTATGTGCATAAACTATATAGAGGATTACAGCGTGGGTTTGGTAAACGTGCATTTGCATTGCACGTTTATACAGAAGAAGATAGAATAGTTCCAGAGCCATATATTAAACACAGTTTGCAAGATATGCGCAAACACAATTGTAAGAAGGGCTGGTGGTACAAAACTCAACTATTTGATCGCAAACAATTTAACGGACAAATAATTTATTTTGATTTAGATGTTGCTATTACAGGAGATCTAAGCTGGATACTAGATCTAGACACAAAATATTTTTGGGGAATACGAGACTTTCGTTATTTGTTTAATCCTAGACGCAGAGAATTAAACTCGAGTGTGATGTATTTTAACACAGACAAGTTTAATTACGTATGGAGCGAATTTAAAATTAGCCCCGAAACATATATGAATAGAATGCATGGAGATCAGAATTTTATTGATCGCCAAATACCGCAAGAACAAAAACGGTTTTTTGACGAATCGCGTGTTAAAAGTTGGCGATGGGAATTATTTGACGGTGGGTATGATATTGAAACACGCAAACATAAAATCCCAGGATCAGGAACGAGAATTCCTGATCAAACAAGTATTGCAGTGTTTCACGGAAAACCCAAGATTCATAACATCAATGATGTTGAAATAGATAAATATTGGTACTAGTAACAAAAACGTTTTTGGAGAAATTAAAATGGCAAGAAATTTAAAACTATACGGTGCCGCGTATAATACAGACGGTGATGCAGAGATCAGTCTTACTATTAACGGTAACGTTGGGTATGAAGGTCCTGTGACAACAATCAACTCTACCGCACCAGAGCAAAACACCACAGAAGTTGGTTTTTGTGATTTTTCACTAGATGATGACTTTTTAGTTGGTGGAGATTTAATGGTAACCATTACAGCAAAAGAAGGTACTATCTTTGTTGCAGGCATTGGTGAAGCCGAGGGAGAACCTAACGAGTTTTTTGGTAGCAATCCTGGACAGTTAAAAACTAATATTTCATATAATGGCGGCGAACCATATAGTGTCACCGATCAGGATATTATTGATTTGGGTATTGAACCAAACGAAGACGGTACAGTTGGTGAATTCCACATTAATATTGTACCGGGTGCTACTGTAACATTTGATTACGCACTACCCTCTAAATCCGCAGATTTATAAAAATATTTTATAAATTATAAGATATTTTAATGAAGATAGGGACTTGACAGTCCCTATTTTTTTAAGTATAATTTCTAATATATTACTACTATCACACATAACCCAATAATTTTTGTTGTAAAAATACAACAAAAAAGTAGTTGACAAATAGTACAAACTTGAGTATAATAAGCACTCATTCAACAACATAGCAAACGTAGGAGTTTACAATGAATGTGCGTATTTTGAGCGGGTCTTACCGAGGCGAAGAAATCCGTAACCAGGAATTTGAAGTGGTTAAGGGTATCCAAGTGGGCAGCAAAGGTTCGTTTATCACAGTTCGTCCCAACGAAGCGATTGGTGTAGGACGCGATAAGATCCGTGTAAACGTTCGAGAGCAGGACGTTGAGTTTATTGGTGCTCCGGCTGAGAAAAAGGCTGTAGAGACTGATGAACAAGTAATGGACCGCATCGAAACCCGCTTTGGTGTCCTGGAAGAAATGACCCGAGCAGCAATTAACAGCGACGTGCGTGCTATGATTGTTGTAGGTCCTCCAGGCGTGGGCAAGAGTTATGGAGTTCAAACTCAACTTGAAAAGAGCTCTATGTTTGATCGTCTTGCAGGTAGCAAAGTCAAGTACGAAGTTGTTAAGGGTGCTATGACTCCGATTGGATTATATGCTACGCTTTACAATCATGCCGACAAAGGCAATGTACTTGTATTTGATGACTGCGACAGCATCCTACTTGATGACCTATCATTGAATTTGCTTAAAGCGGCCCTTGATTCTGGGAAGAAGCGCACTATCCACTGGAATGCGGACAGTTCGCTGCTGCGTCGTGAAGGTATCCCAGATCGCTTTGACTTCCACGGCGCAGTAATTTTTATTACCAACTTGAAGTTTGACCATGTGCGCAGCAAGAAGTTGCAGGATCACTTGGAAGCACTTCAAAGTCGTTGCCATTATATTGACTTGACACTAGATACTATGCGCGACAAATTGTTGCGCATCAAACAGATTCATCGCCGAGGTGATTTGTTTGAGCATTATTATTTCCAAGGTGATGAAGGCGAGCAGGTAATTACTTTTATGGAAGAGAATAAAGATAAACTTCGTGAAATGAGTTTACGTATGGCACTGAAGCTAGCAGACTTGATTAAAGTTAGTCCTGCACGCTGGCAAGATATGGCAGCAGTAACCTGCATGAAGACAAGTTTTTAATCAGAGAACACATTTGCTATGTTGAACTCCTACCGTTCTTTGGTTAAAAAGTAACTAAGAAACATTTTCAAGTTGAACTCCCAAGTTTCTTAGTTTTTAGCGCAAGATGAAATACTCTTGCGCTTTTTTTATCTTGTGTTATAATAAGTGTATGATAAGGAAAGTGATAGATCGAGATTCAGCACATTTGTGGATGCGCGAAAACTTGCGCTTCAGTCGCTACGACATTAACTTTGTGGAAAATGTTGCTCGCTACATCGATCAAGGTCGTTCGCTTACAGTTAAGCAAAATGACTTGTGGGAAAAGATTGTTCACAAATATCGCAAGCAGATATTTGCAGAATCAAATGGCACAATCACAGACGAACTTATCTTAGATAAACAATGGGCTAATCCTGTTGTAGAGTTTGATCCTGATTATGCTCCGCTGTTATGGATCGAAGGCGATCACATCTGTTTGCGCTTTCCTTACAATAAAGACACAGTAGCAGACCTGCGTAGAATGCTACAGGATACTGGACACGATTATGGGCTAATGTCTTACATGAACCCTAATCAATACTTTTCCTGGGACAAACAACAACGCATTTGGCACGGTACTGCATACGCAACACTGATACGAGACTTAACAGAGTTTGCACTTGACCATGAGTTTGCAGTTGATGCAAGCGTAAAAGAAATTGTAGATTCGGTATCAGGTGACGACCTTGATTGGTGCCCGTTTGCAGAACTCTACGGCGACGGTTACATGGTAAGTAATCTAAGCCCGGGTTTGTTGCGAGCATTGCCACCAAATGAGATTACACTAGATACAGTGCGTGAACTTGTTGGACTAGAAGTTACAATCAGCGATGCAATGCAGAGTTTTGTAGCACAGAAATACGGGGTTCAACTAGGTCGCATCGCATGTCAGCGAACAGTAACCGTAATGGTAGATGATATTAACACACTTAAAGAATATTTTAAACGTACCGATCATCAACTAGTTGTTTATCATAGACAGTATCAACAGTATACAGACACAACTGCAAACGAAGAACAAGAAACACTTACACCAACAAAGTTTGTTAGTTTGGCAGATTTTAGAGCGCACAACAAAGGGTTAGGCGACTATTATGTGTACAGTAAAGACACGGATAACTATACACTAGATCACGGAGTTGATTGTGTGGTGTTTATGCCTGATGTATCGTTTCCGTTTGATGCATTATCCAACATTGCTAAGAAGGTAATTACAATAGTACAAAATGAAACTAGCACGCCTAATAATTAAAGACGAAGTTAACGTTAAGATCGAAGGACTGGACTTACCGGTGCGCAAAGCATTGGTTAATAAGTTTAAGTATGTTGTGCCACATGCACGCTATTTGCCGGCAGTGCGATTAGGACGCTGGGACGGTAAAGTGGCATTCTTCCAACTCGGTGGCAGCACATATGTTAATCTGCTTCCGGATATTGTGCCTGTACTTGCTGAATATAACTACGATGTTGCTGTGGATGATCAACGTGAATATCGCACAGCGTTTGAGTTTGAACGTGTAGAAACAGATTCATTTAGCCATGTACATTGGCCCAAAGGACATCCGGCAGAAGGACAGCCCATTGAATTGCGTGATTATCAAATTGAAGTTGTTAATAACTTTCTGGAGAATCCACAGAGCTTGCAGGAGATTGCTACAGGTGCCGGTAAGACACTGATGACAGCAGCTCTTAGTCAGCGTGTTGAACAGTATGGACGATCGATTGTTATTGTACCTAACAAAAGTTTGGTAACGCAAACCGAAAAGGATTACATTAACATGCAACTAGATGTTGGTGTGTTCTACGGTGATAGAAAAGAGTTTGGCAAAACACACACTATTTGTACGTGGCAGAGTCTAAACTCTTTACTAAAAGCAACACGTAACCAGCAAGCACCTATCAGTATTGGCGAGTTTTTGGAAGATGTTGTTTGTGTTATTGTTGACGAAGTACATCAAGCAAAAGCAGATGCATTAAAGACATTACTTACAGGACCAATGGCAACTATTCCGTTGCGATGGGGACTAACAGGAACTATTCCCAAAGAGGAATTTGAATTCCAAGCACTTCATGTAAGTATTGGTCCGGTTATTCATAGAATTGCTGCTGCTGAATTGCAAGACAAAGGCGTGCTTGCTAACTGCCATGTTAATATTGTACAGTTACAGGATCATGCAGAGCACTCTAATTACCAAGCAGAATTAAAGTACCTGTTAAGTGACCAAGATAGATTAAATATTATCAGCCAAATGGTAGAGGGTATTAACGAATCTGGCAACACACTTGTGCTAGTAGATCGTGTAAGTGCTGGCACAGACTTAGTAGAACGCCTTGGCGATCGTGCTGTGTTTGTAAGTGGCGCAACCAAAGCAAAGGATAGACAGGAACATTATGATGAAATTGCAGAATCAGACAAAAAAATTATTGTGGCTACATACGGGGTTGCTGCTGTTGGAATTAACATTCCTAGGATTTTTAACTTGGTTCTTGTTGAACCCGGTAAGAGCTTTGTTCGCGTAATTCAAAGTATTGGACGCGGTATCCGCAAAGCACAAGACAAAGATCACGTGCAAATTTGGGACATTACTTCAACCTGTAAGTTTGCAAAACGACATTTAACTAAACGTAAAGCGTTTTATAAAGAAGCAAACTACCCTTATACACAAGAAAAGTATGAGTGGAAGTAATGGGTAAGTTATATCAAAACGTAGACCGTTACATTGATTCTTTTACTTCTAATGAGCTTATTGTTGAAATTGGCAGCGATCGTTGGGAAGGATCTAGTGCATACTTTGCACAAATGGCAAAAAATAACAATACTAAACTTTACACCTGCGACTTAGATCCAGAATGCGAGAGTAGGTTACGCAGGCATATTCCTAGAGAGTTGCACGATTATTATACATTTTATAACGAAGATGGCACACATTTTGCAAAACGTGTAAATGACTGGTGCACACATAGCTCTATTAAGGTATTGTATCTTGACAATTATGATTGGGACTGGGACGTAAACGAAGACAGTTCAATGATAGCACAGCAACGTACTTGGTATGCATTAAAAGGGATCGAAATGAATAACCTTGATTGCCAAGTACAACATCTACATCAGATGCTATATCTTATGCCATACATGAGCGATCGTGCAGTAGTATGTGTAGACGACACGTATGAATATAATGGAGTATTCATTGGCAAAGGTGGTGCAGTGGTGCCTTACTTGTTAGCGATTGGTTACACTATTTTAGAAAAAGAAGACAATGGTGTAATATTAGGTTGCGATAAAATATAAACTATACTATAATACCATTATGAGAATTCATACACTAGACAATACAGCATACAACTTAGATACGCTTCCGGAAGAAATTGACGATATGCGATTTGCTATTTTAGATAATAGCGATCCTAACAATCCTGATTACTTTTATATTCCACTTATCTTTCTAGAATCATTTACCAGTCCTGCACTTGTATTACGCATTGGCGATAAACAAATTAAAATGCCCCTGGATTGGCAAGTATTAATTGGCGAAGATGATTTAGGCGATTTAGAATCTCTTCCTCTTACAAGTTTAAATGATCGAGACTTCAAGGTATATCAATACAACAGCCTTAAAAGTTATGCACCAACATTTTTGCCTATAGAAATCGTAGATATATACAATGAAGTATCTTGGTATGCACCTAAATTAAAGAACGGACAATTCTTAGCAGTGCCACTATCAGATGGCGAAAATCCTGAGTGCGTTTATTTTATCAAAGACGTTTCACGCAACTGCGAAGTGGTAGATTATAATAAAGCGTGGGGATGATATGAGCGACGATGACGTAACATACATTGACTTGACAGATCCAGATACCGGTGATACACTAACAGTTAGCGTGCCTTACAATTACGACGATTATGATACGTCTGTTAGTTGGGGGACTTCAACCGCTGGTTCTGGGACATATACAATATCAACTACAGACACTACTTCCGGCAATTGGTGGGACAATTCAAGTATAACCAATGGAACTAGTAACTATGGAAAAATATCTATTCACGGCGACAAAGGCACATGGGATCTAGAAGAAAGAATTAAAATAATTGAGCGTGCGTTAAATATTCCAGAACGTGATTATGACATGGAAGCCAAGCACCCAGAACTTGCAGAGCTTTTTGAAAAGCACCTGCGCAAGGTTGAGCGAATGCTAAAAAAATTGCCCACTGTTACCGAATACGAACGTGAAGTAGAAAAACATCGCATGTGGGACACACTCAAAGGACCAGACAGGAACGTTGATAGTGGCGGCTAAACTAGATATATTTAAAATGCTTGCGGCAATGGATCGCAAGGATTATGATTTCTATGATAACCTAAGCGAAGACGAACGTCGAGGCTTCAGTGCCTTTCTTGCGTTGAAATGGGGAGCAAGCGTTGAAGGTTCTAGAGAAATTCAACACTATTATCTAGCAGCAACAAATCACTATTGTAATAAGCATTGGTATGACATTACCAAGCATCCTAAATTACAATGGCTAGAACTTTGTGCAGCAGCACCCGGGGTTGGTAAGCAAAGACATATCTGGCTTGAAATGCAGAAAAAAGATAAAAAAGCAGATGACCAAACAAAGAGGTTGGCAGAATTATTTCCTGCAGTTAAAATATCAGACATAGAAGTTTTATCTAAACTTGTTACTAAACGCGAAGTTGATGAATACATTAAGCAGCACGGAACAAACTGAATCATATACTTGTAAGTATTGTGAGCGAGAGTTTAAACGCGAAAGCAGTCTCGCAGTACACGTCTGCGAACAAAAGAAACGCTATCAAGAAAAAGACGAACGCGGCGTGCAAATTGGTTACCAAGCATACATAAAGTTCTTCGAGTATACACAAGGATCAGCAAAATTAAAAACATTTGATGATTTTGCTTCAAGTCCTTATTATCGTGCATTTGTTAAGTTTGGTCGTTATTGCGTGAGTATTAAAGCAATTAGTGTTCCGTTGTTTATTGAATACGTGATTAAAAACAATAAGAAACTGGATCATTGGGCTCGAGATAGTGTATATCAAGAGTATCTAATGCATACATTAGTTACAGAGCCAGCAGATCGTGCGCTAGTTCGTGCAATGGAATATTCTATTGAATGGGGCGAAGAGAACAACGCTAACCCTCAAGATGTTATACGATTTAACAATGCAAATCGTGTGTGTCAATTAATTACAAAAGGTACTCTAAGTCCCTGGGTGGTGTATAATTCAGAAAGCGGAATGGAATTTCTTAGCAAACTCAACGAAGAACAGCAAAAAATTATCTGGGATTACATTTATCCGGAAACATGGGAACGTATTTTTAGCAAGTATATTGCTGATCAAGAGTATGTAAAAGAAATGTTACGACAGGCAGGGTGGTAAAATGGATTTAGATTTCCCGTTAATTTACTGTAATGGGTGTAGTTATAGTGATGATAATTACTCTCCGCCAATCATGATGAAAAAAACATACCCGCATTATTTGAACAATAAATTACAAGGATATGTTTTAAATAAAGCAATCGCCGGTTCAAATAATAGACGTATAATTAGAACAAGTATACATGATATTTTGCACCAAAGACAGCTTAATCCAACACAACCAATCGTTGCCTTAATACAACTAACATTCGAAGTACGTAATGAATTATGGAGGGACAAAGAAAAACATAGTTCACTTCTACCCGAAGAATCAAATTTCCACACAACTCAGTTTTCGGGCATGCTTGATTGGAAAGAAAGATTATTAACAGGTAAAAATATTTTTCGAACCAAAAAAGAAAATAAGCAAGATCGCGGGTTTTATGCAAAGCTTCAGGAAGCAAGAGCATTTTATTATAGTTCCTATGATGAAAGAATTAATTTGCTAATGGATTTAGTAACATTTAAATATTTTCTTGACGCCAATGGTGTTAAATTTTTAATATTTCAAGGTCCCAAGGCGCAGAAACTTGACGAAGAATATTTACTTGATTTTTTTGCTCGAGAAGTGTACAATGATGGAAGGGTAATTAATTTAGAAGATTTTGGGTTTACTAATTGGGCTGCTGACAATAATTTTAGTCCATTGTCCCCAACTGAACCTCGTGATATTGGGCATTATGGGCCGGATGCACACGAATCATTTGCAAATCAAATATTAATACCTAAGTTAAAGCAAACAGGACAGTTATGAGTGCAGACATTGATATTGACTTTGACAATAGAGAAAATATTCTCAAACTTATCAAACATGTGTCGGCTCGACAACAAGATCGCAAGCACAATTCGGGGGTGTATGTAACACCTATTCCGGTTGATCCTGTTAACCGTTGCGCAAGTATTGATTATAAAACCGCTGAAGAGTTAGGTTATTTTAAGATTGACTTTCTTAATGTTCATGTATATGAACATATACACAGCCAAGAACATTATAACAAGTTAATGTTAACGGAACCGCCGTGGCACAGATTGCACGAAGCACAATTTGTTGAAAAAATTATTCATATTAACAACTATGCAAGCACACTAAAAGAACTAGATGTAGACAGCATTCCCAGACTAGCAATGTTCTTGGCCATGATTAGACCAGGTAAGAAACACCTTATTGGTAAACCCTGGAAGGAAGTTGCAGAAACTATTTGGGATAAAACAGACGAAGGCTACACATTCAAAAAAGCGCATGGTGTTGCATACGCACACCTTGTAGCATTACATATGAACATTATAAATGAATCAGATTTATATTAACGGCTGTTCTTTTACTAGAGATATACATGTGTCGTATGAATTAGGACACAAGTTATACAGTGATTATCTCTCAGATCATTATACAATCCCCGTCATTAATCATGGTCTTCCTGGCTCATGTAATAGAAGAATCATACGATCCACGTTAAGGGATGTGTTAAATTACGATTCTAGAACATTTGTAATAGTACAATTAACTTTTCTTGAACGATTCCAAAAATCTGCTGAAAAAAATCATTGGCAATTTGGAGATCTTTTTGTTAGCGAAAATAAAGAAATATTACAGAGTATTAAAGCATTTGATCCAAACAATACCGATATTGAAAATCAATATATCGAAATGATTTTAAAAAATAACTCCTCGGCAGTATTGTTTGATGAGTTAATGATAGATATACTAATGTTAACTTACGTGCTTAAATCTAAAAACATACCGTATTTGATATATATTCATCCTAACATTATCGATCATAGTCAAGTACACGAAAGTGATTTTTACAAGTTAGTTAGTAATGATCCTAGTGTCAAATTAGAACCAATGTCGCATTTGTTAAATGCCCAGAATTATTATTATGATGGATTATACAATCATTTAAATCAATCTGGACACAAAAAACTTTCAGAATTATTAATAAAGTTAATCAACTCGACGAACAAGCGTAATTGATTTACGCTTTTTGCGATTCTTAGTTAGATCACTTAGACTTGTAACTTGTCCAGAAACAACTTCTAGATTTTTGTTGTTAAAAGTTTTTAGATAGGGTTTAAAAATTTCCCAATCGCTTTTTAAGAAAATGTTAATAGGGATTGTGTGGTTACTTTCCCACCACCAAATTTCACCTAACTCCAAAAAGATACGTTTTAATTCTTCTTCGTAGATACTTCCAAAATCATACATGGTAGTAACACTAGCATCTTGATTTAGTATAATTCCAACGTGTTCGTTTTCTGCGTACCGAACTATACTTAGGAACGGGTACTTGTCTGTGATCTTTTCGAATAGTTCGGTATCCATAAATAGTGTAAAGGGCTCTCTTTGTATGTATTCAACTTTAGCATATTTATATCAGCAAA
>Ga0196901_1001183_pt1 | contig 13337 bp, 18 predicted proteins | sample CB_VirMetaG_FD_169099 | JGI IMG/M metagenome (GOLD analysis project Ga0196901, IMG submission 169099) | Freshwater to marine saline gradient viral communities from Chesapeake Bay - CB_1504_1 Viral MetaG (v3) (version 3) | ecosystem: Environmental > Aquatic > Marine > Coastal | place: USA... | reverse complement strand
GTGATAACCTTAGTTGGACTTTTAAATAAAAACAAAAAAATGGCTAAAATAGCCAATCCGACTATAATGCCATTCTTAATCATTTCTGAATGTTTTGTGTTGCTTTCCAATAATACCTAATCGCTAATAATCCGCTAATAATAGCTACAACTGAGGCTAACATGGTTACTACTGGTTGAAAATTTGCTATTGAAACTATGGCAGTACTTATGCTTACAATAGTTGCGGAATCGGCATGATTAGGATTTGTCATCTTTTGGTACTTGTGGTTGTAATTGCTTAATTAATTCGGATGTTACTGATTTTACCTGAATGTAAGGTGCAGTTGATTGCTCAACAATTGCTAAAACTGTTTCCCATTCCTTTAATGTTAACTCAACAGTTAACTTTTGAATTTCTTCTGATTGTACTTCTTTGGTTTTCATTTGTGGTTAAAATTGAGTAAATATATTTATTTTATTAATTAACTATTAAATAATTTTATTTTCTATTACCGGATTAGCAAAAATCGGCTCAGGTTTTACATAATCCCCTACAATAACTAAGCTCAATTTTTTAACTATAAACTCCCATGCAAAATCATCTGCATCCCATAACTGATAATCTTTACCATCCATGACTAAATTGCCCTGTGCCAATAATTCCATGCTTTCACTCATTAACCCATACCAAAAGGTTGCTGAATTGTTTAAGCTAACATTAATAGCATAGGCATTTAATATAGTTGCCTCTTTGGATTGTCCTTTGTCCCACATAGGGATTGATTCGATTGTTTTCATATATTAATTTAAGTTAATAGGTGGAGATGGAGGAAACCATCCATTAATATCCATGTATAATTGACTTACCAATTCATTTTGTTCTTCTATTGTTAGTTTATCTTCTTCACCTTCTCCTATACACATGGCAGCCTCTCCATTAGTAGGATGGTTTATTACATTAAACCAATACATCGTAGGGTCATCTGAGCAACCTTGTTCGGTTGCGATGTCATAAGACCTATCTTTTGCTTCTTGATTGTTTGAATAAATTAAATATTGCATATTAATAAATTGAATAATAACTATTAATGTTTGAATGTATGCCTGATATAACACTATTTTGATTAACTGGGTATATAATTACTTCACTTATTTTTCCTAAAAATGCTTGTGCAGTACCATCAGTTGGAGTAGACATTTCAAAACCTCCCCAACCAGAACTTATGGTTGAACTATTAGCCACAGTTGAATTATTTTGATATATATTAGTAGTTGATGTTTGTCTTAAAAGTGATATTAAATAAGGTGCGTTTGAAACTTGTGATGGGAAATTGGCTAATACGGTTGCACCTGTATATACTGATATATTATCTGACCTTCTAATAGCAAGAATACTCGGTGCACTTAAAACAGATGATGAATTTAGTACCCTTGTCTGTGATAAAGTTGTTAAATCTTGCGATAAAACGCTTATGATACTGAAAGGATTATTTATTACCATTGTTGTAGTTAATCCATGTCCATTTACTTTTAAAAATTTTACAGATGGTTTTCCAAGTTGAGTTTCTAATACTCCAGCAGTAATTATTGAAGGTTGGTTTGCTGCTGTTGTTTGAGTAGCATTTTGCCCATTACCACTTTGGTCGTACCAAGTAGTTACAAAACCATTCCCTGAACCAACAAATGATAATAGTGCAGTTACATCTAATTCTCCAGCAAAAAAACCAATATTTAATTCTGTATTATCACTTGACCTTCTTACACGAATTGAACTGCCAGTATAACCTGACCTTAAAAGTCTTAATGAATAAGCGGCATTTGCACTTGGATATAAATCTAAAATTGGTGAAACTAAACTAATACCCTGTATAATGTTATAAATTAACCCACTTCGTGTTTTTATGTCAAATCTACCCATTATGAAATTCTATTAACGTACCCTACAATGTTTATAACATTTGCAGTTGCTGCAAAAGCAGTTATTGTTCTTGCTACTGAACCTGTGCCAGTTAATGTTAGACCTGCAACACATATAGATAAACCACTTTTTGATGGAATATTAATAATTATATTTTGGTCGGGTGAAGTTGTTGAACCGAATTCAATAGTCAATGGCACTGTTACAGTAGTTGTATTAGTTGCATATAACCAAACCTCATCTATAATGCTTGAACTTGTTCCCGTTGCATGGATTGTTGTTCCCGTTGTTGCGGTTGCTACAACCTTGATAGGCATTCCACCTGTTGAACCTGATAATAATGTTTTTGCTATTGGCATATTTTTATATTTTAATTTTTATCCGAAAACTTGTGATAATAAAGCAACTTGTAATTCATCAACAGAACCACCGCCACCACCGCCAGGAATAGCCTGAGTAGATAATAGTCCAGTACTGTCAGAAACAACCATTCTTGTACCTGTTCCTGCTAATGATGAAAACGTAGCACTTGTGCCTGTTAATTCACCACTAAACCTCCCAGTTCCGTTCACGTCAAGTAAAAATGTTGATTCGGTTGCAGTACCTATTAGTAAACGACCTGCCGATGTTAATCTCATTCTTTCATCGCTTGCAGTTCTGAATGATATTGGATGAGCCGTATCAGTACCAAAATTAAATACTTGTGTATTTTCATTTGCTTGCATTGTAGCCCAAACATTTGTACCACCTGCATTACTCTTTAATCTTAAAGCAGTTAATAAACCGTTTGTATTTCTGATTTCAACTGCAACATCTGGACTTGTAGTTCCTATACCTAAGTTACCACTAAACGTAGCGCTTGTTCCTGATAATGCACCTGTAAGAGTACCTCCTGCTAACGGAAGGTAAGAGTCTAAAGCTGAGGTTAAAGCTAACGTGCCGCCAGTACTTGGTAAGTTTATAAGAATACTTGAACCTAAACCAGGCGGTATCCATAAAGTAGCAGAATTGCCTGATGTTCCACTTTCAAGCTGTAAAGCATTACCGCCACTTATATATATTGAACTCGTAAATGTCTTTAACCCTGCTATTGTTTGTGTTGTAGTTAAATCAACAAAGTTTTTAATTGCACTTCCTGTACCCCCATTTGCAATAGGTAAAGGATCTGTTAAATAACTAATAACCCCAGCAGTTGATTTAACTATTCCTGTTCCTGATAACGCAGCTTGTTTTGCATTAAAAGTTGTCCAGTCAGCGGAACTTAATACTCCACGATTAGCTGCCGATGCAGTTGGTATGTTTAACGTAATTACAGGCGTTGTAGTGCCATTCGCTACGCTTGATGATAAATCCGTTCCGCTTGTTCCTAAAGTTAATGCAGCTACGCTTGTAACGCTTCCTGTTCCATAAGCAGTCCCATCAATGCTTCCGTCAGCTTTTAGAAATTGTGAAGATGTACCGCCTGATTTGATTAGCGAACTTGCGGTAACAGTTGAACTAAACGTAGCACTTGTGCCTGTGAGAGCATCACTAAACCTACCTGTACCATTCACATCAAGTTTATATCCTGCGTCTGTGGTAGTCCCTATTAATACGTTATTCCCAAAAGTAATAGATAAAGCACTTGATGATGTGCCATAATTGTATATATCAAAAAAATCTGTACCTGCATTATTATTAAATATTGCCCATTTATTTACAGAATTTCTTTGCAGTTTTAATCCACTATAAGTTAATCCATTTGCTATAAATAAATTTTCTGAATTGGTTTCATTACCGCTTGTTACATTCCCACTAAACGTAGCAGATGTGCCTGATAATGCACCTGTAAATGTTTTTGCGCCTGCAATGGTTTGTGTACTTGTAGTGATAACACCCCTTGCAGTAGCACTTGCATCGGGCAAGTTAAAAGTATGAGTATCTGTTACACTTGAAATTGCAAAGTCTGTACCACTTGTTCCAGTTGCAAAAAATTGATTATTTGCAGTTAATCCATTTAATTCGGAAATACCTTGTATAAATGTTGTAATGATTTCGCAAAGTGTATTGTCTTCTGTATGAAGCGTAACTGTTCTACCTGCTGCATTGTCAACAATATAAACACGAATAGCAAGTCTATCAGTTGCTAATAAAACAGTTTCAGGAACTGCAATTGATGTTAAATATAAGTCAATCGTTGTGCCATTTGTAATCTCCTCCGGTACCGCTGATGAACTTGCGATAGTTGTAAATGTCGAACCATTATATTTTAAAAGTTCAACATAAAATTTACTATTGCCACCGACAGAAGAAACTTGAAAATACATTTCAAAGTTCCAAGCACCACCCGGAATAAGTAATCTATTTGGATTTGCTACATCAGTTAAAAATTGAGCAATTAATCCATCTCCTGTCAATGTAAAATCAGTACCAGTACCAATAATTGCACTATTTGACATTTGTTTATAACCAGCAACAGAAGCATTTACAGAACCATTCAAATAGTAACTAAATGAAGCACCACCTCCTCCACCACCACTTGTCGGTAAAGTAGCAAGTTGTCCATCTCCACGAATATATTGAGATGCAGAACCAATTGCGGTGACTTCTAAGATACCCGAATTAGTTATTGGACTGTTAGCTACGTTAAAAGCCGATGGCATAGTCAATCCAACTGATGATACTCTGTTATTTATTTGATTCTGAACCTTGCCAAAAGCAGTTAAAATACTATCAGTTGCAGAGATGGTTGTTCCTGTTACTGATAATCCTGTCAATAATTTACCTGTAATCCTTGCATCCGTAATTATCCCTGCTACAGTTGTCCGATATGCTATCTGATTCCCTGCAATGGCAATAGGTATAATATTAGCATCAGCAACCGAACCAGGTAAGGCTGCAAAATCTTTTAAATAAACTCCATTTATAACCGGCATATCTTTTAATTTACAAATACATATTCATCATCACCATTATCAACATAAACACCGCTATCTGATGCCCATACATAGTACACCACATCCGCATCAACTATTTCACCATATCCTGTAATCGTTCCTGCAAATTTAATAAAATCCTCCGATGTTCCTGTTATCTCTAAATTCTCTAAAAAACCCTCTCCAGCATCCCCCTCATTCGTATCTAAGTTTATCATGGACCAATTCATCAAAGTTCTTGACCTACCCAATGCCTTTAAATCATCCCATCCTATAATACTTAAATCAATAGCATAAACCGCCTCAAAACTTACCGAATAGGAATGCAATTGCCCTAATTGCTTTTGACCCATTTCCTTAGTACTTTTGCAAGTCTTAATAAAGCTGATTGTTTCACTAAGGCTATTTGTCAATAAACACCCAACAGGTAAATTATTTATGTATAGCATTAAATTAGTCATAGCCTGTTATCGTTTCGCTAAATTTTATAAAATTCTTTATCTCACCAATTAACTCCAAATTTTCAATAAACCCCTCACCATTTTCACCCCCAATACTATCGCCTGTAATCTCCCAATTAACCTTAACCCTTTCAAGCGATTTTAAGCCTGTCCATGACATTATAGTATTATCGGTAGTCATAACACCTTCAAAAGGTATTGAATAGGTGTAGAGCCTCCCTAATTGCTTTTGACCTCCTTCTGTTGTTGTTTTGCAAGTTCCTATAAAACTTATTTGCTCAGACCTACTGACTGAACTCAAACAACCTACTGGCATATTATTAATATATAGCATCATGGTGTTCCTTTTACTGTTACTTTAGTTGTTGCACCATAATCAGGTGTCTTTAAATAATCCAAAGCTATCTCCTCATTTACTATCCTTCCTAAAACTGCCTTGCAGATGTTCTGTTGCAAATCATAGTTTAGGCTCAGATTCATAAAATATCCAGTTAGCAAATTAACAGACCATCTTTGTACTGGATTAAAATAGCCAAATATAGAGCCTTCAAACCTAACATAAGGACCGGCATATAACCTCTGTTTTTCTTCAACTGCTATCCTCAAAAATTCTTTATTAACTTCATAAGGCTCTGCCAAAACTGACTCAGATATTCCACGCCTTACCCACCTCTCAGTCAATGTAACTAAATCATCTTGAAATATTGCACCAACGTACATTTTGTTAAGACTATCACCATTAAAAACATTAACTGTCTGAGGAACAAAAGTAAATTTACCTGTCTGAGTTGCCGTATGCAATTCACCCTCCTGATCACCAAAATCTAAAAAGACAAAAGCTGAAATATTAGTATAAACAATATCATTTACTGTTCCTGATGGTGCTAAAATCCTAAATGTAATATTCCCTGATGATGGTACTACATTAGATGTAATTGTTTCAGTTCCACCAATTCCAACTGCTGACCTAATTTGATAATAATTTATACCAGGCTCAACTGATGTAATTGCCCAACTTCCATCAGCCTGTAAATACCAAACAATACTCCCATCTGTTAAACTAATCACAAAATTCATATCCGTAGCAAAATCAGAATCATAGTTTTTATAATCAATTACAAATTTAACCCTTTCTGCAACCTGTGGATTTAAAGTAACTGCAATCAGATTATTGTTTTGATAGTAATTAGTTAATGTTGGATAAGTGCCTTCATCAGAGAAAAATATTAAACCTCCTGATGGATAAGTACCTAAATACATTGTGCCTGTTTTAGTCCATCCTGGAATAGTAACATCATCACAAGGTAATGCAGGATCACCAACACAACCACGTGAAAACCCTGACAAATCAGGATTATCTAATTTTTCATCTGTATTTTCAATCTTACCATATTTATAAGACATGGAGGCATTCTTGTAAGGCTTATCAATCATCTTCATTTGATCCGTATTGATATGAAAATAAGGTGCTAAAATTAAACCCTCACTTTCGCCTCCCAAAGTAGCATCCAAAGCAGCATTAAAAGTTGGCTGATCATAAACCCTCTGACCATCTAAATATTTACGGAAAACTAATGTACCAGTTAATGCCAATTCAGTAGGTCTATAAATATACCATTCTCCTCCGCTTTGCACCATTACCGCAGTCCATTCCTCTAAGATAGACCTCAGCACCTCCTCACAATTCATAGGTGTAAATTGGTCATCCTTTAAATACCTCTCAGCATTTACATAAGACAATGCCAACGGATCGTATGAATCGCCTTGCGTCATGCTTGTTTCATAGATATTAACACAAGTATTCAAGACTAAGGATGGCGCATCTAACCTCACTAAACACGCCTCTATAACCTCAATAAAACTTTGCTTACCTAAATAGAAATTCCCATCATTCTGTACATAGGATAAATTTTTAAGCAATCCTAAACCATCAACTGCATTTACAGAAATCGGATAAGGTGCAAAAGTAAAAGCCTCCTGACATCCATCCGGAATAATAAACCCTGACCAAATTAAACCTCCATTTCTGAATATCTCAACTAAAAACTCTCTTTCGTTTTCCGTATATAAATCCTCTAATTGAAAGTCCTCAGTAGCTATTAAATTTAGAGTACATTCTGATCCAATAATAGGCTCTAATTTATCTGATGAAGTATTTTGATAATTAATCTGGATAGGATTTTGCTGAGCCTGTATCTCTAATGCTTCCCCTGCATAATCTAACTGCGAAATGTCACAAGCATAATCATCAGGAGTACCGTTTTCTATTCGAGTATCTCTGTCAGCGTAAAAAGTAAAAAAGTATTTAAGGTTGTACATTATGGTCCGAATCTTTGAAGTTTAGCCCCTGCTCTATTTAATACACCAACTAAGTTAGTTCCTGAAATCTCAAATACTACCCGACCACCGCCAAAGTCCTGAGATGATCCTGCGGCACTTGTGCTGATTGTTGAGGATGCCTGTGGAATAGGAATTTCTTTTTTCTTTCTTAATAATGCTGCAATCCCTCCTGCCGCTGCAAGTCCTGCTAATATAGGCAATAATAAACCGCCTGATGCGGCAGTTGCCCCTGCGGTTGCACCGGCAGTTCCTAATCCAATCGTTCCTGCTGCTGCAATTGGCGCGCCTAAAATTACACCACCTGTTGATGCCGCAACACCTGACAATGCTCCAGCAGTTCCAACACCTGCCGCAACTCCACCTCCTCCAATTCCTAAAACTTTAGCTAATGATCCAAATAAACTTGCAGTTTTTCCGACTTGACCACCAACAGGCGCTCCTCCTTTATTTGAAAGCAAATTTAAAACTCCCTGAGTTGCCTCACTTGCTAATACGGATAAGAAAGTATTTTTAATAGCTTGACCTAAGGTATCAAATGATAACTTTCCATTCATTAACAAATCATCAAAAAATGTCTTAAATGATGTGCTTAACTGTGGTAAAATGTTATCTTTTATATATAAACTTAATCCTTGAAATGGAGTTAATAATGGTGCTTTTATAGCAGCAAATTTATCTACTATTGCTTTAGCGGCTACCTCTGACTGACTAACTGCCAAATCTAAAGCATCCGGATCAATGAAATCTAACCCTGCTTTTTTCTTGTCTGCCTCTGCTGATGCTATTGCTCTAAAATTAATTAAGGAAGTAATCATCTGCTGAGCAAATACACCTGCATCAGTTTTTAATTTTGCAGCACTTTCATTTGCTTCCTTTTGTAATTTTTCTGCTTCTGCCTTAGCTTTTTTATCTATTGCTGCATTACTTGTTGTAGTTGATTTACTTGCTTCCTTTCCAAATGCTTCTCTTCCATCTCGTAATGCTTTAATTCCATCTTCATAAACAGTTTTAAACGCATTTTTTACGCTTTGACTTGCACCTCCTTTTAATAATTTATCGCCCTCTGTTTTTAACTTAGCAATGGCAGCAGAATAATCATTTACACTCTTTGCCCCTTGTACAGTACTTTGTACAATTCCCTGTACACCTTTCTCAACCGCCATTATAGCAGCAACATTAATATCCTTTGTTGACATCAATGCACCTAATGCCGGAATGCCTGAGATTTTACCTCCTGCCTTTATTAATCCCTCTAAAAATGTTCCCTCTATTTTAAATTTAGATGCAATATTTAATTCCTTATTAAATTGAGTAATATCATTAATAGCCTCATTAATAATAGAAATTGCACCTGTAAAAACTCCTGATGTATTGCTACCAACTGAAATCAGCATCTGATCCCAACTATCACCTAAATTTGAAATTTGACCAGTTAAGGTTTTAGATATAACCGCCATTGATCCTGATACACCCTCAGCATTACCCAATGATGTAACATAATTACGGATAGCCTCAGATGACTTATCTACTGTTGTTTGAACTCCTTTAAAAGTAAATATTACTTTATCTCCAGCAACTTGCGCCCTAATACCAAACTCCTTAAGCCTTTCAAATTCGCCTGTTTGAGCATCAATAACTGCCTCTGCTAATTGGTCAAATGATTTACCTGTACTGGATGCTAAATCACCTAACTTGCGCATTTCATCACCAGTAGGTTTAAATCCTTGATTTGCTAACTTAACAAATGCAGCAGTTAATTCATTTACACCAAATGGAGTTTTAGCAGCAAAGTCCTGTATTTCTTGTAATTTTAATTTAGCTAAGGCATTCGATCCTAATGTATTACCTAATACTGCACCAAACTTTTCAAACTCAGCAGTTACCGCTAATACCTGTCTGCCAAAATCAACAAATGCGCCAACGCTTAACGCACCGCCAATACTTAACGCTACTGTTTTTAAAGCTGCATTTGCTCCTGATGCAAACTTGCCAACGCTTGAATCAGCAGACTTTGTGAAATCATTTAGTTTACTTTTAGCACCTCTTAAATCTTTATCTAATTGTCCTAAAGGTGCGCCAATAGGTATCTCAATTCCTTGCATTTTCCAGATATTTAATCATTGCCTTATTCATCTGCTCTTTGATTTTATCCATGTCTTTAATCTCATCATCCTGATAAATAAATGACATAAACTTTTTATATGTAGGCATTCCCTTATTAACATGCACTCTCATTCCGTTCCATGTTGCCCATCCTATCCTTTCCCATTCTTTTTTCTCTCTATTAAAAAAGCCTTGACATTTCAATATATATTGATTCCATGTCAAGGCATAAAAGTCATCAGGCATTAATCCCAACTCACCAAAAGCAAATGTTAATACATCCTTATTCCAATCTAACTTTCCGCTTTGCTTTTTTTTTGTTCTGCAACCTCAGTATTTAAACCTAATACCCTGAATACCTCTTTAGAAACAACTATGATTAACTGACCTCCTGATCCTCCGGTTACATCTATCCACTCATGAACATCAAACTCAGTAAAATCAATTATCTCACCTTTTTTAATAATCGGATAAGTTGCTGCATGAAACATGAAGGTGCGCAGGAATGGCAATAACTGCTTCCCTAACAAATCAGATAAATCAGATACTGAGGCATCAAAATGTATTAAGGTTTGCTCTAAGGCATAATTGCCAAAGAAAAACTGCCTATCTACATCCCCGATTTTATACGTTAAATGTCCTTCCATTTAGTAACCAGGATATGGATCAGTTTCAGTTATATCACCATCACCTAACAAAGTACCGGAAAAAGTAATAAATTCACCCTCTGCACCTGTAATATCCAAAGCTGAGAAATAAGCAGTACCATACTGAGCAGCAAAATTAGGTTCTTCTGTGCCATCTGTTTTCAATAAAGCGATTTGATACTCTGTTAAGGTTTTTGCTCTTGCAATACTTTTAATAACATCCCATGACGCTTTAGCAGTATCACCACCTGCACCGCTTGTATCTGTAAAAACTCCCTCAAATGGAATCTCATAAGAATAAGTAGTAGGTTTTCTACGTGTCACACCTGGATCACATTTGGTAACTGTTTCTGCGAAATCCCATGATTCAGAAATTCCGTTTGAGGTTAAACATGCAACAGGCTTCCATGTACCGGAGTTTCTGATATAAAGCATGAATAAACTACCTGAGTAAAATTGCTCGTCTGCCATTTTAAATTAAATTTAGTTTATGATTAAAAATTAATATGTATTGAAATACGTTTTCCGTATCTGTTTCTAAAATTATCTCTGTGCTTAAATTTTGCATCGTTTCTATGTTGTGAAAATTTGTTAAGGTAATTCCATCAACTTGTATAACCTCAGCCACCTCCTCACCTATCGCCATCGCATAACTTAAATCTCCTGTACCATTCGGATATCTTGTAACTATCTGAACAGTAATAGTGCAATCATACCAATAGTTGCACTTTGTTTTGTTTTGCAGCTTTGTCTGACTTGACAAAACTACGTATTTTTTAGGTACGTTTTTTAATGGTGCTGATTTACTATAAACAGGTACTGCAACCCCTCCAACAGTTAGACCTGATAATGCAACTTTATATGCGTTTAATATGTCTAAATTTGGGTCTTTCATTTCTTCAAATATAATTATTTTTTTGCATTATATTTTTTGGTTTCCCTATCCAATGCAGTTATTAATTTTTTTTGATAAATAGGTACGTTTTGTAAATAGGCAGGAATAAAAAATGGTTGAGGTCTTATATTTATTTGTCTGATACCTTTACCCTTAAATGGTGATGCTAAACCTTCAAAACCTTTAGGTATGCTAACCTTCCCACCAGTACCAAATTCAACATAAGCAGCATAAGGTGCATTAGCAAAAAAGAAAGATTTAACAAAACCTACCCTCGCAGTAGTATGACCAATAGATAACCTTAATTGACCTAAATTTACAGGTGCTTTTAACCTTGCATCAGTAACCATATCATCAGCAGTAGAATTGGTAATTGCAACCGCCAACCTTTGAGCATCAGCACCAAAAGAATCAATTTGATTTAATAACTTACTGATATTAATCTTCGGAGTTTTCATCTGTTACCCTCGCTAAAATTTCATTAAACCTTCTGCGATCATCTAAATCTCTTACTGAATGAATAGTGTAATAATTGCCCTCGTATAAAATACGCATGTCTTTTGTAGGCTCAAAATCTCTCCTGTAACGGATTGTAAATCTATAACCCTGATTGATTACCTGCTCACCTGCTTCCAACTGTCTACTGCCATCAAATGGCTTTACATTTGCCCAAGTTACCAAAACGGGAACAAAAGTAATTACGTAATCTTGATACGCATTCTCAACACTTAGAAAAGTGCCAAATGTTATCCGCCTGTCTAACTTGCCTGGATTCATTAGAATAAAGTTATGCGCCTGTATGGTGCGAGTATAAAGGTTACAATCTTTGGCATATCCTCTTTTGGATTATCCCTGTTCTCATAATAATAAGTTATCAACTGTTTTATAGCAGTTTCAATATCATCCGGAACATCAGAGCCACCATCATAATTCCATCCATAACCAGCAATAAAAGTAATAGTATTATTACCTGCCTGTTCAGTTATTACCTCTGTATACCATTGAGTATCTTCAATCTCAAAATCTACTGCAACTAAATCCTTATCAACTACATCCTCAACTGAAACAACCGGATAGTTGTAAATCTTTAGATTACCTGTTTTATCAGTTATCTCTGTTAAGGTCCTTTGCCATAAAGTTTGCAGAGTATATTGCTCAACTTGATTTACCGCAGATTTTATCAATGCAGTTATTAATCCATCCTCGTAATCGTAATCCTCGTCTAACCTCAGCCACATTTTCGCTTGTGCAAGGCTTACTACGTTTAATTGATCCATATTCTTTTTTACTTATATAAGGCTTCATTATTTTACCGCTAATTTACTAATTTTTATTAGCCATTTTTCAAACTTAGCTAAATCCTTAAGCGGATCTAATTCCTTTGCTCTCTGTAATGGCTTTTTATCTTTAAATAACTGTTCACTATTTTTTATTGCATCCACCCATGCCTCAATATCATTCCTCTTAACGAATACGGCACTATCTGACAGACTTTCTCTAAATCCTGGTATATCTGATGCAATTACAGGAATATTACAACATAGAGCCTCTATTTGAGCCATCCCATAACTCTCATACTCAGATGGTGCAATCAGTAGTTTTGTCATTGATAAATACTTCCGTATGTCATCCGTAATACCAACGTATTTTATATTTCTAACTTTAGCATCTGTTATCTGATGATAGTAACCACCCTGCACCGCCAAAAATTTATGATTAGGCATTCGCTTTGCAATCTCAATTAATATTTTACCTCCCTTGTTTTCATTGTGGTTTATCAAAGTGATATACTCAGCTTTAATATTATCCACATCCTGAAAATCTCTGTAATTAACAGGCGGATATAAAACAAAACTTTCCTGATTATAGTGCAATTCTTTTTTTAACTGTTCAGTATTATATACAGTAAATACATTTTTACGAATGTCTACTTGTGGATAACATGCATTATTATGGGCAAAATTAATTATCTTTTTAGGTGATAGCCTTTGCTTGTTCATAGCATAATACGTACCGGATAACTGACAGAAAACTAAATCTGCCCAATTCCATAAATCATTATGGCAAGTCTTATAAT
>Ga0196901_1001180_pt1 | contig 13343 bp, 25 predicted proteins | sample CB_VirMetaG_FD_169099 | JGI IMG/M metagenome (GOLD analysis project Ga0196901, IMG submission 169099) | Freshwater to marine saline gradient viral communities from Chesapeake Bay - CB_1504_1 Viral MetaG (v3) (version 3) | ecosystem: Environmental > Aquatic > Marine > Coastal | place: USA... | reverse complement strand
TAGTGCTTGCGTTGCCAGCAAAACCAGCGGCTGCGTAGTCATTGTTTGCCATATTGTTTGTGTAGTTTGGGCGGTAATTTCCTGTGCCAACATCCGTAAGACTGGCGTAGTTTAGGCTGTTAGTAATGGATGTTCCTGCATTGTGCTGTATCCAAGCCTTCGCACTACCGTTGGCAACATACGTCATAGCCACTTCGTTTGACCCAGCGGCATCCTTCAGGGTGTTTACTCTTAGTTCGCTTGCCATTATGCTAGGTCTCCTAATACTGCGTAATTTCTACCATCTGAATCGGACGATGCTGAAGTAGAGTGTGTCTTTAAGACCATACTGGATGTTGCACGGAGATGTGTTGCTGAAAGTTCTTGAATACACGCTATGTAATCGCTTTCTCTTGGTGTTCCAAGATTGCTGAAGTTTGCATCATTCATACTATTAGTGAAGTTTGCCCTAACCACACCAGTGTCTTCATCTGTTAGACTAGCTACATTAAACGAACCTGTTATAGAAGGTGTGCCATCACCGCCTATAAATGCCCAAACCTTCGCCAGACCTTGCTGAAGTGATTGCGTTGCTGCCCCACCTTCAGATGTAACAGTAATGTCACCAGCCGATGTGATACCTTGCAGTTCGTCTACTTTGAGAATACTTGCCATTATGCTAGGTCTCCTGTCAAAACGAGACTTAATTCATCTGCGTCACTGTCAGCGTTACTACTGGTGTTCCTATTATGCAGAAAACAAGTTCCTGTCGTGTGTTGTCCTGATGCGGCTCTTTCAGCACTAAACGAAGTAGACATAGTGCTTCCTGTTGTGCTTGCATAATTTATATCGGACATATTGTTGACCAAAGAAGCGGTGTATAATCCGACTCCGTCATCACTTGCAGTAGAAACATTAAAACTGCCGTTTATAGAGAAACTATCTAAATCAACATTAGACCAAGCCTTCGCCGCACTTTGCTTAGTCAGCGTGACAGGTGACGTACCATCTTTTGCCGCAATAGTATCTACATTCAATACGCTGGTCATACGATACTCCAATATCCATTAACAGTGACGGTAGCGTTCTGTGTGATAGGCCCACCTGACACACCATTCTCATCGCTGTCAATCGTAATGTCTGCATTGATAGTCTGCCCATTCAAACGGATGATGCTGTTGTTACCCTTGAACGGATAACGTGTGTCACTTTCATTCTTAGTGTAGCTGTTTGCAATGCTAAAGGCATCGTAGGCTACAATCTCAACTACGTCATTTAAGCTGGCACCAGTGATAAGCACGATGCTGGTTCCGCTAGTGGCTGTGTAGTCAGTGACAGGCTTGAGTAGCACACCGTTCTGATACACGTCAACGTACAGGCCATCTGTGTAGGTCAGTGTCTTGCTATCTGCGTCACTGCCGGTGAAGGTAGTTTGACCAGCAGTGGCTTGGTAGAGGTATCGGTTGCGAACACCGAAGGATGGGGATTTACCTATGTATGCCATTATGCGTTCTCCAGTGCCGCAATACGGGCTTCAAGTTCCTGTATGGTCTTCACCAGCAACGGCACTAGCTTTGACTGGTCAATGCCCTGATACACAGGGTTGCCCTCGTCATCTACTTCATTGTGTGTGCCACTGATAGCCTCTGGAACGACACTCTGAACCTCGTGTGCTAGGAAGCCATCGACAGTGGTGTCGGGGTCAGCGATAAAGTTAAACCGCACAGGATTGAGTTGCTTGAGGCGTGTGGTTGCGTCCCAGTCTGCTACCACGTTTTCTTTGAGGCGGTAGTCGGATGCGGTGTTGTAGGCGGTAGATGAACCAGAAGTCGTGACGCTGCCAACCTCACCGTTTGCGTTGTGAAATGAAAGGTGGCCTGCTGTCGAAGTGGTACTTCTAGACGAATAAAGAATAGCCGCAGCCATCTGTTTACTGTCAGTTCCCGAACTGAAACCTGACGCTGGAATAACAAAATCGCCGTTACTACGAAACTCATAGTGGGTTCCAATCTTGACATCGCCACCGCTTTCAATTCGCATACGTTCTGTTTGATTTGTGTATAGCACCAGATTGTCTCCAACAGAGCCAATCCTGTTATAGAAATCCCCTGTTGTGTTAGCGTCTCTGATTGTTATAAAAGCATTTGTTTGGCTGGAGCCGCCACGAACAATAAGCGGGATGTTGGTTCCTGAATCTGCTTGAATGTCCAGCGTTCTTAATGGACTACTCGTCCCAATGCCAACCCGATTATTCGTGCTGTCAACAACAAGTGTGTCTGTGTCTACAGCCAGAGTATCAATGGCTCCAATGCCACTATTTGTAATTTTGCTTAAAGCCATTGATTACTACTCCTTAAGCGTAAGGGCTATCACCAAGTGTGTCTTCATCCCAAGCTGCCTTGAGTTCAGCAATAGTTGTTGCTGCGTCAATTGCTGCAGCGGCAGGTGCATCACGAAGTGCAGATTTTCTAGCTACAGATGCAGTCTTTGCAGTTGCATCGTCAGCCTCTAGTGCCTTCATGTATACTACGTCTTCTGCGTCTAGCAGTGGTTTGCGAACTTCACGAACCTTATCACGGAAGATGTCTTTGGCAGATGCCATGTCTTCTGAAATGACATTGCCACTCAATGACCATGCACCACGAAAGGCACGGTCAGAAGGAACGGTAGCCGTAGAAGCATCAATCTGATTCCCGTCCTTGTCTACGATGTATGTTGTTACAGCCATTGTTTTCTCCTTATGCTGCTATATCAGTGACGCTTAGTTCTTCAGTTATCTTCCAAGCATTGCGCCACTCACGTGTGCTTGGCAACTGTTCTTTGCGGCAGATAACCATCTTCGGTTTGTTGCCTGTGTTCCAGTTCTGCCACACGTGCTGTGGGCAGTCCTTCATAATTAGGTATTCGATAGCTTCTTCTTCAGTCATAGCCTCGACAGGTTCTGTGTTGTGCAGCAAGTAACCACGAGTGTGTTTCTTGAAGCCGGGTTGTGCTTCGTCCTTTGCCAGTTCGTGATACACCCACACAGGTGGTAAGATACCGCCCTGTAGCGCACACGCCATCCAGTTAGGGTCAGGCACAAGTATCTTGGCGCACTCATCAACGCTGTCCTCATAGACCACACGATAGTCTGACTGCACACCCTCTAGGTTTTCTTTCGCCCAGCATAGGCGGTCAAACAGGTGAGTGCCTTTGAATGATGGTGTCTGCGTCATTATGCTAGGTCTCCGTGCAATGCAGCAATAACATACGTTGCGTCCGTTAAAGAGCCACCAGTGTTGAATATATACATGCCCATTGTGCTTGTTGCGTATGAGCCATCCCTGATTGAGCCAAAAACAACAGACGCACCCCTAGCTGTTACATTGTGGGCGTAGTCGTCATTCGTCATGCTGTTCGTGAAGGTCGCTGTATATTGCCCTGTGCCATTGTCGGTCGTTGATGCAACATTAAAGGAATCACGAGCCGTAGCACCAGAAGCCGTGCCGTCAAGGTTAACCCAAGCCTTCGCACTACCCTCAACAACATAGTTCGTGGCGATTGACCCTGCGGTGCTGTGTTCCAGCGTATCTGCTATAATTTTTCCAGCCATTATGCTAAGTCTCCTGCCACCATCGAATTATGTAACGAATCATCTACAGTTCCATTTGCAAAAGCTGCTGTAGCGAAATAACTGCTTGTGGTGACGTTAGCACCTGCGCCCATTCTAGGATAATTTTTATTAGCAATCGTCCTGTCAAAGTGTGGTGAGTTTTGCACATTGTAAGTGGTGTTACTCATATTGTTAGTAAAACTAACCGTTACAACTGCGGTAGATTCATCTGTTTGACTAGAGGTATTTAATGTGTCACCCGATGTATTCGCCCCATAAGTCGTTCCAGTTTGGTCAAAACTTGACCATTGTTTAATCAACCCCTGTTGCAACTGCATAGTCGCCGCACCGCCTTCAGAGGTCACTGTGATGTCACCAGCGGAGGTCTTGCCAGTGAGGGTGTCTACTTTTATCTCACTCATGCTAGGTCTCCGTGAACTAAATAATAATTATTATCAAAATCTAGTAATCCACCAGTGTTGGCATTTAAGGTAACTACGTCAAACGCTGAAGATGTCTTTGTTCCAGTAGCAGAGGTTAATGCCCTATTGTCATATGGAGACCCATCCAGCGTACCTTGTACAGCATATGTTGACGCACTCATTGCAGATGACAAATTAACACCAAAATCACCAGTTGCATCATCATCTATTGAGGAAACTCCAAAACTTTCTGATACTGAAATAGAGGTGTAAGCGTCAAAACTAACCCACGCCTTCGCCGCACTCTGCTTCGTCAGCGTGACAGGACTTGTGCCATCGCTGGCAACTAAGGTGTCTACTTTTACTGTACTCATATCACACCACCGTCCAAGTTTCGCCGGTTCCGACTGTAACTGTTACACCTGTGTCTACAGTAATTGGGCCAGCAGACATGGCATTGTAGCCATCAGTAATTGTGTAGTCAGCAGCCACAGTCTGTTTATTTTCCCAGATAGGGAAGCTACCAGTAATCTGTACAGTACCACTAAAGTCTGCATCTGCAGCTTGCAGGTTCGCAGTGCTAGGATGTGTTACTGTTTGTGTAGCGTACCCTTGAAACACAACATAGAAATCATCAGTAGCTACAATGCTACCAGTCATAGTCAAAGCTGTGCCACTAACTGTGTAGGCTACACTGGGTTCTTGGCGAACATTGTTCACGAACACTTCGATAGCCTGTGCGTTGTTTGCCGGGTAGTCAAGAGTGAAGCCCGTGCCAGTACCGCCAGTCAAGTCCTGATACTTGATTTCGGTAAACCGTTCAGTCGGCTGTACACCTAGATATGCCATGCCTTAATCCTTACGTAATGTCAAGATGGCTGAGAACAACGTCAGCGGATGAAGCAGTATCGGATGTTACTTTTATAGCATCACCCGGTTCTAGTACTACTTTCTGGTCTCCACCTACTACAACTAAAGAACCACCAACTGGAATTGGTGCATCTTTAACAAGGTAAACACTGTCTTCTGCACCGCTAGTACGACCTGAAGCATCAAGCTGTACGTCTACGGTAATCTGACTTGTTACAATGTTAGAGATACTCAACCCAATGATGGTGGTTTCGGTTGCAGCACCACAAGTAAGGATAGTCGCTGGGGACGTTCCTACTGCAGTATCTGTCTCTGATAAAAATGCGTTTGCCATGTTTATCCCTCTTCGGATATATTATAAAGTAATTTTACTTGTTTGTCAACAGTTATCCTAGTGCAATAGCAAAGGCCAACGCACTTGGGTCGGTTTCAGTTACATCTTGGAATGAAAGGGTTCCCGAACCGTTGGTTGTCAGAACTTGACCATTTGTTCCATCTGATGTTGGGTAGTTCAAACTGGCAATAGTTGCCGTATCTGCTTGCACATCACCTGTTACAATAATACCACCTGATACAACCTGTACTTTTGTTGAACCGCCTGTTTGCAGAAGTAGGCTACCTGACCCTGCATCGTTAATAAAACTTTCCAGACCACTATGGTATATTTCAAGGTCACTGCCTGTGCCAAAGATAGCTTTGTCGTTATCCGCGAACTGGATATCGCTACCGTTCGTATCCAAGTTGCCGCCTAACTGTGGAGTCAAGTCCTCTACAACATTAGCTATCCCTGCCCCTGCAGTTACCTGTGCATCAACATATGCCTTGATAGACTGTTGAGTTGCTAACTGCGTATCACTGTCAGAAGCCATATTGTCTTCGTCTAGAATGGCGGTTCCACTAACCCCTGTATCTAAAACTGCACTGGTAAGAGTTTTGTTGGTTAGCGTTTGAGTATCTGTGAGGGTTGCAACAGTGCTGTCGATTGCAAGGGTAACTGTCTGGCCTGTTGCAGACGTATCGATACCAGTTCCACCTGTTACAGTAAGAGACTGGCTATCCAAATCTACAGCAGCGGTTCCGGTATCTGCAGCAACGTCCAAATCTTGGGCTGTAACCTGTGCATCTACGTAGGCTTTGGTTGCCTTTGCAGACGGTACTGTGTCATCACTTGCTGAAACCGATGTAAGGTCTGTGTCCAAAACACCTGATGCAAGCATGGTTGTGTCGATGTTAGAAACGGTGTTGCTTGCAGCATCGATAGTTTTGTTAGTTAAAGTTTGCGAACCGGTTAGGGTAGCAACTGTGCTATCGATAGCAAAGGTTACAGTATTACCTGAACCAGAGGTATCAATACCTGTGCCGCCTGTCAGTGTTAAGGTTTCACTGTCTAGGTCAATATTGAGTGCGCCACCTGTGTCTGCTTGGAAGTCCAAATCCTGTGCAGTTACTTGTGCATCAACGTAGGTCTTAATAGCCTTTGCAGAAGCGAGGGTGTCATCAGATGCCGATACAGATGTTAGGTCAGTGTCTACGTCAGTTACGGCTGTTGCGGTTCCAATCACAAGGGCATCTACATTGGCTGTGCCGTCTAGGTACAGGTCTTTCCACTCTGCAGATACGCTGCCTAAATCATACGCATCGTCGGTGTCTGGAATGATGTCTGAATTGTAGCTAGTGGATGAGATGTTGTTTGCAACCACATCCCCTGCAAAGTAACCGTCTTTAAATTTAAGGGTTACACTGCCAACATCTAGGGTATTGTTTGTTTTTGGAAGAACCTGTGTTCCACTTACAACCACGTCCTGTGCCGGACCAACAACAGTAATCGGCGCACCGTTCGCAGATGTGCCGTCGTGTGTGTGTCCCGTTGAATTGCTAAACGCAGTTACTAGCTGGTCGAACTCATCGTTGGAGTGTGCGGCGGTGATAACGTCGCCATCTGTAAATGTCGATTGACGGGTATAACCTGCCATGTTTTATCTCCTTCCCCCCGGAGTAAATTCCAGTTGGTATCCTTTGATTGAAATTGGGTCGGCACCATCTTTATCATCTAGGCGAACCGAAACCGTAAATCCGCTGCCTTCGATACTTTGACGAACCAATGGCGTTCCTGTCGAACCATACACTGCCGTTGCGTACAGGGATGCGGGGTTGCCGTAGATGGCAATGGCGGCACCAGTTGTTAACGGGTATTGGGCTGGCTGCGGAACCTGTGATGAACTGAAATCATACCGAATACGGAAATCCGCGTCCACAGCACCTTCGTTATCATAGTTCCAGATGATACGCTGCATCATTTTACGGATACCGGCATCACCCATCGTGAAGTCTGGGCCTTGATAAATTGCTTGGATGTTCGCTCCGTTGAAGGTATCGCCAACCTCTTGCTGGTAAACGTACCCGTCGTACCCCCCGTGAATAACAGTTTCGACACCGTTAATAAAGCCAGTGGTGCAACAGGCTGGCTTGATACCACGTAGGTCCGAATATTCCCAGCCGATACCCCCTTCGGTTCCGGCCTTGATTACTCCGATAATACCGGGTGCAGATGTATTAAGCTGGGCATCTCCGGGAAAAAACAGGCGATACTGACTTTTCTTACGGATTACAAGAGATGAAATCCTGTCGGTGGATACCCCTTCTAGGCGTGGCTGTATCTGTTTTGAAACGGTGCCAAGTTCGATGTCATCGTTCTTCTGTGTACCTGCAACGGTTCGCAAACCATCAGGGGCTAGATAAATCAGGTCGCCGCCAATTTCCTGAACGCTAAACCCGTCGATGCAACCAATCTTACGGGTAACAGGTTGTATTTGAAAATCTGCAATTGATGAACCAGCCATCAAGTAAATTTCATCTTCACAGAAAATGAACAGACGTTCACGGAAAGATTTTAGTCTGCGAACCGGGCTTTCGAACCGAAGAGAACCCGCACCGTTAGCCGTACTAAAGTCGGTTTCATCGAACGGAGCCGTGAAGACAACTTCCTGTGGGTTCGTGGACATGCCACCAAAGAACACGTGGTTTTTGAACACTGCCACGAACTGTGGGTCAGCAGGTGCGCCTGTCGCATTTAGGTCGGTTACGGCTGTGTTGTTGTAAACAGACGCATTGTTCGCGCCATCACACCAAATTACTTTAGGAGTGTTGTCAAAATTAAAGTTCGCAAAGTCGTAACGGCCTGCACTGGTTCGCCCAGTATCTATGCTTGTCCAACCGCTACCCGTACCTTTGTAGACTGCTGTTCCCTTAGAGGCAATAACTTGGTTTTCATAGATATGGACACCAAGAATAATACCTGTTGAGCCATCTACCTGATTTGCATCGAACTCATCGAACCCGTTGATGCGACGGTAGCCACCGTTAATGTCCGGTTCAAAATTTTGTAACTGAAGAGCAGCACCCGGTGGAATCGAGAAAGTATCCTTATCCAGAACCAAGCCGCCGCCTAAACGAACAACATAGGGGCTGAGTAGCGAAGTATCTGGCATTAAACGGCCCTCATGTAATCCTTACGGTTGATAAGTTCGACCCGCATACGAGCAAGCCCATCGCTGTAATCTTTCAGGGCTAACTGAGAGAATTGGGTATCTGAACGAAGCATATGGGTATAGTAACGAGCGCGGTTTACAATCACATCGTGGAAGCGTTCTGGAATAACTGGAACATCTGTTGCCAGCACCATGTCCGTGTGAGTTGCGTAGTAATAATAACGAACCGTGTAAGTTGACAAGTCAGGAACAGGAGACAAGCCAATCTTTTCGTCAGGGGTCAGATAAACATACTGAGGAAGAGCCTGCGAACCACCTGCTGGGTCGGTGTCAGCTTCGTTTAAGCGTTCAATGTATTCTTCAAATGAAATGTACTTCAGGACTTTTTCCGCAGTTGTTACAGATTCCTGAACCGTGAAGCTATCAAAATCAATAGTCTTGGCATTTGCTGGCTTAGTATATTCGGCTGTACCAGCAGTTGTGGTAATCGAACCAGTCGTAACCGTAAAAGGCCACTCAACTTCAGAGTTGATGATATCCCGCTGTGATTTGTTGATGAAGTCGCTGACAGAAGATTGAATACCACGAGCCGAAGCCAAAGTGGTTAATTCAACTTCATTAACTTCGCGCAATACTGCGTTGATAAGGTCGAGGTAGTTCATTGGTTACCTATTTGGGTCGTAAAATTCTTCTGTACTAATTGTTACTATTAAGGTATTAGCGGTGTTAGCAGCAACAATAACCTTGTCACCCGCATGTAGATACAGAGGTTTATCTACTGTAAATACAGAATCAAACGTACCGCCTGCCAAAGAATGTCCAGAAAGAATAGTGTGGGTTGTTGCGTCGTCTGCGTGATACCATTTTAAGGTGTAATTTCGGGTAGACGAATCGTTGTTGCTGATTAAAAGATGCGCCACGTGTGATGAAAAATTGTTAGGTACAACATAGATATCTGTATCTGACGTAGTTGTAAGGTCTACAGATTCCGTAAAAAACTTACTATTTCCGAGTACGGGCATTTTACTTCACTTTTCTGTATCGCTTCGTTTTAGCTTGTATCTTTTTAGGCTGTTTGGCAACTTGCTTACCAGCACGAGTTGCTCTTCTTTTAGCAGCAGTGGTTGCCGCATATTCTTTCTTCGATAACGCCTTGATTGCTTTTTCCGGTAGATAACGTTCTCCGGTTGCTTTGGGTCCCTGTGTGGATGGCTTTCCACTTGCGGTTCTCCATTTTTGTTTAGTCCAAGCCTTTAAGCTACGTTGTGGTCCACGAAGTGCCATTACTTGTTCCAGTCAAGAACTTTGCGGTGTAACTTCCAAAACCAGTTGCCGATGCAAGTAAAGGGCTTGCCAGCATATAGCAAACCCCACGCAAGATACTTAATCGAACATGCCTTGACGGCGTTGACCGAAGGTAAACTCGTAATCATCTTCGAGGTCATCCATTGCATCAAGCTTTTGATTTGCGTCAAGCCATTCTCCCAGAGCAGCGTCAAGCCGTTCGAGATTGTCTGTACAATGTTTAAAAGTGTATTCCGCATTCTTTTTCTGTGCCTCGTATTTATGTCTAAGGGCTTCTATAGCTAACTGACGCATGGGTTCTCCTCTTGATTTATTATAGAAGATAAACCTGTTTATGTCAAACGTTTTGTATGATTAACCACAGTATCGGTAAAGTTAAACTTACAAAAAGAACGATAATCCCAATAATGAACAGATTGTAAATCAACTCATCGCGTTTCTGGGCTGCTAATTGTTCCGCTTCCTTTTGTTTCTTACGCAAATCCGCCTGTATTCGAATGATGTCTTGCCACGCATTTACACCGTATTGTCCTACGATAAAGTTGCGAAGGTCGTTTTCCATCTGTTCAGCCTTCTTCTTGGCTGCGAACGTTTCCAAGGCTTCTTCTTCAACAGACCCAAATCGACGACCTTTGGCTTTACTGTGGCTGGTCTTTACGGCGTTGATGGCGTTCATCCATCTACCCAAGTCACCCGCCATCGACTCTACTTCTTTGCCTACCTCAAATCCTTTTTTGATTGCGGAGTAGGCTGTACTAGCAATCCCGATAGCAGTGATTGGGTCCATCGTTTCCTCATTTGGCTATTGGTTTGCATACCGCTACTATTTTTATACGTCTATTGTCTCCTATGGGGACGGGTCGTTGGTCAGACAACCGTTCTGCAAAATATAGGCATCTGTCAATATCCGCGAACCGCTGGGTTTGGTCGATGAGAGTTGCGCCCATGTAAACAGTAAGGACGAACTCAATCACGATATCCGCCACCAGCCTTCTTATAAGCTGCGGCTAACATCTGCGCTTTACGGGCTGACCACTGACCGGGTTTCCCGCCCTTGTCACCGGCCTTAATCTGTTCGAAAAGTCGTTTTCTCAGGGTTGGCTTAGTGTAGTTGCCAGCTTCATTAACTCGACTCTTGCTCTGCGTTTTAGGCTTCGACGGTTTGCTAGTTTTTGCAACTTTCCCGCCTTTCTTGAGTTCTTGCTTTTTCTCCACGCCGCTAAGTTTTCCGGCGTTGGTGGTTGCGTAGAAGACTTGTTCACCCTTTTTACCCCCATAGGTTCGTTTCATGCTAGACATGATTTTTTTACCTTTAGTTGTTAGGGGCATTAGTCACCTAATCCTAAAATTCGCATACCCTTCTCCGCGTATGTTTCTATAAGTGATTTTTCTGCGCTACCTGCCGCTTTACGACCCTTGTACCCAATCTGTTCGGAAAGAGAAGATTTAGAGGTTGAGGAAATCAGGGTCTTACTGGTAGCGTTAGCAATTTTACCGTTTTTACATTCCGCTTCATCATTTACACGGTAAAGCTTACCGCCACATTCCAAGTCTTTCATCTAAAATTCTCCCGCTTTCATAGCGTCCGAAAGTTTAACTGCCCGCGAACCAACCTGTCTGGCCCACTTCGAATCCATCATTTCCATTGCAGCAATATCAAACCGACCCTCGTGAATGGCGTTCCACATCTTGAGGAACTTGCACAAGCGAGGGACACCCATATTAAAAGCCATGTCCATGAGGATTAACTGGCGAACAGAGTCGAGATTTTCTACACACGGATGAACCCGACAGAGTTCGTTTTCTACGATGCGGATATCGTTGAGGGCAAGATATCGTGCGTCAGCTTCTGTGATACCGTGGTCGTAGACAATACCCATGTTGGGGATGTCCATGTATTCCAGTTCTTCTTTGGTGATTCCCCGGTCTTTGAGATTGCGACCGATACCTATAGTATCGATGCCCAAGCTGTCTTCGTAAACAGTCAGGACCATACCTTCGTGTTCAATGAGTTTGTCTAGAAAATGTGATGTGTTGTATTTCATTTGCTCGACCGTGTTTCAGAGATACGGTGATTAGACGTTCCGGGGTGTTTGCCTTCGTGATTCATCCACACGGCGAACGCTCCTGTCATTGCGCCAGTTACAACAGATACTAAACCAGCCTGTGCTGCACTGGGTTCGGGTAAGGTCATAAACCATTCGACGACACGCCAACTCATAAGCGTCATCACGAACATCATAAATCGTGGTAGGATTTTCCATTCTAGTATTGCCGTTGCACTCATCCGAAATACGCCTTTGGTTTGTTCCGTTTGTTTGTGTTCTTTTTGTGAACACCCGGTCTACGCTTGGGGCGAGGTTTTAGCAGCTTTGCTGTTGCAAACATCTTTGCCATTATTTTTTACCGAAGAATTTAGTTGCCGAACGAACTCCAAAAGAAGCCGCAACGATAACTCCAAGTGAGTATTGATACCATTCAGGCATTTCGTTGAGTCGTGCGAAGCCATTTGCTACCACCTCTTCCATTCCGGGAACGAAAGCTAAAATCAGGGGGATACTAAATAAGATAGTGAGCCACTCGTCTTTCCACGAGGACTGACTACCTTTAGCCATCTCCAAATCCCAATCAATCTCTCCAGTAGCTTTCTTTTGCATGACAACAGCTTCAGCTTGTGCCATAGCTACCTTCGTTGCAGACTGGGCTTTCTTTTCTTCTACTTTGCCACTCAACCAAGTGCTGGCTAAGTCAGCTACGGGTCCGATTAGTAAGTTTAACATTTCCACCTCTTACGGGCTTGCCGCAACCGACTATTAGGGTTAGCGGCTGCTTTAGGAAACTTTTTCATCTGTCCTGCAGAACGTGCACAGAATGATTTGCGACGCTTTGCATCTTTACTTCCGGGTTTTACTTTCCCCGTGACTGCTGTTTTTAGTTTGCTTCCGGGGTTTTTCTTTCTGTATTCGGCTACGCCTTTTTCAGTCATGCCTGCTCCCGACTTTGTTGGACGGAAGTTTTTCTTATTACGGGCTGGCATATTGTCTTGTTTGCGTGGCATAGTGGGTTTACCCCCGGCAAAGGTTATTGCTTATATCATAAAACAAAAAGGATGTCAAGGGGGCAAGTTGCCCTGCCCCCCGACGTTTTAGTTAGGCGAATGCCGCTGCAGTTGGAGCAGAACCCATTGGAACCATAACTGCGAACACGCGAACCTTGCCAGCAAAGTTTGCAGTGTCAGCAGACAGGTCGATGGTGTCTGCAGAGGTATACAGCCAAGAAGCTGTACCAATCTCAATTGCACCAGCAGTGTTGCCGTCTACGTCAGTGACGAAACGGTCAACAGTTGTGTCACCCAAGTCAAGTACAGATGTTGCACCACCAGCGGTGATAACTTCGATACCTGCACAAACAACAAGCGTGTTAGCTGGAACTTCAAGAGCCTGAACTACGTCAGTACCTGCAACCAAAGCTGTTGAGGAAAAATCCAGAACAACTTGAGCAAGGTGTGCTTTTTCACCAGCAGGGACGCCAACGGCACCATTAGTAATAGTATAAGTAGCCATTATCTAATCTCCCTTACGCTACGGTGTCTACGACGCCACGAACGAGTGCTTCTGGGCGAAGGACTTTACGTCCAAACACATGAAGACCACGAACGATGTCGGAGAAGGTTTCAGTTGACCGAAC
>Ga0196901_1001178_pt1 | contig 13369 bp, 10 predicted proteins | sample CB_VirMetaG_FD_169099 | JGI IMG/M metagenome (GOLD analysis project Ga0196901, IMG submission 169099) | Freshwater to marine saline gradient viral communities from Chesapeake Bay - CB_1504_1 Viral MetaG (v3) (version 3) | ecosystem: Environmental > Aquatic > Marine > Coastal | place: USA... | reverse complement strand
TGAGGTTGCGGAGAATCTGCTGGATTATTGGTGGGACTCGTTTCATTTGACGGAGAAGCGTGAGGAGGCGATGATCTGGTCGATTATTTGTGGGAATGGTTTTTGGAAGATTACGTGGGATGATAAGGCTGGTAAGGGGATGCGTGTGATGATGGATCCTGAGGGTCAGCCTATTGTGGATCCTCTTGTGAAGCATTTCTTTGCGAAGTTTCTTGACGAGTCTGGCGCTGATTCTAAAGCGTTTGAGAAGCAGGTCTATCAGGGCGAGATTAAGGTGGATGTTATGTCGCCGTTTGATGTGCTTCTTGATGATTCTGCTCAGGTGTTTGAGGATTGTAAGTATGCGTTTTGTGTGCATCCTATGGATCCGAAGGAGATTCAGGATCGTTATGGTGCTCGTTTGAAGCCTAATGCGATTAATCGGTATCCGGATGAGACGCTTCCTGGTCCTTTTGCGTCGTTTGAGGCGAAGACGAAGGAGAATGTGCGCGAGGTGTTTTACGGGTATTTTCTTCCTGGTCCGAAGTATCCTGAGGGTCGTTTTGTGGTGTTTACGAAGAGTCCGGATATTATTTTGTATGATGCTCCGTGGCCTTACCCGTTTGAGGAGTTGCCTTTGGTGAAGTTTCCGGGTATTCGTGTTCCGGGCCAGTTGTGGGATCAGAGTATTGTTGAGCAGGCGATTCCGTTGCAGAAGGAACTTAATCGTACGTTGTCGCAGATGATTGAGTATAAGAATCTTACGTTGAAGCCGCAGATGCTGGCTCCGGTGGGTTCGCTTCGTCAGCGTATTACGGATGAGCCTGGAGCGATTTTTGAGTATAATCCTGTTGCTGGTCAGGTTCCGCAGAGCATTCCGATTCCGGGTCTTCCTGGCTATGTGTTCGATCATTTGCAGGATCTTGGTCAGCGTTTGCGTGATATTTTCGGGTTGAATGAGATTATTCAGGGTGATGTGCCTCCGAATGTTGAGGCTGGTGTGGCGATTGATCTTCTGCAGGAGGCCGCGGTGGATCGTTTGGCTCCGCAGATTCTGCTTATGGAGAAGAGTATTGAGCGGGCTGGTAATCAGATGCTTCAGTTGGCTCAGAAGTATTATAATGAGCCTCGTATGCTGATTCTTAATGGTTCTGGTTCTAAGCCGAAGGTGGAGCGTTTCCAGGGCGCGGATATGATTGCTGGTGTGCAGGTGAAGGTTGAGGCTGGTTCTGGTCTTCCTCGTACTCGTGCTGGTCGTCAGGCTCGTGTGATGCAGATGTTGCAGATGGGTATTCTGAGTCCTGCGAAGGCGTATAAGTATCTTGATATGGCTGATTTTAAGACGCTTCAGATGGAGTTTGAGGCTGATGAGGAGCAGGCCCTTCGGGAGCATGATAAGTTGATTGATGGTGGGATTATTAATGAGCCTGCCGCTCAGCAGGCGGAGATGCAGATTATGGAGATGATGCTTAATCCGCAGATGGATCCGAATACTGGTGAGCCGGTGCCGTTTGATCCTTCGATGCTTGAGGGCTTGTCTGAGGCTGGTTTGCAGCCGTTGCCGTTTGAGAATAAGGCTGTGCATTTGAATGTTCATTCTGCGTATATGAAGAGTGCGGAGTTCGAGTCGATGCCTATGGAGGCTCGTGCGCGGTTTTATAAGCATTACGAGTTGACGATGATGGCGCAGCAGGAGGAGGCTGGTCCTGAGGGTCAGGCGCCGCGTGTGTCGCTGCAACTTCGTGGTACGGTTGGTCCGACGGCTGGTTCTAAGATTATTAATTCGACTGGGATTAAGAGTGTTACTCCTGAGGAGTTGTTGGAGCCGCCGCTTGAGACGGTTGTTATTGATAATCTTGATAAGCCGAATGCTGAGGGCGAGCAGGGTCAGCAGGATCAGCAGGGTATTGCTGCGATGCGGGATATGCAGGAGAGTGAGATGAAGTTCCAGCAGAAGATGCGTCAGCAGATGGAAGAGGAGGCCGCGAGGATTAATGTCTAGTCGTGTTGAGTGGACGGATGAGGATCGTGCGGCTGCGTACGTGATTTGGATTGCGAATGAGAAGAATACTCGTCGCACTTCTCGGGATACGGGCGTTCCGCATGGTACGCTGCGTCATTGGGTTCGTGATTGGAATGAGACTGGTCCTCCTGAGAATGTGATGGATCATGTGGACGCGAAGGCTTACGAGTTTGTGTCTCATGCTAATCGTGTTCGTGAGAGTGCGATGAATAAGTTGGAAGAGTTGATTCCTCAGGCTGAGGTGAAGCAGTTGTCAGCAATTGCTACGGTGGTTGGGATTATGGATGATAAGATTCGTCTTGCGTCTGGTCTGGCTACGAAGCGAACTGAGACTGTTCATACTTTGCCTTCGAGGGAGGAGTTGGCGGAACTGATGAGTGGTTTCGCTGAGGGCCTTGTTTTGGCCGCGCAGGATCGCTCGGCGGAGATTATTGATGCCGAGGTTGAAGAGCAACCAGAATACGCTGGACTCTTAAACGAAAGGATTGGTTAGATGAGTGAGGTTGATTTGCAGGCCGCTGAGGCGGCTTTGTCGGCGGAACTTCCTGATGAGGATGTTGGGACGGTTGCTGTCGAGGATCATTCGGGAGTTGAGGATAATCCGGTAGAGCCGGAATCCTTTACGGGGTTTGATCCGAATACACTTCCTGAGGATATGCAACAGGTGTATAAGTCTATGCAGGCTGATTACACTCGTAAGACTCAGGAGATTGCGGATGTTCGTCGTCAGTACGAGGCGTTATCCGAAGTTGGTGTTGATCCGGATGAGGCTACTGGTATTCTCAATCTGTGGAAGGCTATGGATTCGGACCCTCAGGTTGCTGCTGAGTTTGCGTCCGCTATTCAGAATCGTCTGCAGGAAGTTGGGTATGCTAATCAGACGCCTGAGGTTCCGGTTGAGGCGCCTGTTGTTGATAATTCTAGTTACGAGGGGCTTCCGCCTGCTCTTGCTAAGGAACTTGAGGAGATGCGGTCTTTTAGGCAGCAGATGCTTGAGTCGCAGCAGCAGCAGGAGATTCTTGGTCAGTTGGAGGCGGCTGAGCAGACTATTCGTACTACTAATCCTCATTATTCTGATGATGATATTGGTGCGATTTATGATCTGGCTCATGCTACTGATGGTGATCTTATGGCGGCTCAGGAGCGGTATCATGCTATTCAGCAGCGTATGCTTGGCTCTTATTTGGAGTCTAAGCAGGTGCCGCATGGCGCGACTCCGGCTCCTGGCGGGCCGTCTAGTGTTCCTGGTAGGTCTTTCGAGTCTCTTGATGATGCTCATAAGGCTGCGATGGAGGCTATTCGTAACATTTCCTAATTGGAGGTGTATTAATGGCTGCTAGTCTTAATACGCTTAGCGAGATTCTCAAGGAGTATTACCTTGGGCCTGTCGCTGAGCAGTTAAACAATGAGGTTCTTCTGCTGTCTCGTCTTGAGACGAAGTCGGAGGACCTGGTAGGTAAGCGGGCTTATGTTCCGCTTCATTATGGTCGTTCTACGGGTATCGGTGCGCGTGGCGAGGCTCAGGCTCTTCCGGCTGCTGGTTCGCAGGCGTACGATAAGGCCGTGTACGATCTGAAGTACCTGTATGGTCGTGTTGAGGTTACGGGTCCGTCGATGGCGAAGACTAAGAATGAGGCTGGGGCGTTCCTTCAGGCTCTGAAGTCGGAACTTGACGGTATTCGGAATGACCTTAAGAAGGATCTGGCTCGTCAGATTTATGGTGATGGTACTGGTACTATCGCTACTGCCGTGACTGGGGGTACTCACTCGACGACCGCTATCGAGGTTGGCGCTGAGCCGCTTCGTAAGGGTCAGATTTATCCCGGCATGAAGGTTAATGTGTATGATGATAACGTTTCGGCGGATCATACCCATGCTGGTGGTGCCGTTTTCACGGTCGCTTCGGTGAACGTGACGACGGGTACGGTTACGGTGACGGAGACCTCTACGGCCGCTTTTGACGACGATGATACGATTCGTCGCGCTGGCGTGCAGACGGTTACTCCGGCTGTTGGTAACACGTACTCCCTGTCGGACGAGATTGACGGTCTTCGTCGTATCGTTCCGGATGCTGCTGCGAATACGTTTGGTGGCATTAATGCTGCTACGTCGCAGTGGTGGGATAATGTTCGCGTTGAGGCTACGGGCGGAGTCCTTACCCTTGACGTGATTCAGCAGGCTCTGAACCTGGCTCGGATCAATGGTGGTATGCCGACTTCGGTTATCACTTCGCTTGGTCTGCAGCGCGAGTTCTACGACCTGCTGAATGAGGACGTGCGTTATGTTGATCCTGCGTCGCTGAATTATGCGGCCGGTTTCAAGACGCTGTCTTATAACGGGATGCCGCTTATTGCGGATATTGATGCTCCGTACGGGCTGATGTACATTCTGGACGAGTCCACGATGAAGGTGTTCTCGGATCAGGATTGGCACTTCCTGGATGCGGATGGTCAGACTCTGCGTCAGCGGGCGGATTATGATGCCTTCGAGGCTATTATGACCCGTTACCTGAACCTGGGCGCCACTCGGCGTAACAACCAGGTCGTTATCAAGGGTGACGCGGCTGCTGCGGTGGCTGGTTTCCTTGAGGTGGACGGCGGCGCGGACGCTGGATTCTAATCGGGGTGGGGAGGGGCTTCGGCCCCTCCCTGTTCTTTACTTGGAGGAGTGTTATGCCTAAAAAGTTGGATGAGATTTATTCGGCTCTTAAGCGGGATAATCCTTCCTGGTCTGAGCAGAAGTTATGGTCGATTGCTCGCGCTACTTTTAATAAGATGAAGGGGTGATCGTGTGAGTATGTTTGCTCATTTGAAGTATCGTTATCGTTATTTTAAGAGGCGTCGGGGTCAGGGATGAGTACTCCCGCGTGGCAGCGTAAGGAAGGTAAGGATCCTGATGGCGGTTTGAACGCTAAGGGTCGTGCCTCGTATAAGGCCGAGACTGGTGGGACGCTTAAGCGCCCTGTGTCCGCTTCGGAGGCTTCTAGGAGCCCTAAGGCCGCTGCGCGTCGTAAGTCGTTCTGTGCTCGTATGCTGGGTCATAAGAGGCGTAATACGAGCGCTAAGACGGCTAAGGATCCTAATAGTCGTATTAATAAGGCTTTGAGAAAGTGGGATTGTTAATGGGTGTTTATATTCCTGGCAGGGGTGAGATGACGTGGGACCAGATCCGTGTTGATTCCGCGGTCAAGGAGTATGATGAGCGCTTGTTTTTCGGGCTAAATAAGGAGACGGGCGATTATTGTGTGTTTATTGAGATGCCTCGTCCTCGTGATCCTTTCCCGGTGATGGGTTTTGGTCGTGAGGTTCCTGCGGTTGATGAGGTTATGATGCGGCTTCGTGAGGGTGATACGCTGCGTAATGGTAATAGAATCTATGATGAGGTGATCCGTTCGCAGGAAGAGTATCGTAAGAATGCGCGGCGTGTTGGTGATGAGGCTGCTGAGGAGTCTGCGGAGGTTGTGGAGCATTTTATGCGTAGGCATGGTAAGAGTCCTGTTATTAAGGAGTTTATTTCTTCTGATATTCCGAAGGGGGGTGACGCGGGTGACTCTTGATGAGATGTTTGATGAGATGGATTTGTATGGTTTTGAGGATTTTGAGGATTCTCAGAAACTGTCGCTTATTAATGAGGCGTATTTGGATCTGGTCACTCGTGAGCCTTGGCCTTTTATGGAGCGTGCACAAGCGTTCACGGTTCCTTCTGGCACGAGCCAGTTGACGAGCGATGGTGTTTTTGGCCTGGTTAATGCGACGAATACGCATACGCTCTCGTATTCGACTGGTCAGGTGCAGAATAATGTTGTTTCGGAGTATCGTGTAGGTAGTGTGTTGAGTTTCACGGATCTTACGAATAATATTGTTCTGGTTCCTGAGCGTGGCGATGTGATTGAAAAGAATTATAAGACGCTTAATGCGACGTATAATCCGACTCGTTATTATTTTATTGGTGACGAGTTGTTTGTGTTTCCAGAGTTTCCTGGTGATACGAGTGTGCGCTTGTATTATACTCAGACGCCTGTTGGTACGACGGTTGCGGAGGATACGGGTGTGTTTCTTGTTCCTGCGCGTCATCATAGTTTGATTGTGTATGGTGCGCTTATTAAGGCGTTTCTTGTGAATGATGATCCTCAGGCAGCGTTGTTTCAGAATATGTACGAGTCTCGGTATCAGCAGATGCGGAATGATGTTTGGATGCGTCAGTATGATCGTCCGGATACGGTGCATGTGGTGACTGATTCGTATGATTGGACGTATTAAGGGGGTGTTGTGTGTCTGGTTTGACCTTTGCTAATCAGGTTGGTGCGGTTAATGGGATGAATCAGGCCGCTCCTGGTACGTTTATTCCGGATTCGTTTATTCGTTGGGGTCAGGATGTGTTGTTTGATCGTGCGGGTATGATTCGTCGGCGTGCGCCTTGGAAGGGTGTGCGTTTGTTTGATTCTTCTGGCGCGATTCTTTCTCAGCCTAATGTTGATAATGAGCGTGTTATTGGGCTTGTGAGTACTCTTAATCCAAATAATGAGGCGCGGATCGGTATTGTTGTGGCTGGTCCTGGTTCGACTCGTGTTCTGTTTTATGATGATGAGTATAAGGCTCAGTGTTTCTGTCCGCTTGATGTGGTGAATGAGACTTCGATTGTGTTTAGTCGGCCTGCTCTTGGTGGTGGCGTGTTTATTGGTTTGTTGGAGGAGTATGGGATTGCTGATGGCGGTTCTAATGAGCATTTTCTGTATTTTTGGCGTGGCGGTACGGGCCGTACGATGACGATTGCGAATGTGGATTTTGGTAAGACGGGTTCTGGTGCTACGTCTACGTTTACAAATAAGATTAATGCGAAGGTTGGTACGGCTACTACGAGCACTCCTCCGACGAGTGTGACGGACGCTTTTGATACTTCTTTGTTGTCTCCGGGACAGTTTGTGTACCGCGTGGATGGTGCTAGTGAATATTATATTGGTACTGTGAAGAGTTTTATCAGTAATCAGATTACGCTTGAGAAGGATATTATTCGTACGCATGGGCATGAGACTAATGCTGATACTTCTGCGAATTGGGAGGATCAGACAATTAAGATTGTTAATGTGCGTCCGTATATTCATAATCATGGTCGTGGTTTGATTACGTATGATGGTAATGGTGGCGCTATTGTTAGTGGCGCGATTGGCACTGAGGGTGAGGGTCATTTCGCTGCGGCTGGTATTGGTGATGATTGGGGCGTGTATCGGGCTAGTGATGGCGAGTGGGTTGCTGACGTGGTTACAGGTACAACTACGGATAATCAGACCCTTGAGGTTAGCACTACGCATTATGGCGCTATTACGATGAATGCGGACGAGTATGTTGCATATCGTTATAATGTTCCGGTAACGGGTTATGTTGGGAATAATGCTACTCGTCGAGCGGGAGTGTTTAATACGACGTATGCTGGTTATCAATGGTTTGGTAATGCTGGCACGCCGGAGACGCATAATCGTATTGTGTTCTCTGCGTATCATAATTCCGAGAGTGTTGACTTGTCCCAGGACGCTTCGGACAGTATTGTGCTTCCTGGCGCTCAGCAGATGCGTGGCATGGCCTCGTCAAACGCGGGCCTTGTTGTGTTCCAAGAGGATAAGACGTATCTAATTCGTGGTAATTATCGCGCTAACTTTAGTGTGGAAGAATTATATCCTGAGGGTTGTTTGAGCGCTTCGAGTATTGTGGAGTATGGTGGCGGCGTCTTCTGGGCTTCTAAGGTCGGTATCCTGTTTTTTGATGGCGCGACGGTTCGTAATCTGACCGAGACGAATATGGGCGTGTATTATACTGATAGTATTAAGTCGTTTGACGCGATTAAGAATCATATTTACTCGTTCCTGCATAAGGATTATTTGTTCATTCATTTTACTTCGTTTAATTCGATTTATAAGCCTATTCGTTACGAGCCGTTGTATGCTCAGGATATTGGGAATACTCCGGCTATTGAGAATTTCCAGTTTGGTGATTGGGATCCTGATTTTTCGATGGAAGATGTGGACCCTAATTATGGTAATGTTCCAATTTATTGGGATTATCTTAAGATGTATGAGGCGAGTGGCGCTTCGACGGGTTCGACTGTTCCTGTGTGGGGTAGTGGTTATTCGTTCCCTAATGCTAGTGTTTCTAGTCCGTTAAATACTGTTGATGGCCTGACTGTTAGCGGTATTGCTTCGGACACCGGTATTCCGTATACGTATGATACGTCTAATCTTAATGTGGGTGATAAGGTTCTTGGTTTCGGTCTTCCCGCTGGTTTAACGGTTGCTACTATTGTGGATGCGGATACGATCACGCTTAGCGCGTCTCTTCCGAGCACGTTTAACGGAACAGTACAGATTATTCCGGCCGCTGCAAGTAACGCGCTTTGGAATGCTGCGAATGGTGTGTGGGGACCGCTTAACCTTACGGAGGGTATCACGTTTGCTATCTATCTTCCTACGAATGCTATGAGTGTGATTAGTAATTTTAGTTTCAAGGGTTTTGTGAAGTTGGATCAGATCGGTGGCGAGTCTGGCGGCGTAAAGGGTTTCGCGGCTTACGACTCGGTTAATCCTAAGGATGATGGTCCGTCGATTAACATGAGCGGCGTGTATGCTCGACTGTTAAGCGTAGACTCTATGCTGAGCACCGAGTACGATCATACTGTCAGCGAGGACGCCGAATTGTGCGAGAATGTTGGTAAGAATCCTAAACTCTACTACAAGGGACCCGACTTCTACATCCAAACCAAGCATTACACGTTCGGAGACCCGACACTGAAGAAGTGGTTCCGACAATTATTCTTAAACCTCTATTTCATCGAGGGCGGTTTACGGCTCGACGTGGTTGATAATGAGGATAAGGATAGTATTGATATTCAGAAGAAGCGGCAGCGTAACTGGGCTATTTTGGAGGATAAGTTATACTCGTGGCGTTTTGTTGAAGATAATGTTCTTCCCCGAGTCTTATCTCCGGATCGTTCCGAATGGTCCACGCTGGAGGGTAAGGGTCTTACGTGGTACGACTTGTCTGATTCTGCGTTTGAGCGGCATAAGAAGAAGATTAGTTGGCGCTATCCGAGCATGGGTTTTCGTTTGTATCAGATGAATCGTTATCGTCCGGAGAATTATCGTTCCGCGGAGAAGCCGCATCGTATCGCTATTGACTCGTGGAGCATTGGTTTCCGTCCGCTTCGGCAGAGCAGGATGTAATTATGGAAGAGTTTGATTTTTCTTCGGCCTCTGATCGGCAGCGTTTTGAGCGTTGGATGGTTGCGATTATTCGTAACGAGGTTAATTCGATTGTTCGGCAGGTTCTTTTTGAGAGGAACGCTACGTATATTGATACTGGTAATCTTACTGATTCTGAGCGCATTGATCGTTTAGAGCAGGCTGTTTATAGGAGGTGATGTATGAGCACAGGTTCGACCCCAAAGTATTATTTCCCATACCCGCTTGCTTCGGATAGTATTTCTCTAATCGCTTCTCGTATTGAGCAGTTGGCTTTTAAGATTGAGGAGACGTATGATCTGATGGGGATTAGTTATCCTCTTACTGGTCAGAATGTTCTTATGCAGGAGGGTGATCCTGCTGGTGGTGATTTGACGGGTACGTATCCTAATCCGAGTATTGCTGCCGCCGTTATTGCTACGGCTAATCTTATTGATGGTAGCGTGACGGAGCCGAAGTTGGCTTCTAATAGTGTTTCTACTGTTAAGATTCAGAATGATGCGGTTACGACTGCGAAGATTGATGATGCTGCTGTTACGAATCAGAAGTTGGCTGCGAATAGTGTGACTTCGAATAAGATTCTTGATGGTACGATTCAGGCTGCTGATCTTGGGGCGAATAGTGTGACGACGGCTAAGATTGCGGATGCGAATGTTACGAGTAGTAAGATTCAGTCAAACGTTGATCTTGATGGTAGTCCTACGACTACGACGCAGGCGAATACGGATAATACAACGAAGATTGCTACGACAGAGTTTGTGCAGGATGTTTTTGCCCAGTCTCAGGGAACCGCTTTCTTTACGCATGTTCAGAGCACAACGAATGTGCATGGTATTGCAGATACGGCTGATCTGGTCGCTACGACTGATACGGGCACTGTTACGAGTAATATGATTCTTGATGGTACAATTGTTGATGATGATATTAATGCTAGTGCTGCGATTGTTGATACGAAGTTGGATACGATTAGTACTGCTGGTAAGGTTGCGAATAGTGCGACTACTGGTACCGAGACGAGCACGCCTGATACGCTAGTCCTGCGTGATGCTAATGCTGATTTTGATGCTTCTCTGGTTGGTGTGCGTGGTGTCCAGTTCGATAATATTACTCCAGAGTCGGATTCTGAGGCTCGTCTTGTGTGGAGCGCGGATGATGGTAGTTTGATTCTTGGCTTGGAGGGAGGTCATGTTAAGTTACCGCTGGGCCAGAAGCACGTTATTTATGCTAAGAATGGTACTGGTTCTACGATTAATAAGATGAGCGCTGTGATGTCCGTTGGTGCGGCGGGTGATCGGATTGATATTGATCTGGCCGTGGCTGACGGTAGTGTTGCTGCCCAGTATATGCTTGGTATTGCCGCTGAGAATATTGCGGATGATACGCTGGGTTATGTGGTTACGGATGGTTATGTCCGTAATGTGAATACTGATGCTTGGCTTGTTGGGACGGTTTTGTATTTTGATCCTAATACTCCGGGCTTGTTGACTTCTACTGCTCCGACCGCTCCGGATCTTAATCTGCCTGTTGCGATTGTTACGAAGAAAAATTCTAGTTCGGGCATTCTTTATGTTCGTATGAAGACGGGCGAGTACCTTAACGAGTTGCATGATGTTGTGACTGGTTCGCCTACGGATAAGGATATTCTTGAGTATAATTCTTTGACGGGCTTGTGGGAGAATGCGTCTACTCTTGACGATCATATTGGTGATACTCAGAGTGTGCATGGTATTAGTGATACGGCTAATCTTGTGTATACGAGTGATTCCCGATTGTCGGATGCGAGAACTCCTACTGCTCATGCTGGGTCGCACGAGTCTGGCGGTACGGATGAGATTGAGATTGCTCCTAATCAGGTTACGGGTACTGCTGTTGTTGATTCTGATTCGCGTCTTACGGATGCGAGGACTCCAACCGCGCACGCTACTAGTCACGAGTCGGGTGGTAGTGACGAGTTAGAATTGGCGCCTAGTCAGATTACTGGTACGGCTGTGGTGGATTCTGATTCTAGGCTTACTGATGCTCGTACTCCTACGGCTCATGCTAGTACGCATAATCCGGGCCAGTCTGATGCGCTTGATCTTACGAAGATTGTTGGTATTGGTGCTGCGCTTCCTACGCTTCCCGACTCGTTGTATCCTGCCGGATCCTTGTTCGGGGTTGGTAGTGTTGCTCCATACTTGTTGTATCGTAGTACGGGTAGTGCGTGGGATCAGATTGGTGGTGCTGGCGGGTCTAGTGTTACTACTGATGATACTGCTCCTGTGTCGCCTAGTGATGGTGATTTATGGTATGATTCTACTACGGGTAAGACGTTTGTTTGGTATGAGGATGGGTCTAGTGACCAATGGGTTGAGGTTGGTACGAATGGTCAGTTGACGATTCCGCTTCATGGTTCGGATCATGTTCGTGGTGGTTCGGATATTATTGATGCTGATCGGCTTACTGTTGATTATGTTCCTAGTGTTTATACTCGTGATAGTGCTGCTAGTGGTGCTGGTGATGTTACTGATTTGACGGCGCATCTTAGTGGTATTGATAACACTCTTGCTGGGTATGCTCCTGCGTATCGTAATGTTATTATTAATGGTGCTATGCAGGTTGCGCAGAGGGCTACGAGTGTTACGGGTGTTACTAGTAGTGCTTATACTACTGCTGACCGCTGGCCTAGTGGTATTTCAAATATGGGTACTTGGACGGTAAGTGTTGAAAATGATGCGCCTACTGGTAGTGGTTTTAGTAAATCTTTAAAGATGTTGGTTACTACGGCGGATGCTGCGCCAGCGGCTGATGATCGTTGCCAGTTAACACAGTTGATTGAGGGGCAAAATCTTCAACATTTTCTTAAAGGTACTTCTTCTGCTAAAAAGTTTGCTTTGTCGTTTTGGGTTAAGTCTAATGTAACTGGTACGTATATTTGCGAATTGTATGACCAGGATAATAATCGTACAGTAGGGGCTTCGTATACTATTTCTAGTAGTGCTACGTGGGAGAAGAAAACTATTGTTTTTCCTGCGGATACTACTGGCGCGTTTGATAATGATAATGGTCGTAGTTTAGATCTTAGGTTTTGGTTAGGGGCGGGTCCTGATTTTACTAGTGGTACTCTTAATACTACTTGGGCTAGTACGACTAACCCCAATCGTGCTGTTGGTCAAACAAACTTAGCAGCAGCAACGAATAATTATTGGCAGGTTACTGGTGTACAGTTAGAACCTGAGGTTGTTACTCCTTTCGAGTTTGAGCCTTATGAGACTACTGTACGTAAATGTCAAAGATATTACGAAAAATCTTATAACATTGAAGTACCAATTCATACCAATACCGATGCAGGCGCTGTTCATCATAGTGGTTCCGGTAATGGGGCAGGACGACACTATGTTCCTGTACGGTTTGCAACCACAAAAAGAACAACTCCAACTGTAACTACTAGAAATATTGCGGGTAATTCGACTGCTTGGGAGACTAATAATGATTCTCAAACTAATCTTAATAGAACTCCAGTAATTAGATTTATTGGCGCTGGTAGTTTTGTGGCGGATGTTGAAGATGGGGGTTATTCTTGGAAGGTGGGAAATACTAGAGGGCATTGGATGGCTGATGCCGAACTTTAAGGAGGTGACTAATGGCTATTAACTTTCCAGACAGTCCAACAAACGGCCAAGAATTCACTTCTGGCGCAACCACATGGACATATGACGGAACAAAGTGGAACCTAAAAACCACAACCGCTACAACAAACGACTCTATGCCTGTAGGGTCTATCATGTGGTTCGCAGGATCCGCAACTCCTACAGCATGGCTTCCCGCTGATGGTAGTGCGGTATCAAGAACAACGTATGCTACACTCTTCGCTGTGATCGGTACGACTTATGGTGCGGGTGATGGTAGCACGACGTTTAACGTGCCTAGCGTGTCTGCTACGACGGGTGCATACTATATTAGGTATACTACTAGTATTGGTACGGTGACGACTACGAGCCTGTCTACGGCTCCTGTGGGGACGCTTATTGATTGGCCTACAGCATCTTCTTTCCCGACGGGATGGTTAGAGGCGGATGGTAGTGCTGTTAGTCGAACATCGTATGCTGACTTGTTTAGTCTTATTGGGACTGATTATGGTGTTGGGGATGGTTCTTCTA
>Ga0196901_1001177_pt1 | contig 13376 bp, 16 predicted proteins | sample CB_VirMetaG_FD_169099 | JGI IMG/M metagenome (GOLD analysis project Ga0196901, IMG submission 169099) | Freshwater to marine saline gradient viral communities from Chesapeake Bay - CB_1504_1 Viral MetaG (v3) (version 3) | ecosystem: Environmental > Aquatic > Marine > Coastal | place: USA... | reverse complement strand
TACGTAGGCCGTGCAGCTTCGCGTCAAGGATAGGGAAGGGCAGGCTCACACCTGGTTCAGATGGCTTCATAAGGTCTTGAACTGAAACTGTAGCCCCATCAACCACGCCCTCTGGTTCATACGCTTCAGCGTTCAGTAATGCGCCCCACGCAAGCGCATACTCCTGTTGTACGCACAGATCTGATGCATCTTTATACCCTTCAGGTGTGCTAACAACTCGAACCTCGTTCACTTCAGTGCATAGTATTTCTGCGAATTCAATACAAGCCTGGTGGCCTGCTTCGTCGGCGTCCATCCAGATATAGATCTTTTTGAACTGCGAGAAAAAGTCTATCTCGTTTTTCACAGTCTTCATACTTGAGACACCATTCGGGATCGACACGCAGGTGTGCGTATCCTTTCCTATTTCCTGTAGGATGTGAGCGCAGGCGAGCGCGTCCTCCTCACCCTCTAGCAGTATGCAGTTCCCGGTAGGTGGGAGCTTAACATTAACAGGCTTGAACAGACCCGTAGGCGCCCCTGTTGCATAGAATTCTTTCGGCAACCTCCTGGTTTTATAGCCTCCCTCGTATGGGTAGTGCAGCGTGTTGATCTCACCTGTTCTCGTATCGTACCCCGCTCGTACATTGTACTTTTCCGCAATGCTTTGTGATAGTCGCCTTGCCGGGTCCACTGCTACAGGCAAGCGCTCTACATCAAGTGTTTGCATTTGCGATTTCTTGAGCTCTGACTGTACCTTGGGTGCAGCCCCTCTGAGTAAATCAGTTGAACTGAAGTTCAAATTGCACTTGAAGCAAAAGCCGGATTGATCCTCGCGCATGTTCAGGTTATCACCACTTAAGTCTTCACCCTTCGCAGCACAAGCTGGGCACTGTCTCTTTTCACCACTAAAACTATTCATATATTTCCTTTTTTACTTCCTTGCCTTGATCGGAATCAAGGCTACACTGCACTAGTACACTACACTGATTACACTGATTACACTATGCATACAGCACTGTAAGAACACCTGTTCAGGGGGTGTAAACCCCCCGAACGACAAGTGTATTTTACAGCATTTTTTAGCATTTGTCAAGCACTTTATGCAGTGAATAATGGAGATTCAATGGATTTCCTAAAAATAAGCCCTATACTTTTCTATAACATTTCATAGGGCTTAATTCGTTTTAGCCCTCCGGGTCCATGAGTATGAAGTCAATTAAAGCTTCCATGAGCTCCTCCGTGGTTGGCTCTGGCTCAGATTCAGGCTCTTGAGGGCCCAGGTACACACCTTTTTTGGTTATGCCCTTGAGCGTCTCGTAGTGCCTGTCCTCGAAGTCCTCGATCACACCCTGTAGGGTATGCTCACCTTCATCGTAAAACCGCTGTAAGAGCCTTGTGTACGTTCTCTCGACCTGTTCAACTGTTCTGTGCATTATTTCAATTGTCATTCCGTTCTCCTAGTGTCCATAGTACCGAGTATCGTCAGCCAAAACCTCTTCATAAGCATCGGTCATGGCCTCCCTTTCATATCTATACATCTGCAAAGTGTGAATCACTCGATCGAGCTCATCCCCGTAATACACATGCACCTCGCCTGCACCGTCATTCAGTGCAATGAAGTCCGGGTTGTTTCTGATTCTCATTATACGATCTCCGCTAATAGTTCAAGTATAGCAACCGAACGCAACCACTGGCTATGCCGGGTGCTGCGTTTCTCTGTTAATTGCATTCTGTACACCAAATCGTCAAGGTGCTTGATCAGTACCTGCGGGTTCACCTCTTCAACATCGAGTCTGCAAACCGGGCACTCGCCCTCGTACAGATCGTCCTCGTTGTGTAAAGTTTTGCAATGCGCACATATATATTCTGATTTCATAATAAATCCTCGTCTTCTTTGTCGATGTGTTCTTGAATTTCTAACTTTACCAGTTCCAATGCGAATATCAAGTGTTTTTTTACCTCCCTCGCTTGTTGAATCTTACGACGCGACGAGGCGTCTTTTAAATCCTTGTAAAGTCTATAGCTGTTATTAGCTGAAAACGCTGCGTGCACCTCGTAATCTAACATTACCAACCCCTTATTTCTAGTGCCAAGAATAACATCACCCAAAATCCTATTGGAACCAGCGAACAAGCCAGAACCTCCCTTGTATACGATTTCATAGTACCTCTTATTTGAACCAGGACGCCCACGAATGCACCGGTCACGATGACTAACCCCACTGGTCAGCCATCTTATACCCAAGCTGTTCGTTCGACATATTCAGTGTAAGACAAGTATAAATCCGTCCTCGGACAATAGTATTTCCCGGCTTTCGGGTCATAATAAAGGACATCGTATCCATCGTAAAAAAACGGGCCTTCAAAGCCTGTCCTTTCGGTGAACTGCGATTTGAACTCATCGCTGATATTTAAGATTCTGTATCCCATGTATTTCTCCTATTTATTGCTATGATAACATAAAATAAACGTTTGTCAAGGTTTTTTTTTTGTGCATCCCCGCCTATTATGATAGTCGAGTCGAGCTGTTATAAATACCGCTTGACATTTCAAAATGCCCACACAATAGGTAGTCCAGCCTGGCGAGAGTCGCTTCAGTTGGTTCAATTTTCCGCTTGTATGTACAATCATGCTATACAAAAAAGCAGACAAATAAACTTAGAGCAAGCCAGCCCGATTCTCTGGAACTGGCATTCCCACCTATTATTATGATAGCCGGGCGCCTATGCACTAGCCACCCATACCCACCAAAAGCACACAGCGAACCATGTAGAAAAAGTTAGAAGTTGTAATAAATAATAGCGTTTTTTCATGCAGTACCCCATTGTTCAGCCATTGCGTTAGCGATCCCCGCGTAAGTTTCGCTTCTGAGCTTCCACCTATTGGCTGATGGTGGCATTTTCCAGATGCGCTGTTCGCGTCCTTCGACGATATCAGTTGGCGTGAGAGGGTCTAAGCCGTGCAGCCAGAGCCCGGTTTTTTTGGTCTCGCCGTGCCCGAACTGCCACGGTTGTACGTACTGCGTAGGCTTCACGGGTAGCACGCCCACGGGATTCTCTAGGCAAACCTTATCGGCTTTTGTTTTGGCGTATTCCCATAACTCTATCGTCCACTGGATAGACTGAATGCGTTCCGCGTGTTTCGGCTGGCCTTTGCCGTACCATCTATTCCCCGAAACTGCCAATGCTGTGCACGGTGGATGCATGATGATGATGTCCCAACGATCGCGGGTATTGATGGCCTCGTATATGTCGCATTGCATATGGTGCGGCGAGTTATCGTCGGCTGGTAAGAGATCACATGACATGGCGTTATGTCCTTTTGATCTGAAAGCTTCCCGAACCGCTCCACTGTATTCGCAGCCGATTAATATATTCATGTTTATTTACTCCAGTTATTTATAGGTTGACCAATTCCAAGAATTTAGCTTTGTTCGCATTCGTTACGAAAAAGGACGCGTCCACGTCGTCCGCGCGCCGCTCGCTAGCACTAGACCCTTTGCGAGTTAGTGCGCCAATAACTGGACCATCTAGCGGGCGCAAATCTGTTTTATCAAAATCCGCTAGTCCGTCAGGTATCGCCAGCGAGTCAGCTTTAGAATTCTTTGTATTGAAAGCCATAGCAATCCGGTGACCACGTTCTACCGCTTTGCGCAACGCGGCGCGTGAAGCGTTCGAGTACATAGACCCGGAAAACGTCAGATCATAATTCGCCAGCGTGTTTTTGCGGACCCGGCTCAGTAGTTTGGTGTAATCGTAGAAATTCACGTGCGGCATAGATCCGATAAAATCGGAAAAGTCTACGTCGCTAGTTCCGTTTAGGCGAATATATAGGTCTTCACCCATCGCGCCATGGAACGCAGCTAGCCCTTCAATTTCAGCGCGGAGCAGTTGGTGGAATAAGTCAGGCTTAACCAAAAACAATAGCGTCCGCCATGTGGCCTTACGCTGGCCCGCGTCCATACCTAAATGCCCGGATGATATGAGGCAATCCTTTTTACAACCTGAAGCCTCAGCCATTGCGCAAAGCGTGTTCACCGCTACTTTGTCTGCTGGTTGCATGTACATCACGTAAGTTTGCGCGATTTTATCGCCTTTTTTGGTTTTGACGGATTTAGTCAAAAGGCCTTGCTTTGGCTTGGCTAAATACGCGATGTTTTCTGCGGCCCATGCTTTGGTTGCTGCATTCACCAGTGGGGATTCTGAAATTTCTTGTAATGTGATCATGTTATGTACCTATGAAATATGGGATCATTATAGCATACTTTCTCAAGATCGCTTATACCGTGTTGTTATAAGATTGTGCACGGTTAGTGCGTGATTTGAATTAGTCGAAAGCTCACGCAGGGCCTGCAAAGTGAAGCGCCAGCGTACAGGCTTGTGATCAAGCTGAATTGAACTAGCGCTACCCGAAGTGCAAGCAATTTAACAAATAGTTTCAACAGCTTAGGCCTTTCCGTTGTCTTTGTTCGGGCCAACGAAGCGTAGCGGGTGCAATAACCCCATTGGCGAGATTCACCAACATTTGGCGAGATTGACCACCGCCAGGCACTGTGTGCATAACCAGTGCTGTATGCGCAGCCAGTACTGTATATCCAAACAGGTGCCCCAAGGGGGGCGCCGGGGCAGAACCTCTATCCACTGCACCCTAATAAAATCTGCAACATTTTTTTGCAATTGGCCTCGAAGTGGCTGCATATCGGTGTCAAAGGCAACTCCGAAGGCAGCCCCGCAGGGGTGTGTCGAAGGCGAATCACAGGCCCCTGTGAGGCGACGAGAGGGTAGAAACAACACAAAAAAGCGAATACTGACAAATAAAATGCAGAATAATGCAGAATAATGCAAATTATTGCAAATTAATGAAAATAAAGCTTGACTTTTGGTTAAAAATGTGTTAAAATCGGTGCACTCTAGGAGGGGGCGACAACGAGAAGTCGCAACCGACGCGAGGGGCGCTCGACCGCCCCGCCCTGAACGAGCGAACAACGAGAGCGAGAGAGGATCCTAACAGTAATTTATGGCACCCAGAGATCTATGCAACATGCAGAACATGCACAGCGTGCACAGCGTGCAGAGCTGCAAAGCGCTATCGGCTAAGGAGGCTGCATGACTGATAATGAAATACTGGGCTCTCTTATTGCAGTTACTGCTACGGTCTTCGGTCTCGTTACTGGTATCCAGGCTTTAGCTCGTACTCGTGCTACGAGTGAAATGGAGCACAAGATGGTGCTACAGAAGCTTGAACGTATCCTTCAGCACAACGCTGAGATACTCGATAACCTGGATGATGTTCTGAAGCACCCTGGTGACACTCATTTCAGTGTTTCAGACCTGCACAGAGAGATACGCGAAGAGCTCGCAGAAATCAAAAGTCTTTTAAGGAGGTTACAGAGTGAACTTAGATAAAGTGACCACGTTAATCAGTGTAATAGCAGCGGTGTTCGCAGCGTACCTGTACCTCGATAGTGCGCACTTCAGTGCAGACGAAGGCAGACAGGCGCAGCTCGATACTACTCGTGCTATTACTGAGCTAGATGTAGACAGGAACCAGAAGATCTTCTTGTTCTATGAGCGAAAAATAGATGCTGGGGAGGCCCTCACATCATACGAACAGCGCAGGTACGAACAAATACGCAGGGATCTTGACAGAGGGCAGAACAAATTGGAGTTATTACAATAATGACGCTAATCGCAGTCGATACACTAAAAAACAGCGGTGAAGAGACCGAAACCGAATGGGCTAGTAGCCTAACAGGTGTAGACCTCAGCTTCTTCACGAAGGTCGAGGATGTGCCGGTGAGCATCGTTGATGGTGTAGTCACATTCACTGACCCTGCTTTGCTTCAGGCTGATTACTTCATCTTCAAGAACGCGAGAACATGGGCGCTGTACGATGTGAATGGAACCACAGGGACGGTAGATCTGAACGCAGATCAGTTCATGGATTACAATTACGGCGGCTTAGTGAACGGAACAGGGGTAGTGAGCCATGTGAGCTTCTTCCTTGGCCCCGCTGAACCGCACACTGTACCGGATGGAGGCGCACTCGGGCTCATGCTCGTGGGGGCCATGATGCTCGGTTTTATCAAAAGGAGAAACAATGTCTAAACCAATAGCTGATCGTATCAGAGACGGAATTCAATCCCGCCCGTACACCTTCGTTATAGCTGCATTCTTTGTAGGTGTAATCATGGGAGCCTCTGGCTAGTGGGACTACTCAGGAGCCTGTTCTCACCGAAAGATATAGGTGAGGTTGCAAGATCTGCTGTCAGGGGGCTTGACGATGTCGTATACACTGAGCAGGAGCGAGCAGAGAAGACGCAGGAAGCACAGAGATTGTACTCTGAGCTTTACATGGCTGCTCTTCCATCTGCCCTAGCTCGTAGAATCATAGCCGTGCTGGTAGTTCTAGTGTGGTGCACGATGATGCTTTTCGCTACAGCTATCCACGGCTTTGACCCAAAGTGGTCCGAACAGACCTTAAAGATCCTTCAGGAGATGGTTGTTCAACCCGTGAATATTATCCTCGGCTTCTACTTCTTGCAAGCCGTCGTTAAAACGTACAGGAAATCTGAATGAGACTCAGTAAAATAATGCCGCTCTTTTTCTTGGCGTCCGTCTTCGGACTCCTGCTCGCGTCTGTTGTGCAGGCCGCAGAAGATCCTGCGGATGTGAGCGCAGAGATCGTCATCACGGACTTCAAGCAGTGCTCCTCTACGGGCACGTTCTACAGGGCCAGGGCTTGCCCGTGTGCGATAACAGACATCACTATAGGTGGTGAAATATCGGATACATCCGCTGAAGCTTTCGTGACAATGAGTCAATCAGGCTCAAGGGATAACTGCGTAGGCACTTTGCATGTATGCATAGACGCCACGGGGACTCCGAGTAGGACGGATTGCGTTAGTGACACGAATATAGACAGCAAGCAGACCTACGCTGCTACAGAGGCAGAGGTAGTGCATTTCACAGGAGGGACAGCCTTCACGGGGCTGTCTGCGAGTACACAGTACTACAGTGCAGCGTACTTCGTTCCCTCGGGCTCAGGAAGGGATAACAGAATAACGCAGGACTCAGCAACCTCGGATATCTTCCCTACAACGCCTACACCTCCTGGTGCTGGAGGGCTTGAGGACACGAACGCTAGATTCATAGGTACAGGCGGGAATGACTCGAATAACGGCCAGAGTCATGCACAGCGCTGGCTCACAGTAGGGAAGGCGAACTCAGAGGTGCTCCCTGAAGGCACTGATATCTATTTCCTGGACGACGGGAATTACGATGACGACACAACACTCGTGCTGAGTCACAATGGTGATGGGGCTTCGGACTCCGTTATTATTGATACGTACTGCCTTGATGCAGGCACTACCCCGATTAACTACGACTCCGCTGACGTAGATTGTGGTGAACGCGCAATCATCAGCGGTATTAACGCTATCGGTGCAACACGGAACCAAAGCGGCACAGGGCTAGCAGGTCTTCTGAGTGAGCCGGATTACACGTACAACAAGATCAAGATCACTGATTTCGTAGGCGGGGCTATTATCCCGTGGCATCCGGGGTACTACATGCTTGTCCGAAGCAGCAGAAGTACGAATGATCCTGATGACATCGCAGTGCGGCACGGTTGGTACGATGAGAACACCTTCGACACACAGACTGAAGTGCGCGGGGCTGTGATTTACGTGAACTGGAATGAGATTGAGCCGACAAAAGATGACTACGGCAGTGCCGCAGATAGCACTTACGGCATAGGCTACCTTCAGGCGGAAGTGGCTAAATTAGAAACTTTGAATAAGCGCTTCTGGATACGCATGGATGATGCTTGTTTTAATTCACAGTACAATCCGTGGAAATGCTTTCCAGCGTATGCAGTACAAGAAGGTCTGATCGGGGGGTTCGAGAGAACAACGGCAGTACGCATGTGGGACGGCGGCGCTAGGGACCGCTGGAAGAAACTCCTAGCAAAGATCCAAGAAGCAGTAGGGAACGATCCTTACTTCGAGGGTATAAGCGTGAACAAAGAGACTTCTGTAGGGTCTTGTAGATTACCCGCAGATATTATCTCTGGAACAAGGTCACGTATACCGGGGGTTGTGTACTGTGCAGACGGCGATAATGCAAGAAGCTTTTCTACAAGAGCATCTGGGATAGCTAATATAGCTGTGGCTGCGAGTGAAACGTTCAAGAACTCAAGTTCAGTTGTTGCTGTGAACTTCTTAGGAGCAGTAACGAACTCTGTACCTATTTTTGATACAAGTATCCCTGCTGGCGTAGGTATAGGCGCTCCAGACGGCTCGCCTCGTTGTACTCCGCACACAGCAGCAGGCGGCGAAGCAGGGGACTGCATATCACCTGGCGCAGATTACGCAACCCAAGAGAACCAGCAGTACGCTCCGTACAGACTGATGGCACAACCTCCAGCAGAGCATCTCTTTCAGAATACAACGAATCTGAAGGTGCCGATTCATTACTCGGTAGAAGGTAGTATTCTTGGAGTTCAGAACTCTGTCAAAGAGTTCTCGGGTACATCACCAGCTCTATTGAATAAATGGTTCACGGAGGTTGTAAAACCCAGCCATCTCTCGATAACAAGAACAAAAGAGACTTACGATAATAGCCAGGCGCAGTGGCTGTGGGACAACACTAAGACTCCTACGTATGGGGTTGTGGATTATTACACACTTCAAGATTTAATCCTGACGTACCCCAGAAGTGGGTGGAACGCGATAGGACTAGCGTGCCCTGAATCGCATGGTGGCTTGTGTTGGACAGATGAGGACTAGAATGAATATGCAGACTAAGCGCACGAAATTATTAGCACTCGCAGCGGTATTCGCCTCTTTGTTCGTATCAGCACAGACACAGGCGGCTATTACCGGCACCCCCGTGCAGTGCGTCACTGATACGTCGGGATCTGAAAACAGCACAGTAGACGGCACGGACGGGTGGTCAACGCCCACAAGCGGGAACTTCCTTGCAGCCATGAAGGTACTTAAAAAGAACGGCGTGGATAACAGCACTGCCAGTACGCCTTCAGGCTACACAGCAGGTCCGTTCCAAGAGACAGGCGGTGCGGGGAATTCCAGAGCGAACTATTACGTGTATTACAAGACTTCCGATGGCACAGAAACAAGCCTTACTGTGAACGGGAGTGCAGCGGCAGGTTCTTCTTCTTTAATGCTGTGCGAATTCAACAGCACTGACTTGAATCTCTCTGTTATAAATGTCAGTGAAGACACCGCAGAGATCACGGATAATAGTACAAAAACCATAACTTCAGGTGCCGCGAGTAATACTCAGGACGACGCCCTCGCAATCTTCTTCACGGGAGCAGAAGCAGGGAACGACTGGAATACAGGTAACAGTTTAGATAACTCTTATGTCCTTCAGAATAACATGCTGGATGTAGCTCAGGCAGGTACAGGGTTAGCAACAAAGGTTCTTACTACAGTAGCATCGAATAGTAGCACATGGACTACCACAGATACAGGTGGGCGGGTGTACGGCGCACAGCTAGTTATTGACGGCTCTATTGGAGGCGTCTCTGCAACGCCTGTAGTCAGGGGGACAATTGCAAGCGGGAACCAAGACAGTAATCTTGGATCGCACGTACTGACGTACCCAGCAACAGTTGAACCAACGGACGGGATCTTCGCTTGCATCGCGGCAGACTCAGATAGCCCAACCGAGACCACTTTTTCTTGGCCTGGAACTTGGGTTAAAGTACTTTCAGATCCCGGTAGTTCCAGGTCGCAATCGTGCGCTCGATACGACGCAGACGGTACAGAAGATGGTGGAACCTTCACTGTAACTCTGAATACAAGCCAGAAGGCTGCGTGGTTCGTAGCGGCGATAGACGGATGGGAAGGCTCACAGTCTCCTAGTATAAGCGCGGAAGGTAGCGGCTTCGATACCTCTCCTAACCCCCCTTCACTCTCCCCTCCAGCCGGATCAGGGAACTATTTGTATTGGGCTACAGGCATGGCCCCTGCTGATCGAACTTGGTCGGCATTTCCGAGTGGCTATGCTGATACAGGCTCTGTGTCTCCGAATGTATCCGGTAGTGCAAGCATTGCGTGGGCGAGCAAAGAGACCACGGCCTCTTCCAGTGATGATCCGGGTGTGTTCACTATATCTTCAACTGCCCCATGGAGAGCTTACACGTTCGCATTCGCAGGGACTACAGCAGCTTCTGCTACTACAACATGGACGGACACTACAGTAGATATTGGCACGGATATACAAGGAACTTTGAATACTGCCTTCACGGGGAACCCAACATTATGCGAGTACGCATCAGGCGATACAATAGCTGTGACGGCGAATGCAAGTACAACGTCTGGCGACTGCGCTAACGCTAAAAGCGATTTCCTTCAGAACGGTAGTCTTGAGAACACCCGTATCGGCGTAGGAACTACAGCTCACTTGAAGAACGATACAGAAGTGAGTGCTGCGGGTAGCATTACAATGAACTCTCCTGATAATGGCACGACGGAGCATTTCGGTACATTAGGTTGTACACCAGGGTCTTGTGCAGACGCGGATTCTCTGTACAACATCGTGAACTTCCCTGCCGGGTACGTTACGGGAGATGACATCTGGTTAACAATTACATCCGGGGCTTGCGACTTCGAGCCTACTACTGGGGTCTTTGAATGCACCGCAGTGCCAATGGCTGCTAAGTTCAGGATGTACAGTATCTCTCGGACTGACTGGTCAGTAGAGAGTACAATTAACATTCTGGAGAGTGGGGCGCAACCCCAAGCAGCAGGGAATGTACGATACGATCCTATCTATAATATAACTAGACCGCCAGCAGCGGGAACAATTATTAATCCATGAGGAATAAAATGAAATTCAAACTTTTACTAATAGTTGCATTCTTACTGGCGGCTTCGTCAGCTCAAGCTAAGTACGCCACGTTCAGTGCTAACAGCAGTGATAACGCAGACGGTGAATGCCGCGTAACGAGTCTTGAAGACGGCACACTGGCTCTCTCAGGGACTTTCGGAGGAGGCACTGCAACCCTACGTGTACTTGCAGAAGGCGGTGATAAGGATACAGCGGCTGACTGGCTGGCTGTTAAAGACTACACATCAGCGGCAGTAGAGCGTATCGACTTCGGCAATAAGCGTACTGTGCAATTCACGCTTTCAGGGGCGACTACGCCTTCTCTGCGCTGTGAGATAAATAAAGGCTAAAGCATGGCAACTAAGATAAATTTGAACGATCCGAATTCGGGGTTCAACAGCGCTAGTCAGTTAACTGAAAATAATGAAAAGATAGAAGATCACCTGAATAACAGAGTGCTGTACCGAAATAACATAGGTACTGAAGCTAACTCTATGCAGAATGATCTCGATATGAACTCGAATGACATCCTGAATGCAAAGGCTTTGAATGTTGACTCTTTGAGCATCAACGGAACGCAGGTTACAGCAGGAGAGCTGGCTGCCACGGAGTTGCCGGATCAGTCTGGCAATTCAGGGAAATTCCTGACTACGAACGGCACTAGCACTTCTTGGGATAACCCTGACTCTACTGTGTTTGAAAATGTAGTAGACTACGGCGCTGACCCTACAGGGGTATCAGACTCTATTGCAGGATTCAACGCGGCAATCAGTGCCCTCGGTTCAGGAGGGACTTTGCATGTCCCTGCCGGTACTTATTTGTTATCAGCGACTCTAGATCTCGATAACATCGAAGGGCTTATGATCTACGGGGCAGGTATAAGTTCTACGATACTAAAAGCTACGCACTCTTCTGGCCCTGTTGTTAGTGTGAACGCTAGGTATCAATCCTTACAAAACCTCACAATTACAGCAGACTCTGCCCGGAACTTAGGCGCTGCTGGAACGAATTACGGCTTACTGGTTGCGCCACCGGATACAACTAATGTGAACATTCACGGCTGGACTATGCATAACATTATGGTCTCTGACCAGCCGTCGCACGGTATTGTTATTATGTCCAGGCAGTTCGCAGGCAGGTGTGAGTCTTTCAGGGTACAGGACAACTTAGGGCACGGGATACTCATAGATAACGGTACGCTTGCCTCGTACTCTAATAATGTTGCAAGAAGCTCTGTAGAGTTCCATAACGGGCATATTAACGACAACAAAGGGCACGCTGTTAAATGCGGAGACGACGACGGAAGCACGAACTTCCCTTTGAGGTGTACGTTCCATAACATAGACACTTTCAGGAATGCGCTTACAGCAGGCGTTCGTAAAAGCTTACATGCATGGTGGGTGTACGCTGAAAACACTGTTATCTCTAGTTGTGGCTTCGGTTGCGGAGATGCAGTAGACACGCCCACTGTAGCAGCGCTGTATCTCGCGGGAAGAGATAACAACGTATTAACCCCACGGTTGATACGTCCCTTGACCACAGGGGTTGATATAGGGTCGATCACGGCAGATGGTATTTCAAGTTTAGGCAACACCGTTAAAGATTTTATAGTGTCAGACCCTTCTCCTAGCTCTTTAGACCCTGCCGTGGCTATTCACGCAGATGCTAGAGAAACGGTAGTTATAGCAAACAGACTTACGGATATAACGTCTGCCGCAACGGAAGTTAAAGGCACGAACTGGCAATACAGTGACACGACTTATCATCACTCTAATCATTACTTCCGTAGCCTGGCGTCAGGTGAAACTCGGACAATAGCTGATGATGGCTTCAGTTCTATTGAATTCGAGCCTAGCCAGTCGTCAGGTATTATAGTGATTGCGAGTAATATTTCAGCAGGAGGTCATGCTCTTGTGTATTATCGTGTAGGAACGTCCCCTGAAACAGTCTTGCTCGCAGGAACAGGAGCTGAAGTAACTACAGGAGCACTTGCAGGCACAACAGGCACGAATGGGAAATTAACGATTTCTGCCCATACGGATAGTAAACTGTACATCGAAAATCGAACCGCAGATAGCAGAAACTATTCGTTTACACTGTTATCCGCGCCCGTAACTAATGTAATGTTACCAGCGGAAATGACAAAAACTTCTTAGGCTTGTATATGAAATGGCAAAATGACACAGGGCAGTGGTACACTGCGGGATTATTTCTAGAGAAAGCTACGCACGGCATGGAGTCCGTGGCTTATACATTATCGTTCGATGATAAGGAGGTGAACGGGGTGGTGTATCCGGGTTTCTACCGACTGTATCTGGAGTTGGAAGACCCCACGGAATACGAAGTAGCAACCACATTAGTAGGAGGGCTTGAACACTGGACGGCGATTACTAATTCTAAAATCTTAGCCGGAGAAGTGGCTAGTATGCGGAACTGGCTGAACCTGAGATTGAAATCAAAAGGTATGCGTAAAATCATCGAACAGGCTCCTGAGTCTTTTCAGGCGGCTAAGTACCTTGTGGATCAATCTTGGCTAGAT
>Ga0196901_1001174_pt1 | contig 13386 bp, 11 predicted proteins | sample CB_VirMetaG_FD_169099 | JGI IMG/M metagenome (GOLD analysis project Ga0196901, IMG submission 169099) | Freshwater to marine saline gradient viral communities from Chesapeake Bay - CB_1504_1 Viral MetaG (v3) (version 3) | ecosystem: Environmental > Aquatic > Marine > Coastal | place: USA... | reverse complement strand
CTTAGTCGCCGTCTACCGAGGCAAGCCCTGCATCGTAGACTTTAAGCAGAGTATCCGCCCCAAGAAGCGCGAATGGGTGGAAGACTACATGCACCAGCTTGCAGCCTATGCGCTCGCACATGACATCGTGCATGGCACCAATATCGAAAACGGCACGGTACTCATGGCCGTCCAAGATGGCTCGACCATGGAGTTTTCCACCGCTGGAAGGGAGTTCCAGTCCTACAAAGACGCGTGGATGCGGCGCGTCGATGAGTTTCTTACCCCAGCATAGTGTCCATCGGGAATAGGCGCTGCAGCATATCTCTGCTTGACCCTTGGCCCGTGGGCGCTGGTCCTTGAGCCGTGGCTGCCGCCATCTGCTGCGGTGCAGCTGCGGCAGGGGCCATTGCAATGCCGCGGGTTTGCGCGGTCGGCATGTTCTGCAACATGCGGCGGCTGGTGGTGACCGGAGCCGGTTCTTCGACAGTCAAATCCGGCAATACTGGGACGTCGGAAGGTGCATCGTCTTGCTCGTTTAGATCTTCCATCAAGGTACGGAAAGCGGCTGCTTGTGCGCCTTGTGGAGAGTACAGATGAGAAAGTATAGCTAAATTCAAGGCCCGTTTTTCGACGGCAGTACGACCGGTGCGCATCATTTCCTGCATCAACTGCGGATCTTCAAGCGCCATAAGCATAAAGCGCTGACGCTGACGCGCAGGCAAGCGGTTAAACATGTTGTCCGCTTTTTTGATTACACGTGCAGCGAAAGACAGGGAACCAGGGCCACCGGGAGAGATTGCCTTGGCGGCACGAGCACCGATTTGAGCAACGAGTAGATCATCTAGCGCAGACATGACTTGGCCCGGACCTGCGTGCAACGCATCTTCAGGCACTCGATCGCCATTTGCCAACGCATCTTCTACGCGTTTAGCAGGCTTCAATATCTGGTTGCGTAGTAAGCGGACTTCATTGGGGGTCAAGATGCCCTTACTTGCCATCATACGAGCGATGGAATTGATCTTGCCCGTGTCCGTGCGGCTTGCGCCTTTGGTCACAGGCTGGAACAACACCCGTTCTAATGTGCCAAAGAAATCGTTTGAGTTTTCTGCGACGGTGAGTGCATGGCTGTAGATCGCGGATTTCAAGCCTGCGATCGCATCGGGTCCACCCTGTTTTGCCGCAGCAAAAAGGTCGTCAAATGCTTTGTTTGGGTTTACCCCGGAAAATGCTTCTGCTACAGCACGAGCAGGGCTTTCATCCCCGAGGGACTTGGACAGGGCCTTGCTGTTACGGACAGTCCGATTAAGCATGCTGCCCGGATCTTGAAGCTCGATCAGAGAAGCGGCGGCCTTGTTGATGTCGGAGAACTCGTCCTCCATACCTAACATGCGAATGGTGTCCGCATTATCGGTACGCCACTTTTCAAACGCAGCCGGGTCGATCAGATCCGCGGTTCGTGTTGTACGTGTCGGGTCCAGTCCTTGGGCAACCAAGCGCTCTTGCTCTTCTACCGTCAGTCTGGGACCCGCATATTTTGTGGTCTTGACCGCACGAGAGGCCGCAAAGGACTTCAGCATACGCTGCTGCGCTTCGAGTACCGTGCGCGCCGCTGCTTCGGTTGGAAGATCCAGAGCGTTGGCGGCTTGGATGATCTCTTTGTTGCGCATATACGCCGGATCCATGCCACCTGCAAACATACGCTGAACCAAGGTCTCGGGAGCGTACTTTGCTTGACCGGTGCGGGTCACATCGTCCATGTCTCCCGCAAATGTACGGGTGAAAGCGTCGTTGAGCTTCTTACTGAACGCAGTGGCTTCCGCATACGCTGGATTGTCGATCGCTTCGACGTCGCGCATGATGGCTTTAGCCAAGTTGTTATACACGCGGGCGGCGTTCATGTCGTTGCCTGCCGCAGCCTTACGAGACTCGGCCAAGAACTGGCCGCGCATCTTGATCAGTTCGGTGACCGGGGTGTTCTTCAGGTCGATCGACGCCATGACGTCATCTGGCATACGCAGAGAAGCCAGATATTCTTCTGACTCAGTGCCCTTACGGTAGGTTTTGCTGGCCGCCTTGAAGTTACTGATTACAGTGCGCTTCACTTCGGAGGAAGCTGCACCAAAGTCAGTGAACAGACGGCTCTTCGTCGTGCCCTGCGGACCTGCGGCGAGTTCCATGAACTCACGGGCAAGATTAGTTGCCTTAGTCTTGACAGGACGCATCGCGCCTTTTGCGTTCAGCGCATAGGAACCACGAATTGCGTCGCTCCACAGTTGCGATTCTGTTTCGCGGGCCGTGCGTAGGATGCTATCAAGGCCGTCTTGCAAGATTCGACCCAGTTCTGCACGGTTCTGTGAGTTGCGAGGGCCTAATCTCTGCGCCGCTTCCATCGCTCTCGCTTCTGCACCGAGGAAAGCCGCATTAAATTGCTTCGCATAATTGTCTTCCATCATGCGAACAGCGAGCTGGAGGGCTTCTGGGTCGCCAGAATCAATCAAACCCTGCGTTAATGAACGCATGGTCTGGAATGCTTTTTCTGCAGTTTCTTTGCGGGTGTTGGCAAATTCTGCGGAAGTCACAGCAAGGCGACGCTCCAAACGCGTCAAAGTCGGGGAAACTCCGAGCTGCCCTACGGTTGGGAGAGGCGTGCCTTCGCCGCCACGAGCTGCGGCTTCGCCAATGCGCTGACGCAACAGACGGAAAATAACTTCCGGGTTTTCCCCCTGCTGCTCAACCAGATCCATAATCGCATTAGTGACTTGGGTCTGGATCCGCGGAGAAATGCCTGCTTCCTTAAGTTTGGCTGCTTCACGGGCCGTGAAGTTTTTCGCGTCATACAGCATCCGAGCAGGGCTCAAGATGCTCGCCGTGACTTCAGTACCAAAACGAATCCAAGGGCTGTCAGGACCAAATTGTTCTACAGCGCCACCGCCCCATGCCCCTACCCACGCGTTCATGACCAGTTCTTTTGCAGCAAAGGATTTTGGGCTCTGACGAGCGTTTTCGCCCATCGCAGAGATCATTCTCTCGAAGCGTGAAGCGGTTTCTGGAGCCTTACGAATCAGGAATGCAGACGGCGCAAAGCCTAGACCCGCACCTGCGGTACGGCTGCCTTCGTATGTAGAAACAAGGAACGGATCGGTTGGGGTCGGGAACAGCGATTCCCAGTAATCAGCCAGCCCGATGGAGGTAGCCAGACCACCCCCTAATGCTGCGGTCGTCTGCGCTACGCCACGCAATACGGGATGCGGGATCTGACTGGTGTACGGAGCCGCGAGCCGTGAACCGGTAAGCATGCCTCCTGCAAAAGTGCTGCCTTCTCCTGCCCCACGAGCAAAACCCGCACCCGCGGCTTCTTGATAAGCTTCTGTGGTTGGTGCCCAACGTGTGGATTCGATTAGTGCCTGCAGCGCATCATCTGACATCTCAGGCATGTCAGCACGCACTTCATCAAATGACGGCGTGACATAGACATCAGGAGCCTGCGTTTCTGCCGGGGCGATTGGGCCCTCATCAGTCGGGACAACAGATGCGTTTAGCGCGTCAATCGCTGCGGGAGACAAAGGCATTTATTGTTCCTTATTGGCCACGTTGCTGCAGTAATTGTGCCGGAGAAGGCTTGTTCGGATCAAGCTGTTGAAGCTGTCCGCTCTTACCTAATGCGAACCAATCACCGGGCTGCAGCGCGAGCAAATCTGCATCATCAAATACATACGGAGCAGCGCCCAGAATACGGCGAACACGTTGAATATCAGACTTCTTGTCGATGAACTGACGCTCTTTCTCTGCGGACAGAGTGCCTGCCGCCTTGTCATTTTCGATCGTCAGATCAATGGATTCCATGCTCTTGAGAAGCAGAAGGTCAATACCTTGAACACGCTGACGGAATGCCATCGGATCGTCAATCAGTTTCGGTAACAGGTCCAGAGACTGTTGAATTGTCGCTTGTTCCGTGAAGCCAAAGCGGTCGGTATCCGACAACGCACGGTTAATGGTCTTGCCTGCGCCCTCGAGGAACTTAGACGCCGTGATTTCGCCCTCGTCTGTGACGAAGTTACGGATATACGGGTAGCTTTCCAGTTTCGCAGAAATAACATTGACCGGGCCGGTAGCTTTACCTGCCATACCAAAAACAGACGTCTCATTGCGGTCGTAGTAGTTGGTGTCTCCAGAGGCTCTCGGGAAAATGCCAAAGTCCGCGGTTTTCGCTGCAGTCTCAATCGCAGTGTCGACTACGTCCGGAATCGCCGGGGCAGGCGGGGTGGTTGCAAGCACAGGCTGCTGCCCTGGAGCGGTCATATCAACCGCACCGCCTAGCATGTCAATGAATGCCCCAGCATCCCCAACGATTTCCTGACGTGTCTTGATGGCGTTTACAATGAACGGAGCGCTATAGCCCGGAATCGTACGCACGACCTTACGTTGTGTAACGGGGTCTGTGTACTCTTCACGCGTTGGTTTGAGGAGCTTGACCAACGCCGATTCAAGGCGAGTCTGGTCCTTTGGATCATCAAGACCACCCTTAGCCCACGTATCAAGAAGATCTGGAGTATTGATCGTCTTCCATTCCCAACGTGCTTTGAAGTCATCGCCAGATTCCTTGAGCAACGCTTCAGCAGCCTTACGCTGGTTTTCACGAACCTTCTGGTTCGCAGCAATGATGCTTTCGCGTTCCTTCTCACCGGCCTGCAGAGCAGCGAGCTTGACTGCGCGGTCTTCCTTAGTCTGTTCTGCAGCAAGTTTGCCGATCTGCCCCGGAACCGGAGCAAAGGCTTGTGCCGCACGGGCCATCTGGGAACCACGCAACGGACGGCCTTGTGCGTCTACGTTACCCGCGTAGTTAAACGCCGCTTGGCTCAATGCAAACAGCATCTGAGCTTGGGTCATGCCCTTGTCACCGGTACCTAGAATTTCTTGATAAGTCGGTAGAATCTCTTCCATCGCCGCTTGACGCGAAGGAACGGGTGAAGTGCCACGCATGAAATCGCTCATCAAATACGCCTGAGCCATCTCACGGGTGCTGGGATCCACATTCATGTAGGACGATTCGCTGCCATACGGGGTCACGCCGTCCTCATCGGACCCGTCAAAGAAATTTTGAACATAGCCTCCGTCGGCCATTTGCATCGGAGGTTGACCCGGAGGAGCGGCGCCCATCAGTGCCTCAATCCCACCGGCTGGCGGCATTGCTGCTCCTTGATCCATGGGCATTGCACCTTGTGGCATGGCAGGTGGCATCGGAGGCATTGCGGGAGGCATCGCGCCCGGCAGACCACCGATCCCGGCCATCTGCTCTTCGGCCAGTTGTGCTTGTAAGAGTGCGAGGACTTCGTCTGGCGTCTCCATCGCGGCGTTGTAACCGACCATGTCGGCCAGTTCTTCGCGACGGGCGTCTACAGAGCGCATGTCACCGCGCAGGTTGTTCATCAGAATTTCAGGGGATGATGGCGTACGATCCATCATCTTCCCGGTTTCGTACTCGTCCTCATCCTCCATGTCGTCCTCGAACATCTCGTCGAACTGTTCCATGAAGCCATCCATAATGCCGACATTGTTCACGTCCGGCATGCCGCCTTCCTTGAACATTGCGCGATCGAGTACCTTGTTTTTCATAGTTCTTCCTTAGCCGAACAGCTGTGCCTTTTGTGCCCCGGAATACGCGCTGAGTGCGCCTACGCCCAAGCCCAGTGCGGTCTGCAACGGGCTGGCGGATGGACTGGACTGTGACGTCAAAGACATCTGCGTGGACGGAGCGCCCTTGTAGATGTCAGACAGATAAGCCAGACGCTGATATGGAGACAGTGCCTGTTGCTGTGCCGTCATACGTGCTGCATCCAGCTGATTCTGCGCCGCCTGCTGTTCGACTGCCCCCAGCGTAGAAAGCGTCTGAATGTCTTGCGTGCCGAGCTGCGAAGCGGCCTGACCGAGAGCGGCCTGCTGAACGCCAAGAGAACCCAGTCCTTGGGACAGGGTACCAAGCGCTTGGCCCTGCTGAATGCCCAACTGAGCCTGCTGTCCGCCCAATGTTCCCAACGCCTGACCTGCGGCCAGTTGACGTTGCGCCTGTTCTTGGAACGCCTGTGTAGCGGCCTGCTGTGCTTGCTGATAGTTCTGTGCGTAATCTTGAAGGATACGCTGCGACATGATGTCTTGTAGACCACGGGCCATTTCCGCACGCTGAACACCTTCACGCGTGCCGCCAAATGCGCCTGCACCTACGGCTTGCGCAGCAGCTTGATTTTGCTGGATATTGGCTTGACGCTGCATTTCGGCCAACGCATTCTGCGTAACCTGCTGCTGGTACGGGTTCATGTATGCCTGCGCAGCGGTTGCAGGGTTGTACTGCATGCCACCAGCGGTGGTGATCCCTGCAATCCCTGGAGCAAACGCCTGCGGAACATTGACGCCGGTAAGTCCCTGCATTGCAGCCTGAGTTCCGGCCTGCGCACCGCCAATGGCTTGTGCACCCCCTTGGATATACGGAACGTATGCACCAATGCCCTGCTGCCCAAGGGAAGCGGCTTGCTGCTGGAGATTGGAAAGCCCGGCGGCTTGAACGGCAGGGAGCGTTAGGCTCTGCCCTGTTAGCGTCTTCGCCTGCTCTAAGAGACCGAGTTTGTACGCCTCGATCTCAGGGGCTTCTCGGACAATCTGTCCAGTATATTCGACGTCAGCCATTATGCGGTTCTCCCTTCAAGTGCCTTCATCATGGCATACATCTTCTTCGCACCCTTGCGCCGTGATCCGTTGCCCATGCCACGTACGGCCTTGGCGGTGAACACAAACTCACCATCTGACAGCATCGCAGGGATCTTGTCATCCTTCGGGCCGCCTGGGCCGGAAATGTGGCCGTTCTTACGCGGATATTTCTTGGGTGATCCACCGCGCTTAAGCGTCGCAATACCGCCGTCGGCCATTGCCGTTGGCATCTGATAGTACGACCCTTGCGAAGATTGCGGCATGTAGGAAGCATAGAACGGCTGCTGCGGTCTGTAACCCGGCATGTAGGCGATGGCATTACGGTAATCATAGTACTGGCGCTGCTGCGGGGTGTAACCCATCGGCGAATACATCGTCTGACCTACGTCAACATACTGTGCTTCGGTCGGGCCGATGGTTACGCCATAACGCTCCGGCTGTTGCTCCAGCAGTTCAGAACCGCTTGGGCCAGAGAATTCAGGGCCAAGGTCGTCCAAGGAAGGCTCTTCTGGCGGGGTGAAGGCGCCCATGGCGGCGGCGGTGCCGACGCCAGCCAGTGCGAGCGGGGTGTAACGAGAAATCACGCCAGGCGCTTCTTTTGTGGCCTGTGCTAAAGCATCTTTGTATGTCATGCCTTTGTTCACGAGGTCCGCAGCGCGGGCATCAATCGCCGCCTGATCCACACGTGGGTCAAAAAAGTCCACAACGTTGCTGCCTGCCTGTTTGGCTGCTCCAAGGTAGTCACCCTGCTTCAGCAGACTCATAACGCCCTGCTGAGAAGCATCTGTTGCCCCTTGGGTAGCTGCATTAGTGGCCACGTTAGACAGAGAGCCAGGCGTGGTTGGCATAACCTGTGACGAGAACTGAGCGCCGCCTAGATAATCCGGGGTCGGAGCCTGCAGGCTCATAACTGGAGATTCCAGTGTGGACATGCCCTGACCCAGGGACAAGCTTGGAGCAGTGCTGGTCAAAGAAGTCGGAGCCGTCGCAGCCCCGCCACCAAGCGTAGATAAGCTTTGCTCTGCAGGCGGGAAATAACCCGGAGCAGTGGAGAACGCGGGGCTGCCCGGAGCGCCTAGCTCATAGGTAGACATGCCGGGAACGTTATAGCCGGTGGGGACAGGGCTAGTTACTGCGCCGGTCATTGGATCAACGCCCACGCTTCCCGGACCTACCTCAGCGATTGGGGTGCCTACAGTTACATCGGCAGGAGAAGTAAATCCTGTGCCCGGAGTTGCAGCCAAGTCACCTGCCTTGGTGGTCAGGTCTTCAACGCCCGGAAGCGCAGCACCGGTTGCGCCTGCTGCATTTTGAGCGGCTTGAGCGGTGTACGCATCTGGCAAAGTGCTCGGGAATACGGCGGCCATACCGCCTGCCATGACACCAGACACAATGCCACTCTTCAGCGCATCGCCAAACTTCTGCCCAGAAGCTACACCAACTAGCGTGCCCGCTGCGGCAGCATTTACGCCGTAGGCAAGGGCGCCAGAACCAAGTCCAAGCGTTCCTGCAAAGTTCAGGCCAGCCGGGCCCAGAAGCATCGTCGCGCCGATGGTCAGTGCGATCTTGCCGATGGTACTGGAAGCGACCTTTTTGACGACGTTTTTAACTGCGCTAACGGTCTTTTTAACAACCTTTGCGGCGCCTTTAACAACCTTTTTGGCGGCTCTGAAGATACTCTTAAAGAAGAATTCCGGGAGACCTGTGTATGGGTTGATCGTGCCGCTACCGCCACGGGCACGCAGCATACGTGCCTCTGCCGGGGTAATGTGCGCCAGCATGGTGTCGCCGTTGCGGCCCATTTGTGCCATTGCAGCTGCGATTGGCTTTAGCGTGGCCAAACCACCGTCCGCAAACGCCTGTGGCGCTTGAACCGTGGTCATTGCGATCTGATCCAAGGCCATATCGAGGGCCATGAAATACGCCATGTCGAAGGTTTCTGGCAACAGTTCCGCGAAGATACCCTCCGGATCATCCGTCACCAGTTCTTGGCGCATTTCTTGGTAATCTTGCGGAGAGCGAAGGATTTCGTCGATAACCGAACCCAAGGCTTGGATTACGTCATCCGGCAGCTGCATCCCAGTGAGCGCGCGCTTGAATTCCGCAACCATCTGCGGATCCGCTTCTTCCATCCCAGAAAGGACGCTTTCGCGGAAGGCCATTGGATCTTTGTTAGCTTCTGCAGAAGCCTGCTCCAATGCCTGCATGTCTACCATTGAAGACATGGACTGCCCTGATTGGCCGCCCATCGGGGCGTTCGGGAGCCCCATAATCCCTTCCATCGCTTCAGCCATGTTGCATACCTAAGTCGTATGTTGAGTTTATAAAAGGCCCGAAACGGCCTGCGCGTCTGGAAGGATCGCGAGATGCCGTGATTATGCCGTAAGCCATTAGTTTCTGTCCACTTCTAGGTAGGACAAATAAAAGTGCACGGTGGCCACGCTGGACTCGACCGTGATCTTGTCCCCTGCCTCTAAAACGCAGGGCACGCCGTTGAACACGTCAACTGTGCCATCGGGGGAAATCGGATAGCCTTTAAGCAGGTAACGCTCGGATCCACCGTCGTCGTATTGGGAAACTGTAACAGAAGCGGCTGATGCGTTTGCGTTGGTCACGCGCAAAGAGCGCAGAATCGCGGTATTTGCCGCCGGGACGGTATACAGGTCAGTCTCGGTCGTCGCGTCAGGAACCAAATGGTCACGGAAATACTTATTAGCCATAGTCGATACCTTGAACCATTAGCGTGACGGAAGGGACAGCCGGGCAGAATGTTTCAGCAGCGTAGGCTTCAAGTGAAGTATCCAGACTATCCGCCGCCCACATCGCTTCCAGATAATCGCCTTTGTCAACCTCAAAAATCGCTGCACGAGCGACAGTTTTAGCTTCGTTATTATCATGCGTTGTAATCCGCATTGTAGAGCCGGAAATGTCCGAGCCGTTGATTCGCGGCCAAAACCAGAAAGTCTTGGCATTAGAGGACGCCGAGCTCAGTTGTGCGGTGAAGTGAATGTAATATTTCCCGGCCTTGGCAAAAACAATCCGGCTGGTCGGTGAACCAACGGAAATATGCTTTGAATAGGCAGTGGTGTCCCACGTAATTGCCTTGGCGGTGTTTATCACCGTCTGCGTCTGGTCGGTGAAGTCCTGAAACGCGCCGTAGGCAAAATCACCGTAGTCCTCCAACACCCCACGGTTCGCCATGCCCATCGCACCGGTAAACCAGTCGAGCTCAGACTGATTGTCCTCCGTGATCTGCGGAGTGTAGGTACTGTTCAGTTGGAAAATAACCTGTTCAAGCGAGCGAACAAGCTGGTCAAACTTTTCAGTCGTTACTTCCCCAAACCCAGGGTTGGGAAGACGAACATTAAAGATCTTGCTCATCGCAAGCCATCCGGCTGGATGTCTACACGCAACGTGCCGTACCGCCAGTTTCCGCCGAGTTCATTCGATTCGATGCGCAATGCGATCTGTCGCCCACGGGCACGCGTGTCCACCTTTTGTGTGGTCGGCGTAATCGTGTGTGGAGACAGGGAGCTGGGGCTGGCGGTTGCTTGTGGGTAAGGCCGTAGATACAAGTACACGGTCAGATCACCAACCTGCTCCTTGAAGTCTGGAATAAACCGACGCATCAGCAACATGTTGTCCCCGTCGCCGATGTCAAAGTAACCGGAATAAATAAAGGAGTCGATGGGCACTCCGTTAGCATCGGTTCCAATTTCATGGCGGTATACAATCGACCGACCTGCGGTTACGCCGTAGATGTCGGATACTTCATACGTTTCTGTACTTGTCGGCAAGTATTCTGCACCAAGCGGATTGGTATATGTACCGATGTCCTCCCATGCCGTACGCGCAAGCGTACCAATCGACCAGCAGTTCTCTACGTAATTAAATGTGACGCAACGGTCAATAAAATCAGACGTAAACGACGGGTAGAACCACGTTACTTCGTTGTATTGAGAATTGATCCCACAACGGACTTTATCGGCTTGGACTTTATTAAAGTCATCAAACACATAGTCATGCACTGTGCATGGGATCTTCTTGACCGTACCATCGAATAGGTAGAAAGAGTCCGTTCCCATCCAGAATGCAAGACCGTTGACGTCTACTGCAGCATGCGGCCCTGCGCATCCGCAGTTTGCGCCCAGCTGATTGAAACCAAACGTATATGGAGGACCGATGTATTGCATACCATGCAATGACGTGTCCGTCCAAATCAGAATCTGTCCGCGTGAACGTACCGCACTGACGATACGGCTACCGTCCGTCAAGCGTTGACCACCTGCAGTATTGGTGGCAGTTTCTGTAAATGTATTGACGTCTTCTTGGTTTGAGAATCGAACAAACATCGGATCCTGCGTGCTGCTGGTTCCGACAGTCGTCTCCGTACCTAAACAAACCAAATGACGATCCGGCGTAGACACCAACGCAAAGGCGCTCTTGGTTGGTGCACCAGAAATCGCAGTCGCGCGATTACCTGCAATGCCTGCGCTGGTATCCCAATAATAGATTCCACCATTAACTAGCTGACAGACGACGTCTTCGCCGAAGCTATCAAATACCCAGTTTCTCGAATAGAGCGCGGTTGCGGCAGAGGCAGGACGCGGTGTACCCCAACTGCCCAAGCCCCACGTACCGACACCCCAGCCATAACTGAAGTAGCTGGTATCGCCGCCCACGTTGATCTGATATTCGCCTACAACCGAAGCGCCACCATTGCCAACATCTGACCCGTTGGCCGCGATCGGTGCTGTAATTTCATAGGTATTGGCATCAATATAGGTGGTGATTTCGTATTCTGCATTCAGAATCGTATCGGTAATCACGCCACCTAATGTGGCTGCACCACTGTACGTGACAAAGTCACCTTCAATCGCGCCGTGCGAAGTATGGGTAACGGTGATCGTCGTGGAACCTGAAGTCGCGGCAAACGTCACGGCGCCTGCCGCTGAAGTCGCACGGATGGGAGTGATGTCTGTCCAAAGACCTGAGTTGGTTACATAAAGCTTACGGTTTGTCCCTACAATCATGTACGGATCACCGTTCAACGCATTCCAGCTGTGGATGTCGCTGATCAGACCTAGCAAATAAATCGGGTCTTGAATCCCGTCAAATGCCTGCCAACCACCGATTTTCTCCGGCAGGCCATAGCGAAAGCGCACCATGTCGCCGTCGGTCCACCCACCTTCGGCGCCATATTCCGTGTTTTGCTTATCAATACCCGGTTTTAGGGTGAGCTTAAAGAAAGACATTGTCAGGCCTTTGGTGGTGGATCTTGCGCGATTTTCGCATCAACGGCGTCGTTTGTCATGGGCGGATGCAGACCACTTCTGGGTCTAAACATGGGCGGAAGGTCAGGTTTTGATACCAATGGACCTCGTCCTTGGTCATGGTCATCCTCCGCAAGTCGCTGCAGCCAGTTAATCCCCAGACCAAAACGATCGCCACCAAGAGCCATAACACGGCATCCTGAGCAATGTCTTTCGCAGGTTTCACGTGAAACCTATTTCTTTTTGGCCTTCATCAAGCACTTGCCTGCTGCTTTGCACTTTGCAGGAGACTTACAGTGTGCGCACGGCTTGAACGCGGCACCGCCCTTTTTGTAAGCCATCGGCTTTTTCTTCATCATGACTTTTTCCTCTTCTTGGTGGTTTTAGCAGATTCCTTGAATGCCTTCGCCGTCGGTGCGCCCTTCGATCCCGGCTTTCTCATTTTCTCGCCAGATCCCGCTTTAATGCGTTTCCGCTTGGCGTGAATATTGGCGTAAAGTCCTGTCTTGGCTACCATTTTTTGCAGCTCCAATACCGAGCAGACAGTTTGCTCGGCGGGTTGGTGTCACACTTGTGACGTGCACGGAAAGACTTGCGACGGGCAGGCTGGTCCTTCTTGATGCTCATCTTGGCATCACCAAACCGAATCGTCTTCGTCGTATCGCCTTCCTTAGCAACGACAATGAACTTCTTGGTCGGGTGACCAGGCGTACGCTTGGGCTTGTTATAGCCGGACACACCTGCGCGTGCGAGTTTTGGGTCTTTCGTAGCCATTAGCTCTTCCCGAGGTAAAAGCTGCCCGCGGCGAGGATTGAAATTTTCAACCACTCGTAGTGTACAAGGGCGTTTTCCAACTTGATGTATTCGGTCTGGGTCTTGGTGGTGTCAAACAAGCCGAGGAAGTTAAAGCCCGTGGTGCGATCTACCGGGACGTAAATGTCCAAGCCTGCCAAACCACCCATCATGGCCCACGAGCCCATTGCCAGCATCGCCAACACGAAAATGCGGCGGGTCATCTTGGCAAACGGATCGTTACCTACGCGTGCTGCTGCCGCATCGGCTGCTTTGGTTGCACGGTTTGATGCGGCATCGGCCTCTTCGGTCTTTGCCTTCATCATCCCGATCATCATTTCTTGTTGGGCACGCTTGGCTTCTTGCGCCTTGTCGATCATCTTAAAGATGCCGCCCATCGTGGCCCCACCGGCCATCGTCAGTACTTCTATAGGAATCATGTTATTTACCTCCGGTGTAGAGTTTGATGGCAACAGCGATAACAAGAGCGACGGAAACTGCTGTAAGAAACGTCAGAATCTCAGTCATCCCCCTTCTCCTTTTTCTTCTCTTTGCCCTTGACGTACGCGTCGGCACCGAAGAATGCAGATACCACCAAGCCAACGGACATGAAGTAAACCCCACTCATGTCGCCAATAAT
>Ga0196901_1001173_pt1 | contig 13399 bp, 9 predicted proteins | sample CB_VirMetaG_FD_169099 | JGI IMG/M metagenome (GOLD analysis project Ga0196901, IMG submission 169099) | Freshwater to marine saline gradient viral communities from Chesapeake Bay - CB_1504_1 Viral MetaG (v3) (version 3) | ecosystem: Environmental > Aquatic > Marine > Coastal | place: USA... | reverse complement strand
GGTCGAGGACCTTGACCCAGAGAGCGGTGTATCGCATCTCGGCCACGTCATGGCCTGCTGCGGTATACTCCTCGACGCCCAGCGTCATGGTAACTTAATTGATGATCGGGTAGTGACGGAAAATGGCACTGATAACTCTTGACTTTGAAACGTATTACAGCCGTCGATACTCGTTAACCAAGTATACTACAGAGGAGTATATACGAGACTACAGGTTCGAGGTCATTGGTGTCAGCGTTAAGGTCAACGATGACCCGGTTCGCTGGTTTAGCGGTACCCACGAACAGATTGCCACGTTCTTCAGGCAGTTCCCCTGGGCTTCGTCCGGCGTACTGGCGCATAACGCTATGTTCGATGGGGCCATATTGAGTTGGGTATTTGGCATTAGACCGAAAGCACTATTCGATACGATGTGTATGGGTCGCGCCATCCACGGTGTTGAAACCAGTGCCAGCCTAAAGGCTCTGGCCGAACGCCATGGACTAGGTGTCAAGGGCGACGCTGTGCTGCGAGCCATGGGCAAGCACCGGGACGAGTTTACCCCCGAGGAGTTGGCGGAATACGGCGAGTACTGCAAGAATGACGTAACGCTGACCTACAAGTTATTCCAGGACATGGTGTGGAAGTACCAATTCCCAGACGAGGAGTTGAAGCTGATCGACCTGACGTTGCGGATGTTCACGGAGCCAGTGCTAGAACTAGACCTAGACCTGCTGCAAGAACACTTAAACACATTACAGCAGCAAAAGACGCAGTTGTTAGAGCAAGGAGGCGTCACCCGTGAGGACCTGTTGAGTAATCCTAAATTTGCGGATGTACTTCGTAACTTAGGTGTGGAGCCTCCCACTAAAACAAGTCCACGGACTGGTAAGACGACGTATGCGTTTGCGAAAACCGATGAGGCCATGCGCGCTTTGCTGGAGCACGACTACCCTCAAGTGCAAACGGTAGTGGCGGCAAGGCTGGGCGTCAAAAGTACGTTGGAGGAGACTAGAACACAGCGGTTCTTGGAGATTGCCTCCCGCGGTCTGCTACCGGGGCCGATCCGTTATTACGCTGCGCACACAGGCCGGTGGGGCGGTGCGGACAAAATCAATCTACAGAACCTGCCGAGTCGTGGCGATAATGCTGGGGTGCTAAAACGATCTATTGTAGCGCCCCCTGGCCACCTGCTAGTGGAGTCCGACTCGTCACAGATCGAGGCCCGCGTGCTGGCATGGTTGGCTGAAGAGGAAGAGCTGGTACACGCGTTCACCGTAGGTGATGACGTGTACAAACAGATGGCCGGGTCGATCTACGGCAAAGATCCAGCGGAAGTCAGTGGGTCCGAACGGTTCGTAGGTAAGACAACTATCCTGGGTGCCGGCTACGGCATGGGGTACGTTAAATTTTTGGCTCAGTTAAAGAACTTTGGTGTGGACGATATTGACGAGCATGAAGCACGACGTATCATTCAGGTATACAGGTCTACATATAGTGAGATCGCTCAGCTATGGGCCAACGCGAACCACTCTGTACGTTCGATGGTGAACGATGCGCCAGTGCAGTTCGGCAGGGCCGGGGTGCTCCGCGTACGGGCAGCGGACAACGCAATAGAGCTACCCAACGGACTGTCCCTACGCTACTCAAACCTACGGACACAAGGTGATTGTGATAACCGGCCCGAGCTAGTCTACGACACGCGCCTTGGTCCCACCCGGCTGTACGGTGGGAAAGTTATCGAGAACGTGTGTCAGGCATTGGCGCGGTGCATCATCGGTTGGCAGATGCAGCAGATCGCGAAGAAATATAGAGTCGTGCTAACTGTACACGACTCAGTAGTATGCTGCGTACCCGAAGATGAGATCACCCAAGCCAAGGATTACGTAGAGCGGTGTATGCGATTAGTTCCTTTATGGGCTACCGGTTTACCTGTAAACTGTGAGGCTAAAACCGGTAAGTCATACGGAGATTGTAAATGAGCGTGACGCCCTGGTCATATAGCCGGATGAAATTGTTTGAGCAGTGCCCCAAGAAATACTACCACCTCAATATAGCGAGAGACTATAAAGAACCCCAGTCCGACGCTATGCGTTATGGTAACGAGTTTCACACAGCGTGTGAGGTTTACATCCGCGACGGTGTAGACTTGCCACCCGCTTTCGAATTTGCACGGGCTACGCTTGACGCGTTAGCAGCCAAGGACGGCGACAAGCACTGCGAATACCGGATGGGGTTAACACATGACCTGGAGCCATGTGGGTTTAGCGACAAAAACGTCTGGTACAGAGGTATTGCGGACCTCATAATCCTTAACGGTGAAGATGCCATGGTCGTCGACTATAAGACTGGCAAGTCCGATAAGTACGCCGACCCCGACCAGCTTGAGTTGATGGCGCTGTCCGTATTTAAGCATTTCCCACAGATCAAACGGGTGCGCGTGGGTCTCGTGTTTTTCGTACCTAAAACCCTAATACGAAACGTGTTCCTGATCTCTGACGCTGACAGACTATGGGAACGGTGGTTCAATAATGTGAGTAGGATGGAGCAGGCATTTTCAAACAACGTGTGGAATGCGAACCCAAGTGGTCTATGCCGACGCCACTGTGTCGTGGAATCTTGTGTACACAACGGAAGGAATCAGTGATGCCGTACGTGAATAAACCAAGACCGTACAAGAAAGAATACCAGCAGCAGAAGAGCCGTGGCGAACACGCGGATCGGATGGAGCGCCAGCGAGCGCGACGCGCTATTGACAAAACGGGCGCGGATAAGAACCATAATGGTAAGGCTGATCGGCGCGAAGGCAAAGATGTAAGCCACAATAAGCTGTTAAGTAGAGGCGGTAGCAACGCAGACGGTTACCGAATAGAGAGCAGTAGCAAGAATAGAAGCCGTAACGGACATAACCCCAAAAAGAAATAATGTGACCGTTACCAGCTTGATAATATAGTGAGGACAACATGCAGATAGTTGACAACGACACCATCCGACTAAAATTACGTGACCCTGGACGGGTCATGTCTGCGATACCCTGGTGCACTAAACTAGCAGACGATTCGGTCTTGGTGCCTTGGCAATTAGACGAGCTAAGGGAGCTAAGTGCACTAGATATAAACGTGCCATCACCCATAACGCAGCGGTACGATTGGCCAGGGGAACATGCACCATACGACCACCAACGTGCGACCGCGGGGTTTCTAACGCTGAACCGCCGCGCTTTCTGCTTCAACGAGCAGGGCACAGGTAAAACTGCATCGGCAATATGGGCTGCAGACTTCCTATTGCGGGAAGGGGAGATAAATCGCGTACTGGTTATATGCCCGCTGTCGATCATGGAGAGCGCGTGGCGTGCAGACCTATTTAAGTTTGCGATGCACCGGACCGTAGACGTAGCTTACGGCACTAGGGAGAAACGTAAACGTATTATCAACAGCGGTGTTGAGTTCGTAATTATAAACTACGACGGCGTTATGCCGGTCCGAGACGATATCATCGCTGGCGGTTTTGACCTCATAATCGTGGACGAGGCTAGCCATTATAAGAACGCGCAAACACAAAGATGGAAAAATCTGCATAAGCTATGTACCCCCGACACGTGGCTGTGGATGATGACGGGTACTCCCGCTGCACAATCCCCGCTGGACGCATACGGCCTTGCCAAGCTAGTAAACCCTGAAGCGGTACCGAGGGCTTTCGGTGCGTTCAAGGACATGGTCATGTTCCAGGTCACCCGTTGGAACTGGATGCCCAAGTCAACCGCGATTGATACAGTACATCGCGTGTTGCAGCCCGCGATCCGCTACACGAAGGAACAGTGTCTGGACCTACCAGACATGATCTACACCAACCGGACTGTAGAACTAACACCGCAGCAAAAGAAGTTCTACGAACAGTTACGTAAGAAGTTAGTAGTAGAGGTTGCTGACGGTGACGTAACCGCGATCAATGCTGCGGTATGCGCCAACAAACTCCTGCAAGTAGCGTGCGGCGCGGTCTACACCGACGAACGCGATGTATTAGAGTTTGACGTTAGCCATCGCTACAAGGTGCTTCGCGAAGTCATAGACGAGTCTTCTAAAAAGACGTTAGTGTTTGTCCCATTCCGGCATGCCATCGATATCATCCTGGAGAAGCTGCGAGCCGATGGTATTACCGCCGAGGCCATACACGGCGGCGTTAAAGCCCGTGTACGAACCGATATATTCCGTAGGTTTGAAACGACTGACGCACCGCAGGTGTTAGTGATTCAGCCCCAAGCTGCTGCACACGGGGTTACATTGGTAGCCGCGAACACCGTCGTGTGGTGGGGGCCGGTCAGTTCTTTAGAGACCTATGCCCAGGCAAATGCGCGGGTTCATCGTGCTGGGCAGGACCAGAAGTGTACGGTAGTACACCTACAAGGTGCACCCATCGAACAACGTATTTACAGTATGTTAGGCAAAAAGATCGACATCCATTCCCGCATCGTGGAATTATACAAAGACCTGCTTGCGTAGCAGCTTTAGCTATAATATACGGTATAACCGTAAACCACGGAGGACAATATGGATTTAGATCGACTAACCCGCGTTTTCATAAAGATACGTGATGCTAAGGCTGAATTAGCCAATGCATATAAGATCAAAGACGCAGAGCTTACCGCGCAGATGGATACTATAAAAGCTGCGCTATTAGAGTACTGCGACGAAAATAGTGTGGAGTCCGTCCGCACGAACGAAGGTACGTTTTACAGACAAGTACGTACACGGTTCTGGACTTCCGACTGGGAGTCCCTGCACAAGTTTGTGCTTGAGCACAATGTACCTGAGTTGTTGGAGAAGCGTTTACACCAAGGCAACGTAAAGCAGTTTCTGGATGAGAACCCGGACTTACTACCTCCGGGTATGAATGCGGATTCTGAGTATGTGTTAACAATCCGAAAGAACCGATGATGACTGATGATAAGTTTATATCAACGCACGAGTTCGCCAAAAGGTTGAGCGTAAGTCCGCTGACCATAAGCAAGTGGCTCAAGGGTGGCGCGATCCCTGCTGGTTCGTACATCCGCGTTGGTAAAGTTACCCGCATCAACGAACGGCTCGCTATGGCCGCGCTGATTAACCACGAAGATACAAACACCATGGAGGATACGAACGATGAGTGACCTGACCCTATTTGAGAATATGCCCGCGCTCCCTGCCGATGTACTGGAGCGGTTCAGTACGGTCGACCAACGTGTAGGCGGCGAGGATAGCGTGAATACGCGGCGTCGCATTAGCATCAACGGCGGGCGCTTCCGGGAGATCGTAAACGGTAAACAAGTTGCGGTAAGCAAAGAAGATTGGCTGGACGTAGTGATCGTCGATGGTAGTGCCATCATGCGTAACTACTACTCTGGGCAGTTCGATCCTAACAACCCCACACCACCGGATTGCTGGTCGCTGGACTGCAATACACCAGCTCCTGAAGTACGTGCACCAAAAGCTACGCGCTGTACGGGATGTCAGTTTGACGTAGCTGGTAGTGGGTTTGGTTCAAGCCGCGCGTGCCGGCGTTTTCAACGTCTGGCTGTAGTGCTGGATGGTAAGCTGGATACCATCTACCAATTGCAAATTCCGGCGATGTCTATTTTTGGACAGCCAAACGGACAGAACCTACCACTCCGGGCGTACATGAACTTCCTGCGTTCGCACGGCAGGCCATCCGGTACGTTGGTGACGCGTATCTACTTCGACACCAACTCCAGTACTCCCAAGCTGTTCTTCAAACCGCAGCGCGTGCTCGCTCGGGATGAAGTTGACACGGTGTTTGGTCTGATTGATCTTCCGGAGACTAAACAAGCTATCGAGATGTCGGTGGCTAACATGGACGGTGTTGCAACTAACCAGCAGTCGCGACCGGCAGCGAACGCATCGCCGATGGGGTCGGTAGAGGATGATGTAGAGGAGGACGCGCCTCAGCCTAAGAAGCGGGCTACTGCAGCCAAACCACAACCGGTGGAGCCCAACAAGGATTTGGCGTCACTTGTCGACGAGTGGGATGACTGAGCGCTGTAACCGGTGTTCCGTAGCGGCTGGGGTAAAACCCAGCCGTATTCTTCTCTCGTTGGTAATACCTGATGGACTCACAAACACTCATATCAAGGGCGTTACCAGAACCCGGTTGGTACTGCCTTTTTACGACTATGCCTAGCGCTAACCAGCGCGCGCAGAGATTCTTCCAATCACACGAACAGCTTTTGGTCGCAGCAGAGGAGTACAATGCTCAGGGTTACGACACATTCTTCGGCCTAGCCACGTTCCAAGAACAGGGGAACCGCAGGCAGGACAATGTCGCGTCGCTAAGTGCATTGTTCCTCGACTTGGATTGCGGCACCGGTAAGGGCTATGCGGACCAACAAGCAGCACTGTTGGCACTGCGTGGGTTCTGTAAGGCCCTGGCGCTACCGAAACCTACCATCGTTAGTTCTGGTGGTGGCTTGCACATATACTGGTTCCTGAGTAATCCCCTACCTTGGCGCGAGTGGAAGCGACTAGCTGAGGCGCTGAAGCGTGCCTGTGTGGAGAATAAGCTACACGCAGATCCCGCTGTAACAGGAGATGCCGCCCGCGTGCTGCGTATACCGGGCACCAATAACTATAAGGGCGATGCGCCGCGTCCGGTAACCGTGCTGGCCTATAACGAGCAGTGCATCGATGCCGAGGATGTAGCTGCAAAGCTACACGTCGCGGCACCGGCGGCACCGGCTTTAGCGCCGTACGAGGGTCCTGCCGCACCAAATGAAGATAAGCTGCATGCGGTCTATAAAGATAACAGGCAAAGTAGATTCCGTAAGCTGTTTGACCTTACAGTCGCCGGTAAGGGCTGTGCGCAAATCGCCAACATCATAGCGAACCGGGCGACACTAGAAGAACCGCTGTGGCGGGCCGGGTTATCCATAGCTACGCACTGTGTGGATGCGGATAAGGCCATCCATATAATAAGTAAGGGGCACCCCGATTATAATCGTGGGCAGGTGGAGGAGAAGGCTGCCAGGGTGAAAGGGCCGTATACGTGTGCTACGTTCGACTCCCTGCGCCCCAACGTATGTCAGGACTGTCCGCACTGGAACAATATACGTTCCCCCATTACGCTAGCACGAGAGGTCAAAGAAGCGGAAGCTGTCGACGGTATATATGTCGACGTAGAACCAGCTACCGACGTACTTGATGCGGTCGCACCTACTCAAGACCCCGTAGAGCAGTACCATATACCTGTCTATCCGAAACCGTACATCCGTGGAGCCAAGGGCGGCGTATATGTACGCATAGCGAGGGGCGATGAGGTAGAAGAGCGTTGTGTCTACCACAATGACTTCTACATAGTTAAACGCATTCGAGATCCGGAATTAGGGGATGTACTACTCGCACGCCTGCACCTACCTGTGGATGGCGTACGGGAGATAGTTATACCTATGACGGCTGCTACGTCGCGTGACGGCTTGCGGTTAGCATTATCGCATGAGGGTATGACCGTCCTGAAGGTAGACGAGTTAGCCGCTTACGTAATGGCCTGGGTACGGCATCTGGAATTTACCGCAGTAGAGGTAGCACACAATATGTTTGGTTGGACCGACGATACAATGCAGGAGTTTGTGCTTGGGGCAGCGTGCATCTCGGCAAAGGGGCGCACCAAAAACCCCCGCACTAAACAAACCGAGCAGCATTTCTCCGCATTCTCCGCAAAAGGTGACCTAGCCAAGTGGAAGGAGACTGTGGAGTTATGGAACGAACCACGGTTCGTGCTACAGCAATACGTTCTGGGCTGCGGTTTCGGCAGTGTGCTGGTGCCGTTGACGAACGTAAACGCTATGCTCTTCCATATGCACAGCAAGGAAAGCGGCGTTGGCAAAACAACTACGCTGCTCGCCGCCCTGGGCATCTGGGGTGATCCGGACCTAGTACGGTTGAAGGTGGCTGACACCTATAACTTTAAGATGAACCGGGCGGAGGTGTATCACAACATCCCTTGGGGTATTGACGAGGTGACTAATTCTCCGGCCACAGAATACAGCAACCTCTTGTACGATATCACCCAAGGCAGGCAGAAGGGGCGCATGTCCGGAAGCGCTAATACAGAGCGCTTCCAGGGTGAGCCGTGGCAACTGATAGCGCTGACCACGGGCAACGTCAGCGTTGTAGAGCGCCTGCAGGCGGTTAAAGGGTCGCCCCAGGCCGAAGCGCAGCGGGCGCTGGAATACTATGTCCCTAGGTTGTTTCTGGGCGCGCAGAGTAAAACCATCACCGATGAATTTGAGCATAGCATAAAGACTAACTTCGGGTTAGCCGGCCCCGTCTTCGTCCAATACCTGATAGATAACATGGAAGAGGTTAGGGAAGACTTCAAAGCTATACAGATGCGTGTGGACGAGCAGGCAGCTTTATCGGCAGAGAATAGGTTTTGGTCAGCACAAGCAGCCTGCGCCATAGGGGGCCTAGTATTTGCCAAGCGCGCAGGTCTTGTTAACTTCGATGTCAAACCCGTGCTAAGCTGGGTAGTTAACGACCTATTGGTTAAGAACCGCCGCGCTACTGAGGAGATGGTACGCCTACCAGAGGATATTATGGCGGACTTCTTTTCAGAGCACATTAGCAACATACTGCAAATCAAGAGTTCTACCGATAGCCGTAGCACGGACAATCGTATGGACCTGGATGAGACACTAATAATACCGGAACAGGTCGCCCGCGGTAAGCTGGTCGCGCGTTATGAGACCGATACCAAGAAGTTCTTTGTGAAGACTAATGAACTACGGGCGTGGTGCGCAGACATGCAATATAACTACGGTCAACTTGTGATTGGGCTAAAACAGTATCACGAAGGTGTCTACAAAAAGGTGCGGCTTATGAAAGGTACTAATATGTCTATGCCCGCAACGGACGTTGTGGTCATGCGGTTTACCGGCAATCCAACGGTGGCGCAGGGTGAGTCAGAGCATGGAACGCAGGATACCTGAATACGTAACCATCTACCCGGACGGGGTACCTATAGAGATTAGACTACGAAATATGTCTGTGGGGGCCTCAGTGTTTGTACCCTGTCTGAACATACCCCGCGCTACCACTTTAATACGTACTACCTTAGCGAATTTAGGATGGTCCGCTAGTGTGCATCCATCCACACAAGACAACATTTTAGGGGTTCGCTTCTGGCGTACGATGTGATATACAGCCTATGGTTCATCCGAACCTTCATGTTTGTCCTCCCCACGTTTGGTTACCAACTTACCCCCGGCCTCAAAACCGGGGGTATTTTCTAATCCGCCTGCAAGTACCTACCAGCCAATATCGAATGCGCGTGTGTACGCATTCATGTGGTCCCTTACGTCGCCCCATAGATATTTAGGTATCTCCACACCGTTGACTGTACGGGCCGTGGTTTGATAGTTCGCTTTTAACGACCGCCGGACACTATCTACCGTTATCGCCTGCGATGGATACCTGCGATTGAACTCGCGGGCCTCCTGTATACCTTCTCTGTATGCGGCTGTATCTCCGCGCGCATGCGCTAGGTATAGCTTACGGTAGATACGACTACGCTTTTGTGAGGGCACGTTCTTCATGTCCACCTTACGGACATTGTCCTCCAGGATGCGGGTGTACTCGGATGGCGTGAAACCAAACAACTGCCCGAACAGCTCACCCCCACTAAGGTCTCCGTAGATAACGTCGTCCCGTTTGGTCCGTATACCGCCCTCTGCGTAATACCGATGGGTCTTGAGCACATTGGCAAGCGCTGCAGGTAAGAACTTCTCTATGCCGCGCTCGATATTACCTTCCTGCAGATCTCTGTAGCCCCGCATAGCACGTTCGCCCAGGCTGATCGCGGGTCCACCCAGATACAGCCCGAACAGCTCCGAGATGGTGGGATCGTCCACGTATTTGTTTTCTTGGAGTAGCAACCCGCTTAACCGCGTACGGCTTGATATGTCTACGTCCAACAGTGCCGTGAGCGGGCCCTTGAAAAGACCTTCACCAGTGTACTTCCGCACCATGGTGTTGAAGTCGTCTTCGTCTTCGCCCTGGAACAGGGTGTCGTAGAGCAGTTGTACAGCACCATACAGCGGCAAACCATACATGCCGGAGAAGAACAACGAAGTACCGGTCAGGCCGAACAGCTGCCGCGCGGCTATTCTCCGGAGTTCCCTACTCTTTGCATCTGTGCCGGGGAACGCGTTGTCTATAAGCGTCTTGGCGGTACGGAACATAGTGGTATATATGTTTATACCATAGCTCTTATACATGAGCGCTACACGACCTATGCCCTGTTGCGCTATACGAGGCCCGGTCTCAGAGAACATAGCGCCGTTGAGTTCCCGCACCGCACGCAGCGCGGTTTGGGTTGCAGTATCCACGTCCTCCCCTGCCGCTCGGGCTAGTTTATAAGCGGTTATCAGAGAGACCTGCCTGTTGAACTGCTCCGACCGGTTAAACATGACCGCGCTAATCGCTGTTACCTTATCCAGCGGGGACTGCTCTGCTCTTTTAGCAGTTACACCCAACGCGTCTGACAGGATATCGTTGGTCATAACGCCGTGGCCGATAGCTGCAGCCACGACCGGTTTAATGTCTTCCAGCTCTTGCTTCTGACGCTGGTCCAAGCCCAGATCGCTGCGTACCGTCAGCTCACCCTTGTCGTTAGCCGTATAGTACAGATCTAGTCCGTCTGTTAGGCGTACACGGGAAGCTGCACCGAGTCTACCTCCAGACGTGCCACGCCTAGCGCCTACAGTAGACCCGTTAACAATACGGATCGCATCAAAGATAGCGCTTGTAGTCTCTCCCCAACCATACTTGCCGCTCAGCATTGGGTACAAGAACATCGGGACCTGAGACATCTGCACGACGGCGGAGGACACGTTTCCTCCCAACGTCCATAGAAAAGCACCTTGCGTAACCCTACGCACGATAGCTTCCGAGTCCTTATTTTTAGCCCCGGAGCGTATATACTCCAGGCGCTTCTTGAGCTCAGAAGCTACAATCTCCGGTGCCTTTGCGTTGAACAGCGCGGCTTCCATGGCACGCCCCGCTTGGGACTTTGCCGCGCCTCCAGTAGGTACATTCTTCGGCGCTGCTTCAAGGTATTTAGGCAGCTCAGCCTCTAGTGCGTGTATATCCACCGAGGATCGGAGCTTCGCGATATCGGCAGCAAGACCATACGCTTTTTTACGGAACGCGTGCATGACATCTGTCTCGTGCCCCGCGTAGTCTTTCCGACGCTGCAAGGAACGAGCAAAAGACGATTCAGGCATTAGGTTTACGAAGTTCTTTAGCAGTTCTTCTACCTGAGCGTTACGCTGCTGCCTCCACGCAGATAGCGCGGCAGGGTCCGCGGCGATATCCGCTGGTGGCTTGGCGCGTTCCAATAGCTCTACGGTCTGTTTAATTACGGGGATAGCGCTTTTCCCTCCGCTCAAGGAGGCCAAGCTGAACTCTTTGTTCTCCACGCGTATAGAATTACGATCTATTCCAGGGTTAGCCCTAGCGAGCTTTTCCGCACGCTCCCAGGCCCCGCGAGACTCAAACATCTGCACGACGTAGGCATCTTGTTTCGACAGGGCTGGGTCCGTCAAAATATATTCCAGGCGGTACTTACCTTCCCGGTTTAGCGGGAAGTACTCTTTACGCTGCCCATGGAAGAGCCGCTCAATAAGCTCATTCTTGACGGTGGGGGTCATGTCCGTGCCTTCGGCCAGATCGTCAAGCCGTGCTATGAACACAGCGCGAAGCTCTGCGTATTGCCGCGCGTACTCATCCCGTAGGAGTTTATAGAGCTTCGGACCGTTGGCCCCTGTGGCCCGCAGTACGGACTGCTGCGCGTTCCATACCGCTAGCTTAGCCGAGTCGTTCCTATACGCTCGGGCAGCCTCCGCGGCGGTGAGCGTGGGGTCTACCTGGAAAATGGTAGCGCCGTACTCACGGCTATAGACGAGATCGTCGAGCGCAGCCTGCTGCGCATATGTCATACGTTTGTGGAGGCCTTCTGCTTTCTTAGCAACAACGTCGACGCGCTTCCTTGCTATTGCAGTGGCTGCACGCGCATTCTCCGCCGCCTTTAACACCCGGTGCCCAATATCTCTAAGCCCCACCGCCTCTGCCATGTCCGCAATAGTGTGCAGGGGTGCTGCGGCTGAATAGAAAACCTTGGCTTTCTCCGCAAAATTCCCGAACAGGAAGCTGCGCATGTCATCAAGGCGATCTTGCTTAGGTAGTGTTGGGATACTTTTTACGGCTTTACCCATACCGCCCATGACCCCTGCAACAGTAGAACGGTTTCCGTCTATCGGAGTTGCAGGCATAGCGTACGGGTCGATACCCGGCACAGGGGACGCTGGGAACAACACGGCATCAAGCAATTGGTCCGCACGGCGTAACATATCCGCACCGCGTGGGGGTGGAGCTATCCCAAGCAGGAGTTTTTTTACCAGATCAAAGAAGCGGGTTAGGACGCCAGGGTTGTGTGCTTGCAAGTGCTGCCGGAAGCTAGCATTACCCATAACTTCCGAGGCAAACTCGAATACGTCTCCCAGCGCGTTAATGTCACCGAAGCTACGTTTTAGGTCGCCCTTTGCATCGTTGAACAATTTAATCAGCGCCTTAGCTGCAGGAGTGCTACCTCCGTTAGCCAGTGCTCGCACGGTGGCCGCATGGGCCATCTCATGGAGTAATACAAACGGGTTTATACCCCGCTCGGCCTCCAAGTATATCGTGTTCGTTGCCGGGGTATAGATCCCCACTACCTGCCTACCATTCAAGAATAACGTGGGCTCCACGAAGACGTCTACAGACCCCACATACTCTGCTAGCTTGGTCGCTAGATTTCTTACAAACGGGTCTGGGTGAAACCGGGCTAGGATCTCCACCGCACCGCGCAGGTTGTTGTTCTCTACAGCGTGTTTGAAACCTTTGGGTACGATAAACATGCTCGTAGGAAGCATACTATCTGCGCCGGGGTAAGCGCGGCCTACGAAATCCCCAGTCCGCGCCATATCCTTGGCGTGCCTCTGAAGGTCCCTAAATACGCGCAGATCAGACGAGCTTAATAGGCTTACTAGTCGTTTAACCACTTCATCAAGAAGCGTTGCATCTGCAGGGTTCTTAGGTACCGCCACATCAGTAGCAACCTGCGCTAGTGTGTTTTTTAAGTCGCCGTTGGTAATGGGTTTTATGGACGCTAGATACGTGTTCGCATCATCAGAGAGGTCCTTACTCTTGCCTTCGATGACGTCGTTTAATTCTCTATTTTCTGTTTCCGCAGATAGTTCTGCCTTGGAACTCAGGGCAGTGGGGACCTTGACTAGCAGTTTAGGCAGCTGTCTCCTCGACCGCTCAAGTTTCCTTATGTCGGGCGTACTAGGTTCAGGTTTGGGGGCTGCTCCCTTGGGGGCTGTTCCCTTGGG
>Ga0196901_1001171_pt1 | contig 13403 bp, 10 predicted proteins | sample CB_VirMetaG_FD_169099 | JGI IMG/M metagenome (GOLD analysis project Ga0196901, IMG submission 169099) | Freshwater to marine saline gradient viral communities from Chesapeake Bay - CB_1504_1 Viral MetaG (v3) (version 3) | ecosystem: Environmental > Aquatic > Marine > Coastal | place: USA... | reverse complement strand
GAATTAAAAGGAATAATGGGTATATAATCGTATGAAAACTATTATAAATATGAATAAGGAATAAAAAAATTATGCCAGCAATTATAACAAACAAGTTTAGAATACATAACTCGGAACAATTTTCTGAGTCGTTTTCTGAAGCTTCACCAAATGTTTATTATTTGGCAATTGGAAGACCACAAGCGTGGGGAACTTCTACAAGACCAGATGGTAGAACAGAATATCAAGGATCAGATGTTGCTGCTCCTACACCAATAGATTCAATCCAAGACGAATTTTATAGTTTTGATGATTTTCTAGCCGCTAAAAGAGTTACAAGCTCAGATGTTTCTTATGTTATTCCTAGAAGAAACTGGACATCAGGCACAGTTTATGATTATTACAGACACGATTATGGTAACTTTGTAACAGGTTCAACTTCAAGTGTAGTAACAGCAAATAGTGGTGCTACAGCTTTATATGACGCAACGTTTTATGTAATGACAGATGACTATAACGTTTACAAATGTTTAGATAACAACGGCGGTGTTGCTTCAACTGTAAAACCTACAGGAACATCAAACTCTATTTTAACCACTTCACCTGACGGGTACAAGTGGAAATATATGTACAGTTTATCTGCCGCTCAAAGACAAAATTTCTTATCAACAGACTTTATTGCTGTTGCTACAAATTCAACTGTTTCGGCTGCTGCTGTAAATGGCGGTATTGATATTGTAAAAATTAAATCTGCTGGTTCAGGATATACAACATCTTCAGGTTCAACTATTTCTGCTATACCAATTAGAGGAGATGGTTCAGGCGGTGTTGCTTCTGTTACTCTTACAGGCGGTGCTATTACTGCTGTGACTGTTACAAGTGCAGGAACAGGATACACTTATGGTTATATAAGAAATGCCGATATTTTAGCAGGTACAAATGCCGGAGGTGCTGGTTCAGGAGCTGAATTAGATGTTATAATTCCTCCAAAAAATATTAATACTTCAGGAAATCCTGGTGGTCACGGTGCCGATGCCGTAAAAGAATTAGGTGGTTATTTTGTAATGTTAAACGTAAACTTTGAAGGTGCTGAAACCTCAAACACAGGCGACTTTACAGTAGATAATGATTTTAGACGAGTTGCGTTAATTAGAGATCCAGATTCAGGTGGATCAGCAGCTTCATCTACAACTTTAAGAAATACAAAAGCAATTTTATTATCAAGTGCTTCTGGTACATTTACAGTTGATGAAGAAATTAATCAGGCAACAACAGGTGCTGTTGGAAAAGTTGTAGAACACGACACATCAAATAATATTTTATATTATGTACAAACAAGACACAATGATGCTGGTGCTGATAGTAATGGTAACTTAACTGCTTTCACTGGTACAAATACAATCACAGGACAAAGTTCAAGTGTAACAGCAACTCCATCAAGTTCATCATCTACAGTTGACAGTATAGCATTTTCAAGTGGATATGCTGGTTCTGAATTGGATGCTGATACTGGCGATGTACTATATATTGAAAATAGATCACCAATTACTAGGGCTTCGGATCAAACGGAGAACGTTAAATTAATAATTGAGTTTTAGAGGGAAATAAATGCCAAGTCCAACTGACTTTAACCTCTCACCTTACTATGATGACTTTGCTGAAAGTAAAAAGTTTCATAGAGTTCTTTTTAGACCAGCATTTGCTGTACAGGCGAGAGAATTAACACAATCACAGACGATTTTACAAAATCAAATCGAAAGGGTGTCTGACCATCTTTTTGAAAAAGGTGCTATGGTCATTCCAGGCGAAATTGGATATGACTTAAATTACTATGCTGTAAAATTAACTGCCAAATCAGTTTCATCTATTTCATCTTACATTGGTGTAACTCTAACAGGTGCAACTTCAGGTGTTATTGCGACTTGTGTAAATGCTGTTGCTACTGACGGAACAGATCCAGATACTTTATATGTCAAATACACACAATCAGGTACAAATAATACAGACGCAGTTTTTGCTGATGGTGAAATTTTAAATTGTACAATTAGTGGTTCTGCTGCTACAGCAACCGTAAATACAACAGCAACTGGTTCAGCTGCTGAAGTACAAGAAGGTGTTTATTATATTAATGGATTTCAAGTACAAGTTTCAAATCAAGTTTTAATACTTGACAAATATTCAAACACACCTAGTTATAGAGTAGGTTTAACAGTTACAGAATCTTTTGTAACTTCAAGTGATGACGCAAGTTTAAATGACAACGCTGCTGGATCATCAAACGTAAATGCTCCAGGTGCTCATAGATTTAAAATTAATTTAACTTTAGCTAAAAGAACATTAACAAGTACGGAAGATGCTGACTTTGTTGAATTATTAAGATTATCAAATGGTATTTTACAAAATAGAGTTAGAACAACAGAATATGCTGTTTTAGAAGATACTTTTGCTAGAAGAACATATGACGAATCTGGTGATTATTATTTAAGTCCTTTTGACATTGATGTTAGAGAACATTTAAAAGACGCTACAAGTTCAGACGCAGATATTGTAAGAGGTATTTACACAGCGGCAAATGGAGGAAGTGAATCTAAACTTGCGATAGGTTTATCACCAGGAAAAGCATATGTTAAAGGTTATGAAATAGAAAAATTAGCAACAACTTATGTAGAGATAGATAAAGCTAGAGATTTTGATACTGAACAAAACTTTAATACAAGATTTGATATTGGTAATTATATTAATGTAACAAATGTTTATGGTGCTCCCGATATTGGATTTGTTTCTGGTGTTTCTGAAGCATTTGCTAGTGTAAATTTATATAAAGAAGCTACTTTAGTTAGAGGAACTGAAAACGCAGGCGCAGGTTCTAGTATTAATCAAATAGGTAGAGCAAAATCAAAAGGGTTTGAATATTTTTCAGGTTCTGCTACTTCTAATATTTTAGTAAGTAGTTCATTAACAAGTGCTATTTACAGAAATTACTTATTCGACTTTGTATTATTTACACACTTAAATATTATAACTAATCAAAGTTTTACAACAGGTGAAGTTGTAACAGGTGGTACATCAGGAGCCACTGGTGTTGTTCAATCTGTATCTACCACTGAATCAACTGCTGTATCAAATATATCAGTAGCAAGTCCTGGTGTGTGTACAGTATCATCTCACAACTTTGAAGAAGGACAACAAATTACTTTTAGTGCTATTACAGCACAAAACAATTCAACTGCTATTAGCACAAGTGATATCTTTACAGTTAGAAATCCTGGTGCTACAACTTTTGAATTATATGAATCAGATGGTACAACTCCTACAAATATTACATCTTACAGTTCTTCAGGAAATGCTTTACACGGCGTTGTAATAATATCAAATGTTTCTGGTGAATTTTCTACAGGTGAAACAATCACTGGTGGTACTTCATCTAACACAGCTGTAATACAATCAAACGCTGTAGGATTTAAAGGTGTAACAAACTTTGACGCACCTGATATTAAACAAATAGGTCAAGCTGGAGGTGGTGATGGAGTTACATATACTGCTGATACTGCTTTAGATTCAACTAATGGTGACAATTTACAACTTATAGGAACAATAGATGTTGGTTCTGGTAGTGCTGCCGTAGTTGGTATAGGAACAAGATTTACTGAAGAATTAAAAGCTGGTGATTCAATTTCATTTACAAATGATAGTGGTGCTACAGAAACAAAAATAGTAGAGGCAATTATTTCAGATACAAGTCTAACTTTAAGTAGTAATACAGCTGCTGCTTCGACTAAAACTATTATTACAAGAAGAAGAACAAAAATTCAATCACCTGAAAAAAATATTTCAATATTTCAATTGCCGTATAACACTATTAAAACATTAAAGACAACTTCTAATTCAGGTTTATCAGATACAAATTTTTCTGTTAGACGACAATTTTCTGACACATTAACTTCAGACGGTACAATTCAATTAACTGCTGGAACAAATGAAACGTTTAGTGCGTTTTTAGAAAAAGATTTTTATGTAACTATTACACAATTAGGTGCTGGTACTTCAGGTGCTGTAGGTGATGTATTAAGTTTAACAGGTAATAACCACGAAGGTGATCTAGTATTTAATTTAGGTGGTTCTCCATCAGGCAAAACTTTAACTTTAGATTTCGGAACTAATTTTCAAGGTCACGATGTCAAAGTTTTGGCAACTGTAAATAGATCAATTGCTAACTCAAAAACAAAAACATTAAATTCAAATTCAACTGTACAAAAAACAGGTCAAACAGAAATTGAATCAGGTACAATCGGTTTAGGTAAAGCTGACGTTTATGCTATTAATGCTGTTTATATGTCAGCAGACTTTAGTACACCTGCGACTGTAAGTGATACAAATATTACAAGTCGTTTTGATTTAGATACAGGTCAAAGAGATAACTTCTATGATATAGGACGACTAATTTTAAAAACAGGCGAATTAACGCCAACTGGAAGATTACTTGTTGACTTTGATTATTTCTCTCACGGTTCTGGTGATTATTTTGATGTTGATTCTTATTCAGGAGTTGTTAATTATGAAAATATACCTAGTTATAATTCAGTTACAACAGGACAATTATATGAATTAAGAGATTGTTTAGATTTTAGACCAAGAGTTGATGACGCTTCAACAATAAATTCAGGAACACAAGATAGATCATATGATGGTACAGGTGCTTCAACAGTTGATGTTGTAAAATTTAATACAGATGTTACTTCAGATTTTGAATACTACTTACAAAGAGTAGATAAAATATTTTTAGACAAAGAAGGTAACTTTAAAGTTCTAAAAGGTGCTAGTGCTATTACTCCAGATATTCCTGGAAGATTAGATAATGCTATGCATTTATACACATTGTTTATTCCTGCTTACACATTAGATATTGCTGACGTAGGTATTGAAGCAGTAGATAATCGAAGATATACAATGAGAGATATTGGAAGATTAGAAAAGAGAATTGAAAATGTTGAATACTATACTCAACTTTCTTTATTAGAAGCTTCTGCTCAATCATTACAAATACAAGACGCAGATGGTTTTGACAGATTTAAAAACGGATTTATAGTAGATAACTTTACAGGACATAATATTGGAGATGCTGGTAATAAAGATTATAAAGTTTCTATAGATTATGCTAAAGGTGAAATGCGTCCTACTTTTAACGAAGACGCAATACAACTAATTGAAAGAGATGATGATGGTACAGCAATAGTTGCCGCTGATAGAACAGCATCAAACTATGCTAAAACCGGTGATTTAATTACTTTGCCATATACAGAAACAACTTTAATAGATCAGCCTTATGCGAGTAAAACCGTAAATGTTAACCCATTTGGTATCTTTACTTGGATTGGTTCAATCGCTTTAACACCTCCAAGTGACGAATGGAAAGAAACAGAAAGAGCACCAGAATTAGTTATCAACAATGATGATGGTTCTTGGGATACTTTAGTTAAAGAATCAGGCAATCCAAATCTACAATCAGTAGAATTAGGAACAATTTGGAATGAATGGCAAAATCACTGGACTGGTGTATCTACTACAAGTAGAACTGAAACTTATTCTGTTAAAAATGCTGGTCACGGTTTTAGAAGGATGCAAGGTGAAGTTACTACTACTACAAGAACAGGCACAAAAACAAGAACAGGTATTAGACAAGTATTAGTTCCAAAAACAATTACACAAAATATAGGTGATAGAGTTATATCTTTTGCTTTTTCTCCATTTATTAGAAGTAGAACAATTACATTTTCAGCAACAAGATTAAAACCAAATACAAGAGTATATCCATTTTTTGATAGTGATGATATTTCTTCATATATAACACCAGACGGCGGTTCTTTAGGTGGAAATTTAGTTACTGATTCAAACGGTGCTGTTTCAGGTACTTTTGCTATACCTGATCCAAAAGTTGACGCAAATCCTAGATGGAGAACAGGTCAAAGAGTATTCAGATTAACAAGTTCATCTACAAATGATTTAACAACTGCTCCAGATACCGCTGCTAATGCTGAATACATCGCTAGAGGTATTATAGAAACCGTACAAAATACAATTATTTCAACCAGAACAGCAGGCGTAGAATTTAGAGCAACAAATGAAACTGAAGCAGTAACTAGAACAGATGTAACTAGAGGTGCTGCTAGAGTTATTGGTTACCACGATCCGTTAGCTGAAACGTTTATGATTGATGATGAGGGTGGTGTATTCTTAACTTCAATAGATATTTACTTTAGTTCAAAAGATGCAAATGTTCCTGTTACTTTACAAATTAGAAATACAGTTAATGGTTATCCAGGTCAAAGTATTTTACCATTTGCTGAAAAAACTTTAAATCCAAGTTCTGTTAACACAAGCACGGATGGTACAACAGCAACAACATTTACTTTTGATAGTCCTGTTTATGTACAAGAAAATACAGAATACGCTTTTGTCTTAATGGCAAACTCTACAGATTACAATGTGTATGTAGCTAGATTAGGTGAAACTGCTTTAGATTCAGACAGAACGATCTCTCAACAACCATATGCTGGAGTATTCTTTAAATCCCAAAATGGTGTTACTTGGACAGCAGATCAAAACGAAGATATTAAATTTAAAATTAAGAGAGCAGAATTTAGTAATGTTACTGGTACAATTACATTAACAAATGATACTTTACCAAGTAGAACACTTAAAAATAATCCAATTAGAACAACAAATGGTTCAAGTACAATAAGAGTTTTCCATCCAAATCACGGAATGCACGGTACATCTAATAATGTTACAATTGCTGGTGTTCCAGCAGGAACATATAATGGACTATCCGCAGGTCAAATTAATGGAACATACACATCAATTTCAAATATTACTTTTGATAGTTATGATGTTACAACTGCTGGCACAGCCACAGCAACAGGTGATGTTGGGGGAACAGCTGTTACAGCAACTCAAAATAGAACCTATGACGTATTAAACTTATCTGGAATACAAACTTTACAATTGCCTGGTACAGGTATAAATTACTATGTAAGACCTACAACAGGTAAATCATTACACGGTGCTGAATCAGAATTTAGTCTAACTAGTAACGCAAGTAAATTTGCCGTTGTTAATAAAGATAATATTTACTTTACATCACCACAAGCAGTAATGAGTGGTATAAATGAAACAAATGAAATGTCAGGACAAAAATCTTTTTGGACTGTTTTAGAGTTTACAACTACTAATACAAAACTTTCTCCTGTTTTAGATACTCAAAGAATGAGTGCTTTTACAATTACTAATAGATTAAATAATCCTAACTCTGGTAATACACCAGATTATATTTCTGATACAGCTTCAACTGGAACATCAACAGCCGCTGTGTACTTAACTAAACCAATTATTTTAGAAAATTCTTCAACATCTTTAGATGTTAGATTAACTCAAAATGTAAGATCAAGTTCAAATGTAAAAGTTTACTATAGAGTATTAGGCGCTGAAGATGAACAAAAAATTGATGATAAAACTTGGATCGCATTTAATGGTGACGGAAGTGAAGATACAACTGTAACTCCTGCTGAAGATGACATTACATTTAAAGAATACAAATATAGTGTAACTGGTGTACACGACTTTACATCTTTTCAAATTAAAATTACAATGACAGGCACTATTTCATCTTATCCGCCTATTATTAGAGATATGAGGGCTATCGCATTAGCAGTTTAATATGAGTAGATTAAAAGTACAAGGATATGAAAGTTTAGTAAGAGATATTAAAACATCTGCTGTAATACATAATAATAGAAGTGAATATAGGGCATATATGGCAAGAATTAAAGCAAGAGAACAACATGGTGATGAAATAAGAAATGCTGTAAAAGAAATAAATAATCTAAAAGCAGAATTGAGAGAAATAAAAAATTTAATAAAAGGTATTAATAAGTAATGACAATAAGATCAGTAGCAACAACAGATACTTTAGAAACGTTTAGAACAACGTTTAATAGTTTAGGTACGGATTCTGGTGATTTAGATAATTTAAATACCACAGATAAAACGTCTTTAGTTGCTGCTATTAATGAAGCTCTTGCTGGTACTTCAGAATTTACAATTAGAGATTCATCATCTACGACACAAGTTATTCAAGGTGGTGATACTTTAAATGTAATTGGTTCAAATAATATTAATGCTGTAGTCAGTGCTACTGATAGATTAACTATATCTTTAGATACTACTGTTACAGGTTTAACAAGTCTTACTTCATCTACATTAACAGATGGTACGGCAACATTAACAAGTGGTTCTATAACTGGTTTAGTCAATGTAACTGGTTCTGGCACTGCTAATTTTTCAACAGATATACAAGTAAATAGTGTATCTGTGGCAACAAAACCTTTTGCGATTGCTCAAGCAATAGCGTTAGGATAAATAAAGAGTATAAATATAACAATAAAGGGTATTAATAATGGCTAACGATTTTAAAAGATTTGCTAAACCAGATGTTGGAACAAGTACAGGTGCTTCGGCTGATCCTGTATATACAGTTCCGGCTGGCGCAGGCGCAACAGCACTCGAATCTATTATTATTGGTATTGCTATTTGTAACAAAACAGCATTAGAAAAAACTGTTGGAATATTTTTAGATAATTATGATAATACAAATGATGTTTATATTGTCAAAGGTCTAAAAGTTCCTGCTAACACAACAGTAGAAATAATGCAAGGTAACAAATTAGTAGTTCAAAATAGTGGTTCAGCAGGTGATGTTGTTAGAGCAGAATGTAATGCTGGGACATCAGTAGATGTAACAGTTTCAGTATTAGAAGACGTATAAAGGATTAATAATGGTCAGATATATTAATGAAAAAGACAGACCTACAGAAATTAAAGTTAGAAACTATACAGGTGATGGTTCTACAACTCAATTTACTGTCACTGAAGATTATAATGTAAATAAAGTTTCTGTTTTTATAAATGGTATACATCAAAATCCTTCAACTGACTATACAATTGCGGGAACAAGTTTAACAATAAGTCCTGCTCCTACAGGAATAGATACAATTGTAATTGTGGAGTTTCCTGTTTAACAATAAATAATTTGTAAGAGAGAAAAAAATGGTAACTAAAGTTAAAAACACAAATATAGATTTAAGTGGTTCTACTGACGGAACTGTAATGCCTAAAGGCACAACTGCTCAAAGACCTTCTTCTACGGCAGGATTATTAAGATATAACACAACTACAGGAAATTTAGAACAAGCAAACGGTACAGAATTTCAAGCAATTGATTTACCACCAAACATATCTTCTGTTAGCGGTTACTATAACGAAGACGCTAATACAACAATTACAATCACAGGATCAGGATTTAAATCTGGTTCAACTGTAACATTTGTCAATGCTTCAACAGGTTCTGATGTTGCTTCATCACCAACTGTAACAGTAGTTTCAGCATCAGAAATAACTGCTACTACAGGATTTGATTCAAGTCCTATTAGTGCTTCCATTACATCTTTAAAAGTTAGAGTTACCAAACAATCTGGTTTATCAGCAACAAGCACAGCAACTATTTCACTTTTAGGTGATCCAACATTTACAAATGCTGCTGGTTCTTTAGGAACAATATACGATTCAGGTAGAGCGGCAGGACTTACATTTAATGCTGGTGCTACAACTACAGATAGTCAAACTATTTCTTATAGTATTATTTCTGGAAATATACCGACAAATATGAGTTTAAACACAAGTACAGGTGTTATTTCAGGTACTCCTGACGCTGTTGGTTCAGATACTACTTCAACATTTACAATAAAAGCTGCTGTTCAAACAGGTGATGCTGATAGTACAATTAGATTTGCTACAAGAGAATTTAGTATTACAATAGCTGCTCCTACTGTAGCAGGATTTACAGCATCAGGTTCCGATACATTTGTTGCTCCATTTACTGGCAACTATGAAGTATTAGTAGTTGGTGGTGGCGGTGGAGGTGGATCTAAAGCTGGTGGCGGTGGAGGCGGTATCGTTTATAAAGCCTCTCATCCATTAACAGCAGGTTCTATTCCTATAACAATAGGTGCTGCAGGTTCACCAGGACAATTTGGTACTGATTCAGTATTAACTAATATTACTGCTCGAGGCGGTGGAAGAGCCAATGATAATGGTGGCGCAAACACTGGTGGAAGAAGTCCTCAAGGAGGACAAGGTGGATGTGCTGGTAATCCTTACACTTCAACAAATGCAAATATTGCTGATGGTGGAACACCTTATGGGGGTTATAGAGGCGGCGGACAAAGAAATCAACATTACTTTTGGGGAGGCGGCGGTGGCGGCGGCTCTGGAGGAAATGGTGAAGAACCACACGGTTGTGGTGGAACTTGTGATGGTGGTGTAGGAGTTTATATTTCACAATTCTCATCTTATGGTGCTAGTGGATATTTCGGTGGCGGTGGTGCTGGTTCACAAGATAGATATGATCCGGTAAATCCAAACGGAGGTCCAGGAGTAAACGGTTTAGGTAATAATGCTGACGGAACTGGAGGCGGTGGTCCAGACAGTAACGGAGGTAGAGCAGGCGGAATTTATATTCGTTACTAAATAATATTATTAATTAATATTTTTATATTATGTTTTTGTCGCACAAGTACAAATTTTTATATATCCGTACTCGAAGAACAGGAAGCACATCATTTTTAAATATGACACTTCCTTATTATAGTGAAGAACACGGTGATATACACATATTAAAAAATCCCCCTAAACAAGATCCATTAAAAGAGTTTTGGTCAGTTCAATCTTTATTAGATTTAAAGATAATAGATGAAAATATTTTAAAAACATATTTTATCTTTACGTTTGAAAGAGATATGATTACTAAAACAATATCTCATTATCATCAATCTCATCCTGTTTATGGTTGCTGTTTTAGTTGTTATCTAAAAAGAGGTGAGTTTCCTATAGACACACCATACTATACTTTAGCAGATACAGGTAAAAGTGTTTTACATTATACAGCGAAGTTTGAAAATTTTGAAAGTGAAATAAAGTTTTTGTGGAAAAAATTGTTTAGAGAAGATCCGCCTAAACTAATACCACATTTAGCAAAAAGTAATGAAAAAATAGAAAATATGAAAGTTTTACATAATGATGAAAAAACCTATAACAGATAAAATACAAATTTATTGGAGTACATTACATCATAACACAGGTTGGGATGAATATAATCAACTTTATAATTTATATGATGAATTATATAAAAATATTTCAAAGACAGATATAAAACAAAATTTACTAGTTTGTCCTGCTGTTTCACAAAAATTAAAAAAAACTTTTTTTATAAAAACTCCTATAGATTGTGAATATTCTATTGTAGATAATAAAATTATACCTATTACTAAAGAACACATCTCTACGGAAGTTCCTCATTTACCTTCTTTAAAAGACAATTTTTTATTTGTATTAGGTATGTTTTATATATTTTTTAGTAAAGAAAATATTAATATGACTTTAACTTCTCCTTTTTTTTCACAGTGTAATTATACACAATATGGCAATATTGTTCCTGGTTCTATCAATATTAGTAAGTGGTTTAGAACAATAAATTTAGAATTTAATTGTTATAATAGTAAAATTAAGTTTACAAAAGGTGAGCCGTTGGCTTATTTTACTTTTGATACAAATAAGAACATAGAAATTAAAAGATTTGAGATGAGTGAAAAATTAAACACATTATCAGAAACTTGCGTTAGATCATCTAGTTGGGAAAAGTGGGTTCCTTTATATAATAGATATACAAGATTTTTAAAATCAAGGACTGATAAGATAGTTTTAAGAGAAATACAGAAAAATTTGTTATAAATATGTATAGGAGAGATTTATGGCAGTTACTCAAAAAACAGCAGAAAATTTTAGTATAGATCAAGGTGCTGATTTCAGTAGAACATTTACTGTAACTACTGACGGTACAACTGCTTATAATATTTCTGGTTTGACACTTCAAGCACAAATGAGAAAGTCTTATGACTCTTCTTCAGCCACTGCTACATTTACTGCTACAATTGTTTCTGGAGCAGATGGTACATATAAATTAACTTTAAATAACTCTACAACGGCTGCTATCACTTCAGGTAGATATGTTTATGATGTAGAATTAATACTATCAGATTCAACAATTGAAAAAGTACATTATGGATTGATAACTGTTCATCCAGAAGCAACTAAAATCTAATGTCAAATAAATTAGAAGAATTTTTTAATCAACTTGCTGGCGAAGACATCTTACAAAAGATGAAAGATGAAGAACAAGCAAAAATAGACGCAGAAAAGAAAAAGATTGCTGAAGAAAATGAAAAAGAAATACAAAAAAGATTAGAAGCAAAAAAAATAGAAGAAAAGAAAAAATTAACCGAAGATCAAAAGTTAAAAGCATTAGAACATCTATTTGGTCTGCCACAGTTTGATGAGTTAGTTAAAGAAGAAGTAAAAAAGGTAGAAGAAGAAATTAAACCTAAAAAATCAGTAGATGAAGAAGCATTATTACAATCTCTTGCTGAATTAACAGGTTCTATAGGTGAATATCAAAAGAAAAAAGTTATAGAATATGATATTACTGAAAATGATTACAAAAAATATTTAAAATCAAAACCATTAAGCGATCATAACGTAGTAAATGATATTACAAAATTATTAGATCAATCTTATTTTCCAGAACAATTAAAAGTTAGTGTTCCTGAAAAACAATTGAATGTAAAATATATAAATTCTAAAAAAGAAAATGTTTATAATCCATTACCTATAGGTATGGTTAATGATGTAAAAGCATTTATAGAAAGTAAAATAGACCCACAACCTTATATGCAAATGAATGTGGGTGATCCTATTAAACCAGGACAAGATTATATAAGTAAAGATGATATTTACAAAGCATTAACAAAACGTGCTAAATCTTTAAAAGAACAATTAGATAGTGGCGAAATAGGTTTAGAAGAATTAACAAAAGAATTTAGTAGATTTAAACAATTAACAACATTACAGTTACAATCATTAGGCGGTGGTGGTTCTACAAAAATCTCTGCTATGGATGATGTTGATATTTCAAATCAACAAGACGGTTATGCTTTAAAATATAATGCGTCAACAGGACAATATGATTTTGGAGAAGTCGCAAGTGATTTAACGGCAGTAGAACAAAGTATTTTACCAGCCACTACAGGAATATATGATATAGGTTCTGCTTCTAAAGAGTGGAGAAATGGTTATTTTCAAAATGTATATATTTCAGGTTCTACGTTAGAAGTTCAAAATGATGCTATTTTAAAAGGTGATATTCAATTAGGAGTAAATACAGGTGATTCAACTGAAGACACAATTACAGTAAATGGTCGTTTTGTTTCAAATTTAGAACCTTTAAATAATATCACATATGATTTAGGATCTCCTAC
>Ga0196901_1001169_pt1 | contig 13413 bp, 15 predicted proteins | sample CB_VirMetaG_FD_169099 | JGI IMG/M metagenome (GOLD analysis project Ga0196901, IMG submission 169099) | Freshwater to marine saline gradient viral communities from Chesapeake Bay - CB_1504_1 Viral MetaG (v3) (version 3) | ecosystem: Environmental > Aquatic > Marine > Coastal | place: USA... | reverse complement strand
CCATCAACAGGAGATAAACGATGGCACTTACAGAAGAAACCGCAGTAGATAAGATCGAAGTCGTTGGGGATTACTCCCATGTACAGGTTCGTACTGCAACGATCATCAAGAAGGATGGCGTAGAAATTAGCCGTTCCTTTAGTCGTCATGTAGTAGCACCGGGTCAGGACTACTCCAACGAAGATCCAAAGGTACAGGGCATTTGCTCCGCAGTTCACACGGCTGAAACCGTAGCTGCCTATGAAGCATTTGTAGCGGCACAGCAAAACGAAATGGGAGCTGAATAATGGAAACTGTATGGTCAATCGCTCAACTTGAGCGTAACACTTCAGATGGCTTTGTGGTAACGGTTCACTACCGTGTCAACGCAGTAGATGGCGACTATTCTGCCTCTACCTATGGCACTGTGGGCTACACCCAGAGCGAAGAATCCTTCACGCCTTTTGATGAACTCACCGAAGAAACCGTCATCGGTTGGGTGCAGAACTCATTGGATAAGGATGAAATCGAAGCCAATCTTGCTTCACAGATCGAAGCAGCAAAAGCCCCGGCTACCGTTGCTGGTATGCCGTGGAACACCGCCGAGTAATCGGCTTAACTTAGGAGAAAGCGTAATGTCTGAGAAAAAAACACAGACTATCGTGATCGATGATGTTGAATACACCGAAGATCAACTGACTGACGAACAGAAAGTTCTGATTAATCATGTAGCGGATCTGGATCGCAAGATCAACAGCACCCGCTTCAATCTGGATCAGCTACAAGTAGGCCGTGAGGCATTCATGGCTCGGCTGAAGGTTAGTTTAGAAGCTGAATAATGCTTGGGGTATCCGCACTTTCAGGAGCAGCGATAGGCGATCTCGGCATCGTCTTTAAAAATGCTTCTGCGAGTGCGGCTGCCTCCGCTACAAATACCGCTGCTGCAACGAGAGTACGCACAGGTGGGGCAATTTCAGCGGTTGAATCCTCTGTTGCTGGCGTAGGGATTCGATTCCGTAACGTATCTGGAACAGGCACTGCCAGCGCCTCTCTGACGGCCATAGCAGGCCGCATAAGAGTTGGAGGCGGCACAACAAGTGCATCTGCATCCAACACGGCAGAAGCCGTTAGAGTGCGAGATGGAGCGGCTCAGACAGATTCTCAGTCCTCAGCCAGCATTTCCTACTTGCGGATTAGGAACGGAAGTGGGCTTTCTGACGTGGAAGCCCGTGTATTTGCTGAGGCTGGCTACGTCAAACTTGGAACTGGGCTTGTATCGGTTACGTCTTCTGTTGCAGCCGTAGGACGCGAGAAATGGGAGCCGATTGCTGTAGGTGCAACAATTTGGACAAAATTGTCCGAACAAGCAGATCCGTGGAACAAAACCCGCGAAGAAAAAGACATTCAAGCCAGTTCTTTCCGACCGAACACTTTGGGTTCATTTGCGTTCTCAGAGAAACCACTGGCTTCTAACGAACGCTCTGTAACCGTACAATGGACAAAACTGGCCGCCTAAAGGGGATTTAAGATGGCTGATACTACGACTACCACCTATGGCCTGACGAAGCCTGAAATCGGCGCTTCCGAAGATACATGGGGAACAAAATCCAACGAAAATTGGGATTCTGTTGATGATCTCCTTGACGGCACGACTGCGATCAAGCCAAACCTGACCGAAGGCCAGTGGAAAGTTGGTGGTGTTGCTGTTACCTCCAGTGCGGCTGAACTGAACAAGCTGGATGGCTTTACAGGAACGGTTGATGATCTGAATTACGCAAAGGATCTTCGGGCTACGGGCGTAACCACAGCAGAACTTGATGTGCTGGATGGAATCACAGCATCAACAGCAGAATTGAATATTCTGGATGGTGTTACTGCAACTACCGCCGAAATCAACAAACTTGACGGTTACACAGGTTCAGCAACCGAACTGAATTACGCAAAAAGCCTGTATGACACTGGCGTAACCAGTGCTGAATTTGATTACTTGGACGGCGTAACCAGCGCGATCCAGACGCAGTTAGATGCTAAGGCTGTAAAAGCAAACAATCTTTCTGATTTGACCAATGCTGCTACGGCCAGAACAAATCTTGGCCTTGCAAGCCTTGCGACAAAAAGCACCGTAAATAACGACGATTGGTCTGGAACTGACCTTTCAGTCGCCAATGGCGGAACTGGCTCATCAACGGCTTCTGGAGCCGTTTCAAATCTTGGATTTACTATTACAGCAAGTAGCGTTGGGACAAACTCTTACGGCACAAAAACCATCTCAACATCAAGTCCATCAGGTGGATCTGATGGCGATGTTTGGTACAAGGTTAGCTAATGACGCTGCACGTCAAACAATCTGGCGTTTGGAAACAAGCGCAAGAAGTCTTTGTAAAGACTGGTGGGGTCTGGAAATCCTGCCTTGATGTTTATGTAAAAACAGGCGGATCTTGGAAGTCTGTTTTGTATGAGCCGGGCGATGCAGAATATTTGACTTCAGGTTCATATTCGCTGACCGTACCTGCTGGCGTCCAAACAATGACGTATAACATCTGGGGCGCTGGCGGTGGAGGAGCAAGCACTAACTCAACGGGCAGCTTTGCTACAACTCCTGGCGAGTCTTTGACGATTATTGTTGCCGCTAATTCAACCGGAAACACAACTACAGAGATTAAGCGCGGAGCGACTTCACTTGCGTCAGCAACAGGGGCTGTACGCAGCTATCCCGACCCAGTTTATTCAGTAGAGTCCACTTTAAGCACTAATGCCTTTTCATTTACAGGCAACGTTGACTCTCAGTTATATATTGATTTTGATTTCTTAGGCAGTAATTCTTATTCTGGTTCTGGCCAGTCAGGAACTCTAGAGTCTGGCGCTGCATCTGCTGGTTGTTATTACAATGAATACAGTGAAAGCAATCACGGCGATCTTTCTGCGTCAATCTCGCTAAACGAAGTAAGCAGCTATGATTCCAGTAAGAAACAAAGTGTTTATCTGGTATCTGGCAGTTTCCGTGGAGAAGCTGGTATTCAATTCCGTAACTACAATAATGGGTCTGGTAGGGCAACCATTTACACTTATGATGGTGGCTATTCAGAAGGAACAGCAAGTTGGACTATTGGCGTTCGCCAAGGCATCGGCAATACAAGCGGCCAAGGCATCGTCAATCTTTCTTGGTAAAAGACTATGGCACTGATTCCGCTTCAAATACCACCAGGCGTTTATCGCAACGGGACTGACTTTGAGGGTTCAAACCGCTGGCGTGACTCGAATCTAGTCCGCTGGTATCTAAACTCTCTCCGTCCTGTTGGTGGATGGGTTGAGCGCGATGATCTTTCTGGGTCATTTACGGCTGCTCCTCGTGCCGCTCATGCTTGGCTGGACAACACAGCAGGCGTGAATCAGGCATACGGTTCTGCCGAAGAACTGGTCTATGTAAATGCATCTGGTACTCCAACAGACATCACTCCGTCTGGCTTTACTACCGGAAACTCAGATGCTTCCATCAACCGCGCTTACGGTGGTGGTTTCTACGGTTATGGTCTGTACGGCACGAAGCGTTTTGGTGCTAATACCTTCCAAGAAGCAGATACTTGGTCGCTTGATAACTGGGGCGAATACCTTGTTGCTTGCTGTACTTCTGACGGCAAGCTATATGAATGGCAGTTGAACACTGCCAATGACGCAGTACAGATCAGCAACAGCCCAGAATCTTGCAAGGGCTTGGTTGTAACGGAAGAACGCTTCCTGTTTGCACTTCAAGCTGATGGCAATCCGCGCAAGATCGCATGGTGTGATCGCGAGGACAACACAACTTGGACACCTGCCGCTACTAACGAAGCAGGCGACATTGAGTTGCAAATCAATGGTGAAATCATGTGCGGTGTGCGTATGCGTGGCCGCACTTTGATCCTGACAAACGTTGATGCTCACATCTCAACGTATCAAGGCCCGCCATATGTGTACGGATTTGAGCGCGTAGGTACTGCTTGTGGCGTTGCATCTCGTAAGGCTGCCGTTCCTGTGGATCAGGGCGCTTTCTGGATGGGTTTTGATTCATTCTTCGTGTTTGACGGTTCTGTGGCTAAAAACCTTCCGTGTGAAGTGGCTGACGCTGTATTCCGCGACATCAACAAAAACCAGATTAGTAAGGTGTTTGGCGTCCACAACTCTGAACACAACGAAATCTGGTGGTTTTATCCATCTGGTGCGTCCACAAACAACAATCGGTATGTAGCCTACGACTACATTCAGAATCACTGGACGATTGGCTCAATTAGCCGCACTTGTGGCGTAGACCGTGGCGTATTCGATAACCCAATCTGGGTTGATGCTGGCGGAATTACCTACAACCACGAGATTGTTGGTGCAGGCCACGGCAATCAAACGCCTTACGCAGAATCAGGCCCGATTACTTTAGGTTCAGGTGATTCTGTAATGAAGGTCAATCAATTGATCTCGGACGAAGATACCAACGGCAATGTCAATGTGACATTTGAAACCCGATTCCATCCTAACGACACCCAGCGTAGCTATGGGCCGTATGCTCTGACCACACAGCCTACGTCTGTTCGCTTTACTGGCCGTCAGGTTCGCATGAAGGTACAGGAAGCCAATATTGCTGACTGGCGCGTTGGGGTAATGCGAATCAATGCTGAGGCTGGCGGACGGCGATGAGTACAGAAATCCCGCCACCACCATTAGGGCCAAACTGGAACGCATGGGGCGAGCGAATCAACTCCTTCCTCATCCGTACCCGTGATCGCCTTAGACACCAAGTAGCAGACGAAAAAGCCACCGATGACGGCATCCTGATGTGGGATCGCTCCATCGAGCATGTGGTCGTTTCGCTGGATGACCAGTGGGTTCCTCTGGCGTATGGCGCAAATGATCCAGACCAAGGCTACGGCTACGGTGCGTTTCTGGACTTCACCGATCAGACTTGTGCAGCTACTGAAACTCCAACAGCGATCACTTGGGGAACAACAGCATATTCTAATGGAGTCGCTGTAGGCTCTCCGACCAGCCGGATCGTATTCACGAATGCTGGGAAGTATTACATCCACTTCACGGCACAGCTTAATTCGCAGTCCGCAAATGCAAAGGCATTTTGGTTTTGGCCGCGAATCAACGGCACAGATATTACAGGGGCAACGATGCGGATCACCCTGCATGACAATAACGAAGCCAAAACTGTTGCTCGTGCCGCTATTTTTGAAGTGGCGGCTGGTGATTATCTTGAAGCGTACTGGGCTGTAGACAATCTGGATACTTCGCTAGAAGCCTACGCAGCAGAAACTTTCTGTCCTGCTGTTCCGTCCGTGACGCTAATGGTGAAGAGCATCTGATGGGCGCAGACGAAAGAATGCCGATCATGGATCAGCTAGTCCGGTGCAAAAACTGGATTGAGGCTGCTCTGGCCTACTCAGGTGGAACGCACAGCTTTCAAGATATTGTTGACGGTGTGATTTCAGGACGGATGCAGCTTTGGGCTGGTGATTCTGGATGCGCGGTGACTGAAATTTCGGTTTATCCGAAAAAGAAAGTTTTGCACGTTTTCTTAGCGGCAGGAGACATGAATCAAATTATTGATTTTCAAGATTCTGCTATACAATTTGCCAAAATGAATGGATGCGATAGTATGACGATTGCAGGCCGTTCAGGCTGGAAACGAGTCTTAGACAAACACGACTGGCACGAACAGTTTGTGGTACTAGAGCGGGAGATTTAATTATGGGCGGCGGTGGCGGCAAAGGCGGAGGCCAAACTCAAAAAGTAGAAATCCCTCGGTGGATTGAAGAGCCAGCAACCCGAAATCTGGCTCGCGCAGAAGCAGCACAGAAGATTGGCTACCAGCCGTATTACGGCCCTGACGTAGCTGCATTCAACCCAACTCAGCTTGCAGCCATGCAATCCAACATTGGCGCAGCAGAGGCATTTGGGCTTCTCCAGCCGGGTCAAATTACCGCAGCACAAGGGATGCCAGCACCACAGCCGTTTGCAGGCGGTGAAATGGGTTATTCATCGGCTCCTTTGTTTGAGCAGGCTTTGGCTGAATATGAAGCCAGAAATCCGGCATCAGCAGCCGCTTACAACAGACTGTTCGTATAAGGGGATACTGATATGGCAGGCTCAGCACAACCATCACTTACGGTGCAGCCAAGACCAGTAGCTAGGGTGAAATCACCAGCTCCAATGGGTGGTGTCGTTAGTTATGGCACTGGTTTTTCCAATGGCGCTTTAAGCACTTCTACAGGGCCATTGCAATCAGCCTATCAAAACGCTGCTCAAACACCCGCAATGCCCAACATCAACCAAGCAGCCGCAATGGGAATCTACGGCTCTGGATTAGGCGCTGCTGGCGAAATGGGATACCGCCCTATGGGCGTAGGCGCACAAAATGTAGCTGGCACAAGCTATCAAGCCCCAACCATTTCTGGCGTTTCTCCTATTTCTGCTCAGAATGTACAGGCAGGTCAGTTGGCTCAAACTGGGCTTTCTCCGTACATGAACCCCTACACAGAAGAAGTAATCCGAGCAAATGAGGCGGACATTCTTCGTGGAGCGCAGATGGGGCTGAACACCCTTGGCGCACAGGCTCAAGCCGCAAGGGCATACGGCGGATCTCGTCAGGGCGTAGCTGAAGCAGAACTTGGCCGTAACGTACTCCAGCAATTGGCTCAGTCTTCCGCTGGATTGCGTCAGGCAGGATTCACTCAAGCCCAGCAAGCCGCACAACAGGATATTGCTGGCGCTATGCAGGCAGCCTTGGCAAATCAGGCGGCTGGATTGCAGGCACAGACTACGACTGGCCAGCAAGCCCTACAATCACAGTTGGCGAATCAGGCTGCTTTACAGCAGGCAGGTCAGTTTGGCGCGTCTCAGGCCCAATCAGCGGCCATGGCGAACCAACAGGCAGCACTTCAGGCTGCATTGGCAAATCAGCAGGCTGGTTTGGCTGGATCTCAGCAGCGCCTCGCAGCAGGCACACAGCTTGCCAACATTGCAAACCTCGGCTTTGGCATGGGTCAGACTGTTCAGCAGAATCTGGCGCAGCAGGGCGCTCTCCAGCAGGGTCTACAACAGGCGCTTATCGACGCAGCCAAGGCACAGTACGCAGGCTACACGGGCGCTCCTGCGGCCTCTATCGGATACGTCACCAGCGCGTTGGGCGCAACTCCGGTTCCGCAGACTACGACCACCCAAAAACAGCCGGGTCTGTTTGATTGGCTCACTCTCGCTCTGGGGTAAGGCATGGGACTTTTTAGCAGCATCATGGGGAAAATGTTTGACCAGCAGGACGCTAAAAACAAACTAGGCGGCCTGAAGGACAAGCTAGGTTCAGAGTCAGATCCAATGAAAAGATTGGAAATTTCTCGTGAACTTGAAAAAGCCCAAGGCTACAAGCCCGGAAATGAAATCCTGAACAAAAGTTTTGGTGATCTTGCAATGGAAGGCGCAAAGGAGCATTTCATGGGCAAGGCTGGAAATCTTGGCTTTGGTGCAGACGGATTCTCGATGAAAACCGCAATGGAAGCCCAGAAGGGGCGGGCTGAGTCCGCGCTCCCGGCAGTCATGCAGTTTGATCCAGTAAAAATCAATCCTGTAACCGCAACCGCTCCCGGTACGCAGCCAATGATGCCGCAGGTTCCGACAATGGGTGGCGTTGGCCCGTCTCCTGCAATGCAGCAGATTCAAGCCGCACGGCAACAATACGCCATGTATGGAATGCCGCAGCAGTATCAGGCTCCGGGTCTTTTGTCCGGCCCGTCATTGCCCACGACTGGCGCTTTGAATGTTCCGGCAGGTTATACAAGCCCGAAAGACCGTTTGCTGGGAATGTATGGCTAAGGTTGATGTAGGAATCCCCATACCGTTGGGGAATTATTCGTATTTGCCGCCAGTACAGACTGGCATGAATGATGCCGAAAAGGAAAAGGCGATGAATCCATTACTCGCATGGTTGGCAGGACAGGGAATTGATGTAGCTGCTGAAAAAACAGGCATCAAGGATGTTCTTCGTGAGCGCGGATCTGGCTTGCTTGAAATGTTCGGGATTGGCAATGCTCAGGCCGCAGAAACTCCTGAGCCGCCTCCTGTGCAGACTGGTTTCCAGCCGGTTCCGCCAACGCAACCGAGCGTCATTGGTGAACTTGTTGACAAAGGCTTCACTCCGCCGGGAGTTGCAGAGGCTCCGGCTCCATCGGTTCCGGGCGAAAAATTTGCTGGGTTTGATTATGTTCTTCCGCCAGAAGCACTGACTGACGTTCAGCTTCCTCCAGTAACTGTTGCGGCAAATGCACCTCAAGGCGAAGACTATCTGAATCAGCGTCCAATTCGCGAAAATCCACTTGTTGATTGGATGATGGCTGATACAACCGATCCGGTAACAGACCGTGAAGTTGACAAAGTAATTAAGTCTGAACCAGAAGATAGCCTGCTTGGCCGCTTGTGGGATTCGACGCTTGGCGATGAAGAATGGCGTCTGCGCAAGGCAATGATCCTCAACTCAATGCGCTTGAATCCGGATGCTGCATTGACTCAGGCTTTTGCGGCAAGAATCAAAGATTTGCGCCAAGAAAAACGCGGAAACCGGACTGCGCAGGTTTTGCGTGAAAAAGGATATGGTGATGCTGCTGCGCTAATTGAGCAGTTTCCAGAATTGGCCGGAGACATTCTCAAGAGTGTTGATTTGACTGGCGGCAAAACGACTGGATTTAAGACGCTTGAGCAGCGCGCTGCAGCCGCCGGCCTTAGTCCGGGAACGCAAGAATATGCCGACTTTATGAAAACTGGCGGGCAAGGATTGCAATCTCTTCAGGTTGGCACAATCCCGCAGGGAATGCAGCTTGTTCAGGAAGGCGGAGCATACAAAATGGTTCCGATTCCGGGTGGCCCTGCAGACGTTGAAGCGCAGGAAGCGGCTAGAAAAGAACTTGGACGTCAGGTTCAACGCGCTCGCGCAGGCACGACTGTTATTCAAGATTTGCAGCGCGGTCTTGATAAATTTATTTCTGAAGTTCCAGAAATTGCAAGAGAGCCGGGAATCGCAGGCGCAAATCTTCGCCTAGCCCGTCAGGTTGTTCCGGGTACTGCAGAATATGAAATTAAAGGATTTGTTGAATCAGCGTTATCAAATGTTGGCTTGGATACGTTGCAGCAAATGCGCGAAAACTCGCCAACCGGTGGCGCGCTCGGCCAAGTCCCAATTCAGCAGCAGAAACGACTTGAGCAAGTTCTTGGCTCATTGAGCCTTGGACAAAGCCCAGAAACGATCGAAGCCAATCTGAAGCGCGTGATCAATATTTATATTGACATCGTTTATGGGTCACCAGCCGAACGTGCCGAGGCTGTAAGATCTGGCAAAATGGATCAGACGACTAGCGACCAAATTGATGCTTACTATCATTCGCTTCCGTTCGATCCGCTTGGTCGCCCAGTACAGGCTCCAGCACCAGAAAAGATTGGCGTTGGTGAGACAGTAGACGTTGATGGAACAAGCATCAAAAGGATTAATTGATGGCCACTTACGAGATCACCAGCAAGAGCGGCGCAACCTATCAGGTTGAAGCAGAATCTCCTTCTGATGCGCTTGGAAAAGTCAATTTGTATGAAATGCGAATTGAGCGTCAAGGCGGGTCTGCTCCGGCTGAAAAAGGCATTGGCATGTTTGGCCAAGCAGTTGCTGGAGAGCAGCGCGGGTTATCCGATGTGCTTGGTGCGCCGGTAGACATTGCGGCGGCAGGCTTGCGTGCGGCTGGATTGCCGATTGGTCCAGAACCAGTAGGCGGATCTGAATCTATTCAAAGTTTGCTAAACCTGCCGCGCACTATGCGTGGAGAGCAGCGTTTGACAGATATTCCTCCTGTTGGCCCATCTGAGCGCGTTGCTGGAGCAACTGGTTATGGCCTCGGCCAAGCAACAACGCTTGGCAGCGGACTGCTAGCAAAGGGTGCGCAGCGGGCTGCTACTCCGGCAATGACTGCCCCGCCAAAAGGCGGCCCAGTTTCTCGCGCAATCAATGAATTGGCTGATGTTGCAGCAACTGACCCGGCAAGATTTGCAGCAGCAGAAGCTGGTGCCGGTGCAGCAGGTGGCGCCGCTTCTGGTGTTACTCAAGAAGTTTTGCCTGAAGGCGGGCCTACAGCACAAATGATTGCGTCAATTCCGGCAGCTATTATTGGCGGAAGAGTTGCCCAACGTGCGGCAACCCCATCTGGAGCAAAATTGACTCCAGATCGAGTGCGCGCACAGGCTGAAACTATGTATGCAGACATTGAGGCATCTGGCGTTACTGTTCCCGGACAGTATTTGCAAAATGCCGCAACAAAAATGCGTAAACTTTTAAGCGATCGTGGCGCAATTAATCCAGACACCGGAGAAATTAAGTCAAGAATGGCAAACGTAAAGGACGCGCTTGCTACTGTTGAAGGATACGCAACTGCTCAAAATTTGACTCCGACCCAGATCATGGCAGTTCGCCGTGGCCTTATGGATGACATTCAGGCATCAGAAAGCACCGACAGGTATTTGCTGGTTCAAATGCTAAAAGAGTTTGATCAAGCGACTGGCAGCCTGTCTCCGCAGATCCGCGCTGCAAACAAGGTTTATAACACTGCAATGAAAGGACAGACCATTCAAAAAATGGTAAGACTTGCAGAAGCAAACGCCAGCAAGATGACGCAGGGCGGAATGAATAACGCATTGCGTCAGCAGTTTGAGCAGCTAAATCGTCGCATTATTAAGGGCCAAGAAACTGGCTGGACTGCGGCAGAGCAAAAAGAAATTGCTCAAATTATTAAAGGAAAAGGCATGCATCGCATGCTAAATTTTGTTGGCAGATTTGCTCCAACAGGGCCGGTCGGACTGATTTCCACTCTTGGAGTTGGCGCATCTGCTGGCGGATTCGCTGGCCCAGAAGCGTCCATTCCTGCGGCCTTGGCTGCTGCTGGGACGACCACGGCGGCTCGGTCTGGAGCCGGGATGCTGCGCCAACGATCAGTTGATGAATTTGTTCAGAATATTTTAGGCGGACGCACTGGTTTAAGCCAACAAGGACAAGAGCGATTGGATGCTGCAGTCAAGGCATATATGCTTGGACAAGGCGCAACTGCATTTCCGCAATAAGGATTGATAATGAAGCCAGAACGCATGGATGAAAGTGCTATTGAGGGTGTTGTACAGAATGCTGTACAGGATGCTGTTGACTTCATCGAATCCGAAATCGCAGACGACCGAATCAAAGCCCAGCGTTATTTCGATGGAGAAGTCGATATTGGCGAAGAGGAAGGCCGCTCCAAGGTAGTTGCAACCAAGGTACGCGATACCGTCCGCAACATTAAACCTTCTTTGATGCGCGTGTTCCTGAACACCGACAAGCCGGTGGAATATGTTCCACGCGGCCCAGAAGACGTTGCTGCTGCCCAACAAGCTACCCAGTACATGCACTGGGCATTCAACGAAATCGGCGGCTATCGCATCCTGAATGATGCGTTCCACGATGCGCTGGTGAAGAAGGTCGGCGTTCTGAAGGCTTACTGGGACACTTACACCGACGTCGAAACCTACACATATTCAAATATTACAGAACCTGAATATTTAGCTATTGTCAACGAAGACGACATTGACGTAATCGAGCATTCCGTCGAAATGTCGATGGAAGCTGACGAATACGGCATGCAGGTTGAGGCTCCGATGCACAGCCTGAAGGTCAACCGAAAGTGCGAACTTGGCAAGCTGATGGTCGAAAGCGTACCGCCTGAAGAATTCATGGTGGACCGCAACGCCAAAAACATCGAAGACGCCTATGTCATTGCTCACCGCACCGAAATGCGCGTTTCTGACTTGGTGAACATGGGCTACGACTTTGAAGAGGTGTACAACCTTGACGGAATCGGCTCATCCGACACCTACTCTGAAGCGGAAGATTTTGAGCGTCGCGGCTACCAGCAGGAAGAAGAAGAGCAGACGATGGACATGTCCATGAAGCTCGTCGCGGTGACCGAGGCGTACATGAAGATGGACATTGAAGGCACAGGTGTTGCTCAGATGTACCGCTTTCTGCTTGGCGGCTCCAGCTACAAACTTCTGGATTATGAGCCGTGGGGAGAAGTTCCGTTCGCGATCTTCGAGATCGACCCAGAACCGCATGCGTTCTTTGGCCGCTCGATTGCCGATCTGATTATGGAAGATCAGGATGCTGCGACAGCAATGCTGCGTGGCGTTCTGGACAATGTGGCTCTGACCAACAATCCGCGCCTCGGTTTTGTGGAAGGTCAGGTCAATGTGGACGACCTGCTGAATAACGAAATTGGCGGCATTATCCGTATGAAATCTGCGGGTATGCTTCAGGACGTCTCAGTGCCGTTTATCGCGGGTCAGACGCTTCCGGCTATCCAGTACATGGATCAGGCCATTGAAGGCAAGACAGGCGTTTCTAGGGCCGCTATGGGCCTTGATCCGGATGCTTTGCAGAACACGACGGCTACGGCTGCCCAGTTGACCGCTCAGGGCGGCGCAGCGCAGATTGAAGTCATGGCCCGTAATCTGGCAGAAGGCGGCATGCGCCGCCTGTTCAAGCTGATGCTGAACCTGTACGTCGAGAACTCTCCAGAGCCGCAGTTGATGCGGATGAACGGCCAGTTTGTGCCGGTCGATCCTCGCGTCTGGAATACGGCGATGGATGTTTCTGTAAATGTTGGTCTCGGCACTGGCAAGGAAGAGCAGAAGGCTGCTGCCTACCAGCAGGCACTCGGTCTTCAGATGCAGATTTGGCAGGCATACGGCCCGATGAACGGTCTTGTAACTATGACCACTATCCGCAACACCTTGGCGGACATGATGGCTCTAGCCGGTATCCGCAATACGGATCGCTATTTCAACCCGATGGACCCGCAAACCGAGCAGATGCTCATTCAGCAGGCTCAGGCAGCGCAGCAAGGCCAGCCAGACCCGAACATGGCACTGGCGCAGGCTCAGGTTCAGGCCGAGCAGATCCGCGCCCAGAGCAAGGCTCAGACCGACATGCTCCGCGCTCAGATCGACGCACAGAAGGCCATCGCTCAAGACGATCGCGAACGCGACAAGATGGATCAAGACTTGATTCTGTCTGCCGCCAAGATCCTTGGCGATTACGGCAAGTCCGTAGACGTCGAACGAATCAAGGGCATGCAGCGCGAGCCGCGTTACCCGGAAGCAACCCCAACTGAAGCTGTACAGGCAGGAGGCCAATTCTGACCATCAAAGACAAGGCTACGAAGATTCGGCAAATCACGAGTGATCCGACCTACATAGCCATTATCGAATCCGTGAAAGTGGCCCAAATAACCACTTTTCTGGATGCGAGATCCTCCCCGGAGGCTCGCGAAGAGGCGCACGAAATTATCCGGGCGCTAGACAAAATTGAAGATTACATCAACACCGTATTGACGGACGAGAAGATCTTTG
>Ga0196901_1001168_pt1 | contig 13415 bp, 19 predicted proteins | sample CB_VirMetaG_FD_169099 | JGI IMG/M metagenome (GOLD analysis project Ga0196901, IMG submission 169099) | Freshwater to marine saline gradient viral communities from Chesapeake Bay - CB_1504_1 Viral MetaG (v3) (version 3) | ecosystem: Environmental > Aquatic > Marine > Coastal | place: USA... | reverse complement strand
GTGCTACTGTACGGCTCGTTGGTTGAGGCTTATACCTTTATGAAGGGCGAGCCTGATCTGCTTCAGTTGTACAACACCAAGTTTAACGAAGGCATTCAGTTGGCTAAGCGTCTGGGCGATGGCTTGGAGCGTCAGGATGCGTATCGTTCTGGTCAAGTAAGGGTGCCGGTGACCTGATATGGCAATCACACAAGCACAATGCACGAGCTTTAAGAAAGAGCTGCTATCTGGCACGCACGACTTTAGCTCTGACACATTTAAGATGGCGCTGTATACAGCCGACGCCACGTTGAACGCTGACAATACCGTTTACACGACAACCAATGAGGTTAGTGGTACGGGGTATTCTGCTGGTGGTAACACACTGACAGTTTCAACGACGCCGAGTTCATCTGGCACAACGGCATACGTGTCGTTCTCGAACACATCATGGGCATCCAGCACAATCACCGCTCGTGGGGCGTTGATTTACAACAGCAGCAAGGCAAACAGGGCAGTTGCTGTGTTGGATTTTGGGGCAGACAGGTCTTCTTCTAGCTCCACTTTTACCGTAACCTTTCCAACCGCTGACGCTAATAGCGCCATCATTCGTATCTCATAAGGAGCATAAATATGTTTATTGATAAGTCCAAAGCCACTGATGTTGTGGCAAGCACCGTTTCCTCTGGGGGCGGAGTGGCTGCTGGCGTTAAAGGCGGCGGCGTGTTTTCGGTTCAGTGCTTTGACGCACAGGGCAACCTAAAGTGGGAAGCCAAGAGCCACAACCTAGTGGTCAACGTCGGTCTAAAAGACATGAACGACAAGTACTTTAGCGGCTCAAGCTACACCGCTGCTTGGTACATTGGCTTGTATGGCGCTGGCGCATCGAACACCCCGGCTGCTGGCGACACGATGGCTAGCCACCCCGGCTGGACTGAGGATGTCAACTACTCTCAGGCAACTCGTCCTGCTTGTACGTTTGGCTCGGCCAGCACCGCTGACCCTTCGGTTATCACGAACTCTGCCTCACCGGCAGCGTTTAGCATCAATGCTTCGACCACGATTGGTGGGGCGTTTTTGACCAGCGATAACACCAAGAGCGGCACTTCTGGGATTCTGTTCTCGGCGTCTGACTTTGCCTCTCCCGGCGATCGTTCGGTTGTGTCGGGTGACACGATCAACGTGACCTACACGTTTAACCTAGACGCTGCGTAAGGGGTAACGTATGGCCACGATATTTGCCAAGGGTGATACGGTGCGTTTAAATGGTGTTTTGCCTGTCGGGCCTGTGCTTGCTTTTCGTATGGACGAAGACGGCACGGTGTTCTGCCTAATCGAGTGGCTCGATGGCGACGGTAATACCCAACAACGCTGGTTCAAAGAAGACGACCTTATCGCTGTTTAATAGGGGACGGGCGTGTTTGGTATAACCGCATTTGCCCAAGTCCCCTTCTCCTCGCTAGCGGAGAATGTCTTTAACGTCTTTGTAAGTGAGACGGGGCAGGCGGCGGATACGGTTACTAGCCTGTACGAGATTGGCGCTGCGGTAGTAGAACAAGCAGAGGTCAGTGATACCACGACCAATGTGGCGGTGCTACCGGCGTCTCTGAGTGAAACAGCCACCGGGTCTGAGTCCAATCAGGCGTTTATTGACTTCTTGGCGTCCCTGACGGAGAGCGCTACGGGGTCAGAGGCGCAGTCTGCCTCGGTGGATTTTGCCGTTAACGTATCTGAGACGGGTACTGGGGACGATGCTGTGTCGTCGCTCTTGGCGTTTGAGGCAGATATTGACGAGCATGCCGACGCCGCAGACTTTACCGCTACTAGCCACCAGCTAACCGGTCAGGTAGAAGAATTTGGCACGGTTGGGGACGAAGCGGCTTCTAATGCAGATTTTTCCGTCTCAGTGTCTGAGATTGCCAGTGGGTCGGATAGCGTTCAGGCATTTACCGACTTCATATCTTCTATTACAGAGACGGCTAGCGGGCTTGATGCCGCATCGGCCCTAGCATCTTTTGTTAGCTCCATCATAGAAACAGCCAGTGCTCTTGATGCTGCCGTAGCGTCTGCTGACTTTGTTGTGGATATTTCCGACACCGCGCAGGGTAGTGATGTAGCTAGTTCATCTTATATTATTGGCTCGGATATTACAGAACAGGCAGATGTTAGTGAAACAATATCTAGCATAGCTGATATGGCTGTATTTGTAAGCGAGGCGGCTACCGGGGCTGATGCTGACGCTGCCTTTATAGATTTTGCGGTTTCTGTCTCTGAGACGGCTGGTGGTCTGGACGGGTACATCGCCCGGGTGATATTTGTTAGCTCCATCATAGAAACAGCCAGTGCTCTTGATGCTGCCGTAGCGTCTGCTGACTTTGTTGTGGATATTTCCGACACCGCGCAGGGTAGTGATGTAGCTAGTTCATTTTATATTATTGGCTCAGATATTACAGAACAGGCAGATGTTAGTGAAACAGTATCTAGCATAGCTGATATGGCTGTATTCGTAAGCGAAGCGGCTACCGGGTCTGATGTTGACTCCGCCTTGGCTGACTTTGTGGCCTCTGTATCTGAGACGGCTGGTGGTCTGGACGGGTACATCGCCCGGGTGATATTTGTAAGTTCTGTGCTTGAGACCGCTACGGCGCTGGATGCCTTATCAGCCCGGTTCTTGTGGGAACTTATAGATGACAGCCAAAGTGTTACATGGCAAAATATAGACGCCAGCGCCAGCGGTGGTTGGGCGGTCATTGACAACTCTCAGGCTACATCTTGGTCTGACATAGACACATCGGGGCTTTCATAATGGCACTTGTTGTAAAAGATCGGGTCAAAGAGACCACCACAACCACAGGAACAGGCACGCTGACACTGGCTGGCGCGGCTACCGGGTTTCAATCTTTCAGCGTGGTGGGCGATGGCAACACCACGTACTACGCTATTTACGACTCAGCTTCTGGGGCTTGGGAAGTCGGGGTGGGTACTTACACCTCTTCTGGCACGACCTTATCTCGGGACACAGTGCTTGAGTCGAGTAACGCTGGCTCGCTTGTAAGTTTTGGGTCAGGTTCTAAAGACGTTTTTGTAACTTATCCGGCAGAACGGTCTGTGTATCTGGACGCTGCTGGTAACGCCCCGTATGACCCGGCTGGTACAGCGGTGGCTATGGCAATCGCACTGGGGTAACACATGGCAAACACATTCAAAAACTACGCCGCCGACGATGTTGGCACAAGCCCAAGCACTATCTTGACGGCAACCACGGCCACCACGCTGATTGGCGTAACGGTGGCGAACATCATCCTGACGACCATTACTGTGGACGTATACCTAACGATTGGTGGCACCGACTACTACATTGTTAAGGGTGCGGTGGTGCCTGTAGGTGGTGCGCTTGTGCCTGTGGGTGGCGATCAAAAGGTTGTGCTTGAGACTGGCGATGCGCTCAAGGTGGTGAGTTCTGATGCCACTTCGGCTGATGTTATTGCCTCTGTGCTGGAGATCACCTGATGAGTTTCATTGGCAATGCCCCTGCTGCGATACCGACTAGCTTTCAGGCGGTACAGGCCGACTCGTTCAACGGCAATGGGTCTACGACTAACTTTACCCTGAGCCGCCAGATTACCAACCTCTACGACATTGAGGTGCTGGTTGATAACGTGCAGCAGTCGCCATACGACGGCTCTTATTCTGTTAATGGCACGACCATTACGTTTTCGTCTGCCCCGGGCAGCGGCACCAACAATATCTACATCGTCTACCGCGACCATCCGATTACGAGTATTGCGCCAAAGGGTCAAGAGATAGAGTTGTTTTCTTCTGGGGGCGGTACATTTACTATTACACCAGCTAGCTCAGCTACCGACAGGACGTTGACGCTGCCTGATTCGGCTGGCACGGTTGATACATTGCAGCGTGCTGGTAATGTGTTGCAGGTTGTAAAAGGGACAGTCCCTACTGCCTACGATACTTTTTCATCAGCTACTCCTGCGGCATCAAGTTTATATGTAGATATAACCCCGTCTAGTGCCTCAAGTAAAATTTACATTACTGCGTCATTTCACGTAGATACCGTAGGCGCTAATAATGGGTGGGCTGTTCTTTTCAGAGATAGCACAAGTTTACTCACTGGAACAGCATACTCAAATTTTTATGTAAACGCTATTACTATTCGGCTTTTGGTTGGGGGTTCAATTTTATATTTAGATTCTCCAAACTCTACATCTTCATTGAGGTATCGAGTTTATGGTGCAACCAGCGGCTCGTCTATGCAGCTTAGACATGATTTACAAACACCACAAATTATAGCGATGGAGATTGCAGCATGAACTTACATATCGCAATTCTAAAATTAAACCCATCGGTGGTAACAATTCGTGGTGACGTTGCCTATGATGCCAACGAGCAAGTGGTGTCCTATGACGCAGCAGCGGCTCAAGCCTTAGTGGATGCCAGCGCCTACAAAGAGCAACGTGCAGCAGAGTACCCCGCCATTGGTGACCAACTAGACGCCTTGTTTCACTCGGGTGTGTTCCCTGCTGACATGGCTGCTGCGATTCAGGCGGTCAAAGACAAGTACCCTAAAGGGGCGGAGTAAACAATGGCACTAAGTAAGATACCAGCAGACCTTATTACCGGCGGTTTAAGCGTCGATCCAGCCGCGCCTGCTGATGCCATAACTGTTGACTCCAGCGGTAACGTAGGTATTGGGACTAGCGCTCCTACTTTTTCTGCTGGTGGCGGTTTGATGATCCAGAATGGAACACAAGCCAACTTAAAATTAGACCACTACTTAAACGGTGGTTTTGAAATTCAATCAGTATCTAGCACATTAAGGTTTTATTCGACTGCAGCCTCTGCAGAACGCGCCCGTATCGACTCCAGCGGTAACTTGCTGTTGGGGACGACGGCTAGTAATTCTGGTTATGGCAACAATAACGCTGGAATGACCTTAACAGCGTCAGGCCCAACCGTTTTCTCCAATAGTTCTTCCGGTGATTACGGCCTTGTCCTCAACAAAACTGCACCACAGTCGGGTTCGACTTATTATCAGGTGAATTTCCGCAGTGCAAACGTCAGTGTTGGCGGCATTTTTACCAATGCAAGTTCAACGACTTATTCGACAACATCAGACCACCGTCTAAAAGAAAACGTGGTTGGTGTTACTGGCGCATCTGCACGGGTGCAACAACTCAACCCTGTTCGCTTTAACTTTATTGCAGATGCGGATGCTACTGTTGATGGCTTTCTCGCGCATGAGGTGCAGGACGTTGTGCCTGAAGCAATCACGGGCACTAGGGATGAGGTGGACGCAGAGGGTAACCCGGTCTACCAAGGCATTGACCAAAGCAAACTGGTTCCGCTTTTAACTGCTGCGCTGCAAGAGGCGCTGACCAAGATTGAAACACTAGAGGCGCGTGTCGCCGCATTGGAAGGCGGTGTTTAAATGTCATACATAGGCATCCCCCCGTTTGGGCAGACGATACGCACGGTAACTGAGGTCACTGCGACCTCGGGCCAGACCACGTTTAATATTACTGGCGGCTATATCGTCGGGTATGTCGATGTATTTTTAAACGGCGTTTTGCTGACCAATGTCGAGGACTACACCGCTACTAACGGCACGACGGTTGTTTTGCTGACCGGGGCCACGGCGGGCGATAAGTTCACCTCTATCTCATACCAACTGCTCAACTTGACCACCGACGCCAACGTCACCACGCTGGGCATTTGGGAAAACGCATCAACGATCAACAGCAACTACACCATCACCTCGGGTAACAACGGGCTAAGCGCAGGGCCTTTGACTATTGCAGCAGGTGTTTCTGTAACCGTGCCGACAGGCAGCAACTGGATTGTGGTGGGCTAAAAATGACGATTACGCTAAACGGCACAACGGGCATCACAACGCCAAGCATTGACGCTTCTGCTGGTAATTCTAATTTGACAACGCTGAGTGTTGCTGGTAATTCTAATTTGACAACGCTGAGTGTTGCTGGTAATGCTATCTCTGCGGTCAATGGTTTAGGTTTCCGCAATCGCATCATCAACGGAGATATGCGTATTGACCAAAGAAACGCTGGGGCGAGTGTTACGCCTGCGGCTGGCCCTGCTAACACTTATTTACTTGACCGTTGGGCGTATGGTTACTCACAAAACAGTAAAGCATCAATTCAACAAAGTACGACTGCCCCAGCAGGTTTTACTAACTCTTTGCTAGTGACTTCTCTTTCCGCTTTTTCTGTTGCCGCTAGTGACTATTTTCTAATTAACCAACCAATAGAAGGTTTTAATTTTTCAGATTTAGCATGGGGAACGGCATCTGCTAAAACAGTAACCATTTCTTTTTGGGTTCGTTCTAGTTTAACTGGAACATTTGGAGGCTCTCTAAGAAATTCTGCCTCTGATAGGTCTTATCCGTTCACTTATACAATTTCTTCCTCTAATACTTGGGAACAAAAGTCAGTAACAATCGCTGGGGACACAACTGGCACTTGGGTAACAAATAATGGTCTTGGAGTAAGGCTTACATTTGGACTTGGTTCAGGTGCTAGTTTTAGTGGAACTGCTGGAGCATGGGCAGGGGCTAATTACCAAACTGCCACAGGCGCAACCTCAGTAGTCGGCACATCCGGAGCCACCTTCTACATAACAGGCGTCCAGCTTGAAGTAGGCAGCGTAGCGACCAGTTTTGAGCGCAGGAGTTATGGGCAGGAGCTTCAGCTTGCACAGCGTTATTACTATAAAAGTATTTTCACATCTGCTTGGTTTAACGACTGTTACCAAGCCGGTACAAGCTACTCAGGACAAACCATACCTTTCCCAACAACAATGCGGTCATATCCAACTATCGTAGCAGACTTAAGTACAAATTGGGTCACAAGCAATCTTTCGGCTAATTACATACAGTATGCCAATGCTAACCATGCAACTTGGCAAATTAGGGTAACCAGTACTGGCAGGGGGTACGCATACTATAACACCTCACCCTCTACAAACGGTGCTGAATTTATTGCGGAGTTATAAATGTATAAATTAACGCTAAGTCCTTTTAGTCAAGAAGCAATCGCAGTAATTCGCTTTTCTGACAACGCCTTCATCCCCTTTGACTCCGCCAACACAGACTACGCCGAGTATCTTGAGTGGCTGGCAGAGGGCAACACGCCCGAACCGACTGAGGAGCAGCTAACATGAGCAAAGACAAATACCCTAAAGGAGGTGCCTAAATGGGCGTCGTAATCCAAAACCCATCAGGTGGAAGCGTTACTTTTGATAGCGCCAACACCGCAAATGACTACACCTTGACGCTGCCGGGGGCGGTTGGTACGTTGACTGACGGGGCTACTATTACCCCTGATTTGACTGCTAACAGTACGTTCTCAGTGACGCTGGGTGGCAACCGAACAATGGCTAACCCAACAAGTCCAATCGCTGGGCAGACGGGTTCAATCTTTATCGTCCAAGACGGTACGGGTAGTCGCACGTTGTCGTGGGGCAGCTACTGGGACTTCATCGGCGGCTCAGCGCCGACACTAAGCACGGGGGCTAATGCCGTTGACCGGGTTGACTATGTAGTGCGTAGCGCCACATCCATCCATGCTGTATTTACGGCTAACTACTCATGAGCTTAATTAAGAACAACGCACTGGTTGGCGCATCAGGTGCCACAGGATACATGCTACAGCGCAGCCTGCGCTTTCGGTCTAGTGCGTCTGCTTATTTAAATAGGACGCCTGCGTCTGCTGGTAACCGCAAGACTTGGACTTGGAGTGCATGGGTTAAGCGTGGACAATTTGGTGCTGAACAACATTTATTGATAGCCGGTACGTCAGCAACTGACAGGATGCAAATTGCTTTTAATTCGTCAGACAAACTAATTGTTTATCACCAAGACGCATCAGGAAACGATTTATATTTACAAACTAGCGCAGTCTACCGCGACCCATCTGCTTGGTATCATGTGATTGTTGCTTTAGATACAACACAAGCGGTTGCAAGTAACAAATGCAAACTGTATGTTAATAGTGTACAAGTTACTGACTTCACTACAAATACAAACACCGTTACAACTAATGAAGAGTTAAATATAAATAATGCTACACCACACGCTATTGGTGTTAGAAATTATGCAAGTATCAATTATTTTGATGGCTACCTTACTGACATTAACCTCATCGACGGTCAAGCCCTAGACCCCACCTATTTCGGCGAAACAGACGCTACAACGGGTGTATGGAAGCCTATTAGCTATAGCGGGACGTATGGCACTAACGGGTTCTACCTGAACTTCAGCGACAACACCAGCACGACCACGCTAGGCTATGACACCAGCGGCAACGGCAACAACTGGACGGCTAACAACATCAGCGTGACCAGCGGGGCAACCTACGACTCCATGACTGATGTGCCAACGCTGACGAGTACAGATGCGGCGAACTATGCTACGTTGAATCCTACATTTGCAATGTCTGGTGTAACAACAGGGGCAACAATTATTGATGGGAACCTAAAGAAAACAACTGGAACAGACGCTAATGCAGTTAGTTCTTTTGCCTTGTCTGCTGGTTCTTGGTATTGGGAAATTTCAATTGAAAATGTAGCGCCCGGTAATATATATTGCGGCTTGTTAGATATTGATTCAGCAACTTTTACTCAATGGCGACACACTGGAGCAACTTCAGGCACAACATCAACTCCAACAATAGCAACGTACACACTTGGCGATACATTGTCTTTTGCTTATGATGCAGACAACAATCGCATTTACTATGCAAAAAACGGAGTTTGGCAAAACTCTGCTGACCCATCTGCTGGCTCTGGATTTTTGACGCCAAATACATCTGTTGCTAAATATCCATTTGGTAGGTCGCAAGCAACGCAATATTTAGCCTTCAACTTCGGTCAACGCCCCTTTGCCTATACCCCGCCCGCTGGCTTTAATAGTCTGAACACATACAACCTGCCTGACTCGACTATTGTGGACGGGAGTCAGTATTTTGATGCATACCTGAACACAGGCAGCGGCACCTCTAGAACTGATGTTATTTCGTTTCAACCAGATTTTGTTTGGACGAAATCACGCAGTGCAACAGGTTTTAATATTATCCAAGACTCAGTGCGTGGTGCTGGGAATCGGTTGATTACTGATGGCACATATGCAGAAGATTACAACGCCACTTACGGTAGCTTTACCAGCACTGGATTTACTTTTGGTTCAAATACTAACACGAACTCAAGCGGCGTGACATACGTTGACTGGTTTTGGAAAGCCAACGGCAGCGGCGTAAGCAACACCGACGGCAGCATAACGTCAACTGTCAGCGCCAACACCACGGCTGGGTTTTCGATTGTGACTTATGCGGGGAACGGAACAGACAACGCCACAATTGGGCATGGTTTGGGAGCCGCTCCAAGAATGCTAATTTGGAAACCACGCAATGCCACAACTGATTGGATGGTTTGGCACGCAGGGCTATCGGGGTATAACTATGATGTTCGACTAAACACAACTGCGGCGCAAGGAACTGGAGCTAACCCTTTAAACAATACAGCACCAAGTTCGTCTGTTGTTACCTTACGCAATCAAGGCGATGTTAATGGCGTTGGTAAGGATATTGTCTGTTATGCGTTCGCCGAAGTCGAGGGCTATTCCAAGTTTGGTTCGTACACGGGCAATGGAAGTGCTGACGGGCCGTTTGTGTACACGGGGTTTAGACCTGCGTTTGTGATGGTTAAACGTGCTGATGGTGTAACTAACTGGGTACTACACGATAGTGAACGTGATCCAGAAAACCCAAATGGCCTGCAATTATATCCTAACCTAAGCAACGCTGAAGCAGGAACGGCCAGCGGTGAAGTATTTGATTTCTTGAGTAATGGCTTTAAATTGAGGCTATCTGGCGGTGAGATTAACGTCTCTAGCGGTACATACATCTACGCGGCATTTGCCGAAAACCCATTTAAGAACGCATTAGCGAGGTAACAACAATGTTCATGCTTAACAACAACCCCTTGCCTGTTGGACGCGCCTTTGTCCATGATGGCATCCAATACCCAGCCAACTGGCTACGCCTTGCTAGTGCAGCAGAGAAAGCCGCCATTGGCATCACCGAGGTAGCCGACCCTGTTCGCGCTGATGACCGCTTCTACTGGAGCGGCGATGTCAACCTGCCTAAAGAACTGAACGACCGCGAGGAAGTAGACGCCGAGGGCAACCCGATGTGGGTGCAGGTGCTGGGCGAGGTTGATGGCGTACCAGCGATGGTGGACTCTGACGAACGGCTGGTTACCAAAGGGCTGAAGAGTCAATGGGTTGCACAGGTCAAAGACACGGCTGGCAAGCAATTAGCAGCTACCGACTGGATGGTCATTCGTAAGGCAGAGCGCGGCACAGAGATACCAACTGCTACCGCAGCGCACAGGGCGGCGATACTAGCCGAAGCCGAGCGCCTTGAGACGGCTATTGCCGGGGCTGCTGATATTGATGCGTTTATCGCGGTGGTGCAGGATCAACGCTGGCCGGAGGCTTAAATGACTATCCCACGCGAATTAGCTGAGTTTGCCACTGGCTACGGTGCCGGTAGCTTTGCCGTCGGTAGAAACCGCATCATCAATGGGGCGATGGAGATTGACCAGAGGAATGCGGGGGCTAGTGTTACTCCTACAGCTGACGGTTTATATTCGCTTGATCGTTGGCAATATAGTATTTCGCAAGCGTCAAAATTTAGTATCCAACAAAACGCTGGTTCTGTTACGCCGCCAACAGGATATATAAACTATCTTGGTGTGACATCTCTTTCTGCTTATTCTGTTATTTCAAGTGATTTGTTTGTAATCCAGCAAAATATTGAGGGATTGAATTGCTCTGATTTAGCTTGGGGCACTGCTAATGCTGCAACGGTTACTTTGTCTTTTTGGGTTCGTTCAAGCCTCACGGGGACATTTGGCGGCTCTTTAAGAAATAATGATTCATCGCGTTCATATCCATTTAGCTTTACGATTAGCTCGTCTAATACTTGGGAACAAAAAACCATTACGGTTGCTGGAGACACCACTGGAACATGGCTGACAACCAATGGTACTGGTATTCGTGTAACGTTTTCTTTAGGTATGGGTAGCACCAAATCTGGAACTGCTGGCGCATGGACTGCTGGTTCTTACTGGTCTCCAACAGGCGCAACAAGCGTAGTCGGCACAAACGGAGCCACCTTCTACATCACAGGCGTACAGCTTGAGGAAGGCACTGTCGCCACGCCGTTCGAGCGCAGGCAGTATGGGCAGGAGTTGGCGTTGTGTCAGCGGTATTTTGCAAGGCTATCATCTTTTGCAACTTATACAGGATTTGCTTCAGGGGTTGTTCTTAATGCCACCACAGGCTTTGTTTATTTAAAATATCCAGTTGCGGCTAGAGCGTCTCCAACTATTTCTCAAAGCAACACGGCAAATTATGATGGAAGTGTAATAGCCGCTGTAACCTCAATTGGAACTGCTTATTACGGTACGGATAGTTTATCGGCTAATGTAATTTCCTCTGGTGGTGGTTTGACGACTGGGAGAGGGTGCGTTTTGTTGGGCAACAACAATACCGCCGCCTACATTAACTTGTCTATGGAGTTATAAATGTATCAAGCCCATAAAGATGACCCTGTTTTTGGTAAAGCGCAGACTGTTCGCAGATTAAGTGACGGTGCTTGCATCCCATTCGACCCAGCCAACACAGACTATCAAGAGTATTTGAAGTGGCTGGCAGAGGGCAACACCCCCCTTCCCGCAGACGACGATTCAGGGCAAAATACGTAAAAAGGACGCATTATGGCCTCAACATATTCAAACAATCTCCGCTTAGAACTCATTGGCACCGGCGATCAGGCTGGTACATGGGGCGATACGACTAACAACAACCTCGGGACGCTGGTAGAAAAGGCAGTCTCTGGGTCGGTTTCAGTCACGGTATCCGCTGCCAACACAGCGCTGACGGCTTTAAACGGTGCCGACGACCAATCGCGCAATATGATGCTGGTACTGGATACATCCACAGGTGCCAACTTTGCCGTTTACGCCCCGCCAAGCCCCAAGATTTACGTTATTTACAACGCCAGTAGCTACACGGCTACGGTCTACAACTCGACTGTGCTGGGCAATACGACGGCTGCTGGCACTGGTATCGCAGTTGGTTCGGGGCAAAGCCTGTTTGTGTTTACCGACGGTACGAACTTCCGTACTATTAACGCGGCTAACCTTACCGGGCTGCTTAGCGTAGCCAACGGCGGTACTGGGTCGTCAAGCATCACAGCGAACAATGTTGTACTTGGTAACGGAACATCGCCCGTCCAAACGGTGGCTCCCGGTGCCGACAACAATGTGCTGCGCTCGGATGGCACCACTTGGGTAAGCGAAGCACTGGGATCAATGGCCGATCAGAACTCAAACAGTGTATCTATTACTGGCGGTTCTATCAGTGGCATCACTGACCTTGCTGTTGCAGATGGCGGTACAGGCGCTTCTACTGCTTCGGGTGCCCGCACCAATCTCGGACTCGGCACGGTATCAACCATAAATACCACCGGTAGCACTTCTACGTTCCTGCGCGGTGATGGTTCTTTTAACGCCGTTCCAATACCTGATACTTTGGGGGTTAACCAAACTTGGAACAGCACCCTATCTACTGGCACTGTATACCAAAATACCTTTGGCCGTTCTATAGCTATTGGCGTTAACGGCGCTGCTTACTCGGGCGATATTCTTGTATCCTCATATAACGGTGGATATTTCCGTGTTCAAGGTAACAGCGCTGGTAGTGCAGTTTGGAGCAATAGTTTTGCGATTATCCCACCGGGGTGGTATTGGTATTACTCAGGCACTGTGCAGCAATGCTACTCACGTCTATCGTAAAGAGGTAACAAATGCAAAAAGGTTTTTACCACCCAGTTGATGGTTATTGGGAAACCCTATGTGAGCCATCACCTGAAATTTTGGCTTCATATCCACCCGGCACCATAGAGATACCGCTTAAACCCGGGCCGTTGTACACCTTTAATGGGTTTGATTGGGTCGCGCCAACAGAGCAACAGGTGTATGACGCTGCCGTAGAAGCAGTCCGTCTTGATCGTAATTTTAAGTTGACGGTAGATGTTGACCCCGTTGTATCTAACCCCCTGCGTTGGGCTGATATGTCGGCAGAGAAACAACAAGAATGGGCCTCGTATAGACTGGCGCTACTTAATATTTCTGATGCGCCGGGTTACCCGTTTGATGTTACATGGCCGGTTAAGCCAGACTAATGATCGACCCAATCACCGCCTTTACCGTCGCCACGACGGCGTTTAACACCATCAAAAAGGCGGTGGAAGTTGGGCGTGAGATTGAGGATGTCGCAGGCTATATCGGTAAGTTTTTTGGGGCTAAGGCCGACATAGCCAAGGCAGAAGAAAAAGCCA